>Ga0265798_10004709_pt1 | contig 18692 bp, 19 predicted proteins | sample P3T30metagenome_FD_192430 | JGI IMG/M metagenome (GOLD analysis project Ga0265798, IMG submission 192430) | Plant litter microbial communities from East Loma Ridge, Irvine, California - P3 T30 | ecosystem: Environmental > Terrestrial > Plant litter > Unclassified | place: USA: California... | reverse complement strand
CCAGGTGGTTAGCGCATTGGCCTCCAGGGCAACCGCTGCAACCAGCCACCGGCATGACACATGCGACGTACCGTGACCAGCCATCCCCACAATAGCCAGCGCAGCAGAGACAACAAAGCCCGCAAGGTTGGAAAATCCTGCTTCGAACTGACGCGCTGGTACTATTCTGGCGTGAACACGATTTCCGTTGCAGTTACTTTCGAGACAGGCTCAATCTCATTGGAACGCTTCAGTCCGGTACCTAGGTACATGGACACAGCAACTACTCGAAGCGTGGCAGTGGATACTGACACCCTGACGTTTCAGATCGCCCAAGGTAGATGGACAGTTCACCCGGCAATTATTTGCTCATTATGCATTACGAAAGTCAGGCACGCTTTTGACGCGAACCATACCAAAAAAATACATCCTTCATCCAGACATGCCTTTGAACAAAGAAATACAAAATCAATCGGGTATATGTACAGTCTGAAGGAGTTGAGAAAATCGTCTGCTGCATGGCTCATTCTTTGATGCCCTTGTCAGGGCCATTGATGTCCTTGATGTCGGCGTCCAGAACAGCATCTTTGGCCTGCTGCGAAGCCTCGCCTGCGGCCATCTTGCCATGCTCAAGCGCTTCACCAGTTTGCTGAGTGGCATTGGTGACAGCATCCTGTCCTTTGTCTAGCACGTTCTTGCCCTGGTCGTAGGCGCTGCTTGCAGCCTCGCTAACGGCATCTCTGCCTTTTTCAACAAGGTCTTGCGCCTGCTGTGAGCCCTGTGAAACGGCGTGCTTTGCTGATTCCGTTGCGTTGCCGACGACTTCGGCGCCCTTCGCATACGCATCGCTAGCCTGCTCCTTGCCTTGTTCATAAGCACTCTGAACGCTGTTTGATGCCGACTGTGCGACTTCACTTGGACTGGGGTACTTCTTCAACGCGCCCTGCACAGTGTAGTACAAGCTGATAATGACAGCATGAATACGGTCCTTCATCAACATCGTGATGCCATGAGAGAAAAAGCCTTTGAGCACTTCCGCCCCGAGACCCTGGTATAAGCCCCAGATTCCTTCAGTCTGGGCGATGCGCAAGATGGTGCTGAACACAGTTCGCTGCCTAGCCTGTAGTGCTCTCGACTCGAGCGGTTCGTCTGACTTCTCTTTGTCGGAAGTCTCGCCAATGCCAGAAGAGGGCTTCTGTGAGGATACTTGGGCGCGTGTCTTTGCGAGGGAGAAGGGGTAGGTAGCAGTAGAGGCGAGGACCTTGCTTATGGCGGCGAGAAGGAATGTCATGCGCGCGCCCGGATCGTCTCGGTTTGCCCTGGGTACAACCAGTCGTAGGAGGGCCTTGTGCAGAAGCATGGTGATGGAAGGGTTCAAGGTGAGGATCAAGCTAGCAGAGTAGCCAGACCAGAAGCCTTGTATGCCCTTCTCGCGCAGGATCTCGTGTGCTATGTCCCTTGTACTGGACAGAGGAGGTATGGTGGTCGACGACTCCTGTCGCATCATCGCCGCCGTCTGCTTCCGCGTGACAATCTGCTGTATCGGTGTGGTGAAGAACTTGGAGAAGGCGCCTGCGACGACGCCGACGCCAATCTCTTCGAGCGCCGGCAAGCTGTGTCCAGTACCTCGCGCTTCGAGCCTCTTCTGTCGCGCATATGAATACGCTAGGAAGAACAAGAAACTGTCGGCGACACCCTTCACAACCTCGGGCGCTACGCCGCTGTAGAAGGCCTTTGGTCCGCCCTCCCTCTCGTATATCTTCTCGATGGCGTCGAGAAAGCCATTGTAGTGTGGGTGCGCGTCGCCGTGATGTAGCTGTCGCTGAACTTGAAGGCGCGTGATAACAACGTCGAGAGGGTATGTTAGGAGTTTCGACACAACGGTTCCTAGAGCACCAGACGAAGCATGGCCGAGGGCGGGAAGTACAGGGCCGACCGAGCTATGTTGCTCCTTTTCGTGCGAGATATGATAAAGGGTGAAGGCATCCTAACGATCAATGTCAGCCAGTGTCCGTCTTCACATGTCAGGGGCGCTCACGAGCTGCGAGTTGTAGATGTAGCTCATCTTGTCGGAATTATCGTTGGAAGCCATCGCAGGAGAATCCGGGGAAATGACGACTTAAGAAGAATCCAGGAAATAGTACAAAAGCATCGCAAACGCGGGGAAAGCTCTCATGGTACCCGGGTCCGCATCGTGCTCCTTGTGCTACCACTGGGCTGCAGACGTCATGGGGGCGTTCGGGCGAGGCCAGAGCTCCAGCGGATAGCCGAGCTTCCACTGGACAAACTTCGCTTGTGCAACTGCCTTCCACTAACAACACCACACGCGCCAACACTAGCCCTCGCCCAACAGTCGCCCCAAGCCTCGCAGAGGACCGGATGAGTCTCTAGTGTTGAGATGTCATTTGTCTGCCTCATTGAGCAACGTGCGCGCCGCGACGGTACCAACAGCACGTCAGACGAAACGACCACACCATGACGCACCTACGGGGAGAGAGCACTATCGCGCGTGTATATATGTTTGTAGGAACAGGAGTACTCAAAGGGACTGCGGGAACTCTTCGGGGTATTGATCGCAGTTCAAAGTATCCTCCGAGAGCAATCACGGCCGGTCATGTTTGACGTGGAAGGACTCGCTTGCGAGAAAGACGTCCATCGTTTCATACACTGGCTACATGCAATGCATCATCACCGCAGCGTAACCCGATCCAGTTCATCCACTCCATTTTCCCGTTATAGAATTATCTTGCTGAGGAAAAGTCACCAGAACTGCACTTGTCAATCGCGGCACGGGACAATGTCAACAACGCGTCAGTGCCAAACAAGCACCGCCACTCTCAGTACCCGATATACTCGATGGTCGAAATACTGCAGAGCCCGACACAATGCAACCTCATCCTGGACCCACCTCTGCTGCAGCGGGTCTAAAAACATTGACATACGCCGGCATCGGCTATCAAATCTTAGCCTTCCTTGGATTCACACTGCAATTAGCTCCGCACGAGAGATTGTACTGACAGCTACGAACAACTCGTCGATCACATAGAGTCAAACGTCTAACAATGCAGTCAAGAGCAGCATCGAGCAGACCGCAAGAATCTCTTCACAAGACTAATGGGTATTGTGAGAATATACATTTTAATTCTTCATACACCCTTACTTCTTCATCAGACACGCTGCAAGACTGAGTATACTTCGATAATCAACTTATCTTCATCATGAGATTGAGTATCCGCCCAGAAATTACCCGGGTCGGGAACGTGCAACTACACGAGATGTCTTCTGTCTCGGAACTGGACGCAGGCGGTCAAGACACTTCGGGAGATGGCACGGCTAACACTTCTGTCGAACAGGAGAACATCGCCATCTCCCCAGATTCAATCAAAAGCATCGAGCGCAATCTGGCCATCGTAGTTCCCTGCATGGATGAAGACATCACAGTTCTCGAAGGCCTTCTTCGTGGTATTCCACATTATTGTTCTGTCATCTTCATCTCGAACAGTAACCAGACTAACTATGAGGCAGAGTGCGAGTCGCTGCTCAAATTCGGAAAGGTTGCAAATCGATCTGTTATTGTACGTCATCAAGGTGAGTCAACCTTCGCTCGTGCCTTCCAGGAAGCCGGCATGCCAGAGCTATTGCACCACCCAGGAACAAGCACGCCCAAGGGGAAAATACATGTTCCACGCATGCACAACGGAAAAGGAGAGGCTATGATACTCGGCGTGATCATCGCGAAGCTTGTTGGACGTAAGTTTGTCGGATTCATTGATGCCGACAACCGGATTCCCGGATCCGTCCTCGAGTACTGCAAAGTATACGCCGCTGGATTGCATTACGCATTGTATCACAACAAACGTACCAAACGAGATGAGCATGCGATGGTGCGTATCAAATGGAAGTCGAAGCCAAAAGTTAGGAACGGCGAGCTCGAGTTTGAGGAGTTTGGACGCTCCTCGCGTGTCGTGAACGAATGGATGAACCGCCTCCTGAAAGTCCTCGGAGGTGACGCTACCCCGAAAACCATGATCGGCACCGGTAACGCCGGCGAACACGCTATGGATGTTGAGCTGGCCCTGAAGCTACGATTCGCTACCGGTTATGCTGTCGAGCCATTCCAGCTGATCGACTTGTGGGAACGCTTTGGAGTTTCAAACGACCCGTCCTCAAGACCAGTGCACATCTTGCAGATCGAAACATGCAATCCACATATTCACAGTGCTAACCGACTAGATGGACATATCGCACGCATGCAGGCTCAAGGCCTGAGCACGATATACCACTCACGGCTTACACCCTCGCGCCTCAAAGACGAACTTCGCGTATACATGAAAGACAACCTAGCCACCGTTGTGGACAGTACCGGAGAACCCGAGCCACCTCGCATGTACCGTCCACTCAATTCTTTGGATTGGAGAATATTCGCAAAGGTCGGTTTAGGAAAGCAAGATCCTTATAAGGATAAGGTCAGGCACTAAGGTAGCAGCGCTGATGTAGGCGATACAGACAAAGCCAATGTCACTTTTTCCATTAACATGTATTGCGCTGTATGATAGCGAGTACCACATTCTTGGTGGTCAGTCCGTCCAACCTGCATTCGTTCAGCTGAGTAAGTGAAACGCGCGACACGAAACTCCAAACTTCCGGAACTTCTAGACTACCGACTGACAAGCGGGATGTTTCTGCATCTTCACTAGCAGCTTCATCCTACATGGCTGTCACTGCCGCCAAGACCGACATCCTCGACATGAAACCTGACACCTCCCTCTCATAGATTGTCAGCTGTCGGACGATCGGTTTCGCCAACGGGACGCGCAAACCAAACACCGTCTTCTTCCAGGATACCAGGCTTGTTTCCACGTTCACTCAATTCACGACTGCACGTGTGTTCGGGCCTACTCAGCCAGCGCATTGATTGCGCCCTGCCCGCTGTTCACCCGACGATAGGCATAATGCGCTTGGAGGTTTGGAGTTCAGGTGGTGTGGGAAGTCGTCGTATACCACCGACACGCATGTTCAGTAAACCGACTGTACGGATTCCTAACACAATGGCTATAAAGACGTCGGCAAATCGCCCACTGCAAAATCCTCATCCTCATCAGGACCAACGATCTCTTCCTTGCTTCCAACACCTTCCCTTTTCCACATTCTCTTCTCCAGCTCAGTGCCGGTCACCCTTCTTTTCTTGACTGTGTCATCTTTGCTGTGCAATACCTTCGTTACCCTACTTTCACTTCAAATCACCCGGAAAATCAACAAAACATGCGTTTCTCTTTGACTACCATCGCGGCTGCGGCCCTGATCGTCTCGGTCTCCGCGGCACCTGCTCCTGCCCCAGCTAAACCGACGGAACTTTCGGCTCGAGGCCCCGCTCCTACAAAGGCTCATGGCCATCGTGGTGGCCATCGCGGCAAACACGGCGGCGGTCAACGCAACGGCACCGAGTCCAGCGGTCCTGGCTCTGATTCCATCGGCTCTGGAATGGGAATGGGCGGTGGCCCAGGACGAGGTGGCCAACGCAATGGCGGTGACCCCGGTTACTTCCCTGGCGGTGGCGCTGCTCCCACCGGCGGCTTCCCAGGTTTTGGCGGCCAGCCATCCGACCCTCAGATGACGGGTGCTCCTACGTTTACCCCCGGCAACGACTACGAGCGTAGATCTGTTGAGTCCGAACCTGTTGTTACGAAGCGTTCACCCTTCGGTTTGGTTTGGAGAGCCACGGATGAGGACTCGAAGGACGCCTCTGATTCCAAGGACTCTGCAGAGGATTCGTCTGACTCTAAGGACGGTGCTTCCGACTCCAAGGATGACAAGAAAGACAAATCGAAGGGCTCTTCGGGCTCTTCTGACAGCAGTGAGGGATCTTCCAGTGGCAAGGGCAAGTCTTCCGATGACGCTAGCGACAGCACTGAGGATGCGACTGGCGACTCCGGTTCAAGCTCTGGTGGAGATAGCGGTTCAAGTTCGGGATCAGGTTCGGACTCCAGCAGCGGTAGCGGAAAAGGCAGCGGATCATCCTCAGAAAGCGACTCATCCTCAGGCGGAGGCTCATCTTCGGGAAGCGACTCATCCTCAGGCAGCGACTCGTCTTCGGGCAGCGACTCATCCTCAGGAAGTGGCTCGTCTTCAGGTGGTGGTTCATCCTCAGGCAGTGGCTCTTCTTCAGGTGGTGGATCTTCCTCCGGTTCGGGAACTCAAACTGGATCGGGCTCTGGATCAGGCAACTCCACTATGCCTAGCTCAGGCGGTAGTGCAGCAAGCGGTACCATGCCCGCAGCAGCTGGCGAGTCTACTCTCTCCAAGACAATGATGGTAACCGGCGAATTCGATGGCGGCATGAAGCGTTTCGGCCGTGGAGTGTCTTGCACCGGTCAATCAGAAGGAGGAGACAGCGATGCTGTATTCTCTATTGCCAACGGCGGCACTCTCCGCAACGTCATCATCGGAGCCGACCAGATCGAGGGAGTACACTGCCAAGGAGCCTGCACCATCGAGAATGTCTGGTGGGAAGATGTATGTGAAGACGCTCTCACCTTCAAGAAGGACGGCGACGGCACAGTCACCGGTGGCGGAGCGATGGGCGCATCTGACAAAGTCATCCAACACAACGGCGCGGGTACCATTTCAATCTCAGGCTTCACAGTCTCAACCTTTGGCAAGCTCTACCGATCATGTGGAAACTGCAAGACCATGGGTGAGCGCCACGTCAAGATCGACAAGGTCAAGGCTACAGGCGGAACAGCGACTTTCGTTGGTATTAACTCCAACTACGGCGATACTGCTACCATTACCAACTCCTGCGTCACAGGCACAAAGGCTATTTGCGAGGAGTTCGAGGGTAACGATACGGGTGCTGAACCTAAGCAGATCAGCGAGGGACCTAGCTCGGCTTGCATTTATACGCCTGCGGATATCGCCGCTTGTTGATTGGTTTCGATGGGATAGGTGGAATGTGGGATTTGGGACTTTGGAAGAGCACATGGGTGCTTGGAATGCCCTGGGATTGGCGATGGGACTTACACTCATTTTACTACCATTCTTTCTGTACATACTCTCTTTTCATACGGATCAAGTACAGATGTCTTCTACTATCATTGCTCATACCACCACTGACCCTCAGTTGAGTGTGCAGCCTAATCCATCTTCCCAAGTTAACACTGATGATTCGCTCACTTGCGGCGACACTTTGGTCGCGATCATCGCTACCATGGACCTTCTCACAACGCCGATCTCGCCCTCTTGACTCACTCACTCTCGCCTTTTCACCACTTTTCGCAAACGCACATTGTCTGTGCGCGTCCCCGCCCTGCAGGTATAAAAGTACGTGGTCCCCCACACCCAGCGACAAACAGTTCCAACAACAGCAATCGCAACACTTGCAACTCCCTCAACTACAGGACAATCGACTCTACTAACCAACAGAATGCCTTCTTTTCTTACTCCGCCACGCTTCGGCTTTGGCTCTTCCACTACTACTAACACAAACACTTCCCCAACTTGGGGCTTCGGCCCTACACTGCAGGGCGGTATGGGTCCACCTGCGCCTGCCTCTTCAAACAAATCCCCGACATCACCTGTATTCGATTCAAGTTCTCTATCGCTAGGCGCAAAGCTCCCCAGTCCCACCGCCACCGCTCCCGCAGTCCAAAAGCTGCCCGCCGTATCCCCGCCCACCGGCCTCGTCTTCGCCTTTGTCGCCACCGACGCGACAGGCAAGCAGACGACCAAGAAGATCCAAGACCCCGCCACCATTCTAGACGGCGACATTCACGTAGTTCGTGTCTACCTCTCTCTCGAGAATCTACCACCCTCACCCCTCCATGACATCCTCCTCAACTTCCAAAACCAAGGCCAGAACCCACTCCAGGAAATCCATCTCTGTGTTCGCTCGCTCCTCCGCCCATGCCTCCAGGACATCTACGAGAATAGTGAACTAGAAGAGGCCATGCTTTTCATGGTTGATCAGTGGTTTGCCTTTGGCACCGCGGTCAAGTTCTTCTTCCACCGTCCTGGTGTAGACACTGCTCGCGACCGTTTCCAAAACTTTGTCGAGAAGGACTTGGTTCGGGCGGTTCAGGGTTTGGCAGAGGGCGATGTTGAGTTGTCGGAGATACTGGGTGAGGAGAGTTGTGTGTTGGGGATGGGGGCGGTGGCCGGTGGGGCAGTTCGTAAGCCTGTCGTGGCCGAGTATGGTGTTTATGATGAGATGATCTGACGAGTTGGCGATTTGATTCCTTTGATGGTTGTAATACTAGCGCGGAGTTGCGGTCGAGGTTTTGTATTTTCATGATTCATACTAACATTTAGTTTTAAAAGTCACGACGGCGGCGGCGTACTTTGAAGTAAGTAACACGAGTACCGACAGTACTTATTTAGATCGATGGGAATGAGAACATCATGATCTTTGCATATCTTCGAATCTTTCCTGCGAAAGTGATGTCTGCTAAAACTTAGGTTGTAGGACCAGACCGCAGTCTGAGTCAAAGGCGCACTCTATTCTTTCATCGTGCTACACTGTGGAGTACCTAGGTACTTTAGTAAAACTCAAATGATAACAACTTCGACTGTGTCTTCTGGAATTCCGTCTGTGGCGTTAGAAGCAATAGCGAAGACGCACCCCTACTCTTCCGTCGACAACTACGACGATCATTATTTCAGAGGTATGAGATTGTAGATAATCAGTCTAGAACGATGTTCGTGAGTTTTGGAGACGTGCAGCCTCTACTAACACATCTTTCGCATTTATCTGCAGAGGCAGGCAAGCCTCCGCATGCCTGGACAAAATCTTAGCGACTACATGAAACTGAAACATGCAAGGTAGGAGACCTAACGTTAGTGTAGGTTCCCGGATGTTCTGTCAATACGCCGAGATAGCTCAAGCCGTGGCGCATGCGTCCCGAAGCTTGTCCGAACATGCGTCGCGGTTGCTGGCTTCTTGCCCGAGCTCACCCTCCCACCACACCCGTCAATATGGAACCAGCCAGCCGAGCGCTGATGCAAGCTCTATTTGCATGCGGGCCTGATAATCACGCGCCTGGTACATACGCCGCTTGATCCGCACACAGCAATGTCCCCGTCTCCACGCTCGTCCATCGCGACGAACAACGCTCGCGGAAAAAGTAGGCTCAGCGCCAGTAGTATCTTACTTGAGAAGCCCACAAAGGCTGCAGGCTTGGCGGCGCGTCTCATGGTCTCAACATCAACTTCGTCTCACTATTTATATCACGGCCTTTTTGCAAGTTTTTAGCAATGGCGCTTGGTCGAAGCTGGTCAATTATCGCAAAGCGACACTACCCTCGCTTACTACACACTTTGGACGGTAGCCGCGCAATGCCCTCACATCCTCAATCTGACACGAATCCTTTGTTTTGCTACACGAGCGGGCGATGGTTATGGAATGAGCGCGAGCAACTGGAAGCCCGATACCGACGCTTTGATGTGTCGAGTCTCCAACAAGCGGCTTGCCAAGCTGTCGGTGCAAACGAATGTATATCTTTCAAGAAGATCGGCGAAGGCAACTACAACAAGGCATATCGCCTTGAGATGGAAGACGGCCAGAAGATCATCGCAAAAGTCCCACACCCCAATGCTGGCCCACGAGTCCATACCACTGCATCGGAAGTGGCAACTATGGAGTTTGCCCGGACTGTTTTGAACTTACCTGTCCCACGAGTTCTCGCTTGGAGTGCTACCGACCAAAACTCTGTCCAAGCAGAATATATCATCATGGAAGAAGCGAGTGGCTCCCAACTCCACGAGGTTTGGCAGGATCTTTCACTGCGGAGGAAGTGTGACATTGTTCGTGAGTTTGTAGACGTTGAAAGGAAACTACTCTCGGTCTCCTTTGAAAAGTAAGATTCAACTTGCTCCAACAGAGAGTTTGCGGCCAGCCCAACTTACACACACTGCCAGATTGGGATCATTGTATTTTAAGGATAGTGGTATCGCAGGATGCGAGCCGGCTATCGTTACAAGTGGTCCACAAGATGTCGTTGGTCACATCGAATCAACTTACTGCATTGGGCCCATCACTCGAAGGGAGTTCTGGGAGAAGCAACGCAGTGAAATGCAATCTCATGGTCCCTGTAAGTTTCTGGATGTCTGTGAAACTCGAATCTAGACTTACGATAAGTGTAGGGACATCTTCTGCAGAATACCTAAAGTCTGTCGCTTGCCGTGAGATCGAATGGATCAATGCCCATGCGAACCCACAGGAGCCGAATAAAACTCCATGGCAGTACACGAGTCCACAGCAGAAGTCTCCAGAGGCTCACACAGTCCTATTGGAGAAATTCTTAGCCGCAATCACATATATCACTCCCAAGGACCCAGAGCTCGTCTCTCCCAGACTTTGGCACCCAGACTTCCATCCTGGTAACGTCTATATCGACGCCCAAGACCGAATATCATGCATCATTGACTGGCAGGGAGCCTGGGTTACCCCGGTGTTCATCGGTGCCAATCCCCCATTGCTTCTAGACTATAGGATTGACATGTTGATGAAGCTCCCTGAAAACTTCAAAGCACTCGACGATGCTACAAAATATAAGCTCAAATACCAAGTGTCTCAGTCTATTTTAATCCACACGTATGAAGAGACTACGGTGGGGAAGAATCCTCTGATGTACAAGGTTATGCATCATCCTCATGGCCAGACCCTCAAGCAATTAGAAGCTTTTGTTGGCTCTACCTGGGACAACTGTCTCTTCCCCTTTGAAGAATGTTTGATCCGCGTTGAGAGGTATGTCGATCTGTTTGCCATCAAGTTTCCTGGCTGACCATTGTCGCAGGGAGTGGAGTCACTTTGGTACGAACGAACCGTGTCCGTACCATTTCTCAGCAGAGGAGTTACGGCAACACGACGAAGAGGCGGGGACTTTCAACAAGAGCCAGGAACTCTGGAAAGAGCTACAAGGTATTTTGACTGATGAGGGCTATGCGTCGAATGAGAGTTTCAGTAAGGCTGTCGAGATACTCGGAGACTTGCGAGAAGTCGGGCTAAGTAGCCTGGAGGGCGAGGATCGACGCAGCTTCGACAAAGAGACGCGATGGGTCTTAGATCTACGCAGCCGTTAATCTTGCCGCAAAATAAGATCGTTGATGGTATGCGATGTCAAACATAGGGCGCATGGATAGGTCTTCGTGAGTGGAGGGTTGTTGAGGCTGACTAAAAATATCGGAAGCGGAGTGAAGTTCCACTCCGCTGGCCCCGCCTGGAACCAAAGCTAGACCTGCATGGCCACAACATGATGCTGTTGCAGCTCGTGGATGTCGCATTGTGTACCAAAAGGCCCGATGCAGTCTTTGCGGATTTAGGAGGACGAGTTCGCAGGCTTGATGGTCGACATCTGGAACGCGTTCGCGCTTGAGCGTAGCGTCCCTTCCGCGTCGCGACGTTCCAAGGTTCCAATTTGGATCGCACCTAGCGACAACCTGCAGAAATGACGAACACCTGAACTCCATCGGACGAATCGAGCAGCCCATCATGATTGATCAGCAACTTTACAGTGCTTGTAGGAAGAGGCGCAACTTTTCTTATTTATTAACTGCGAAGCCGTGCGACACCGACATTCAATCCATCAGGTCCATTCGCGCAATCGTCCAAAGCACATTTTCCCCAATCCAACTCCCGCCATGACCTACCCATCTACCTACACGGCCTACCGTCGCAGCGCAGGTCAAGAGAAGGCCTCTCGTCAAAACCCTCTCACTCTTGAGCGAACCCAAGAAACTCTACCTAAGGAGGAGGAACTCGGTCCCAACGATGTGGTTATCAAGATTCACGCTGTATCGCTCAACTACCGCGACGTTGCTATGCTGATGGCAGAATACCCTGTGCCTAACACTGAACAAGGCATTCCATGCTCGGATGCCTCCGCCGAGGTCGTTGGGCTGGGATCTGCAGTCAAAAACTTCAAAGTGGGAGACATTGTTGCTCCGATCTGCAACCAAGGCGACTTTCATCCTACGGATGACAGCATCTCGGTGGCTATCGGTGCGAATGGCGCGGGTGTACTGAGGGAGTATGCCATGTACCAGGAGAAGCACTTGGTGCACTTGCCGAAGCATTTGTCGTGGGAGGAGGTGAGTTGTTCAGAAAACATCTGCAAATGCGTTGGGCTAATACACGAAAAGGGCGCAATGTTACCGTGTGCAGGTGTCACTGCTTGGAATGCCCTGGATTCGTTGGAGACGGTACAAGAGCACTCTAGTGCTCTATTGCAAGGTGAGGCAAGATCGCTGATTCCCCACTCTCTTACTCATACCTTCCAGGCACCGGCGGTGTTTCCATGTTCTCCTTACTGCTTTGTCTCGCCGGCGGCATCACACCAATTATTACTTCGTCCTCAAACGACAAGATCAAGGCCATTCAAGAGCGGATCAGCGACAAAGTCCGCGGTATCAACTACAAGACCGACGACCAAGCTTCCAAGATCAAGGAACTTACCAACGGCCGCGGCGTCGATTTCGTAGTCAACAACACTGGCGTCGGCTCCCTCATCGATGACATCTCTTACCTTTGCGCTCGCGGCGGCACTGTCTCGCTAGTCGGCTTCCTCGCCGGCTGGGAGGCGGATTGGAAGCCAGCTCAGCTGATGGCCCTGATGGGTAAGGGTGCCAAGCTCAAGGGTATCGCTGTAGGATCGAAGAAGGATTTCGAGGACATGAATGCGTTCATTGACGACAAGAAGGTCAAGTTTGATGTCATGCTTGACAAGACGTTTGGGTTTGAGGACGCAAAGAAGGCATTTGATCTGCTGCTTTCGGGCAAGTTTTCGGGCAAGATCGTTATCAAGGTTGCGCAGTAAGGAGACTCATCAAATTGTTTTGACATCTATTAAACCCCAGTTTCAATCATCTCATGATCTGCGTGGACATTTCCAAAAAGAGTCAAATTTGTGGCCAAGCAAAAGGCGCAGTTCAGTGCATGGGTGTTACGGCGCCGTTATTGGTCATAATCAAATTCAAGCAACAATGTTACGCTGCTTATCTTCGATCAAACCTTAACGGTGGCTTGCAAGCTGACACAGCCCCGCAAATTTATGGACATGCACCGATCCCATTGGTCGGCTGACAGCACAGCCACTACAGCCCCTCGTAGCATCCTATCATTCCATCAGGCATCCAACATCCAGTTGCCAGATTGTGGATGGCCGACAAAGCGGCAGCAGCTGGCTGATGAACATAACAATGATGCTGTCGCACATTTGATCTTACAATTAACTACTTATTCCATATTCCTTACTTTCTCAGGGCATATCTACTTCCCACAACATAGATACGGTTATTGAATCGAGAAAGAAAATGGGCATCCCCACCACTCCACAAGAAGCAGCACCCGCCTACGAAGAGGCATTGCAAGACCATCCCGTGAACCGATACGCGCCCTCTGGACCAGCATCAGGCGTAAGCCCTCCTACCACATTGTCTCAGAAGCCTCCAATCTTGCTAACCCATCGATCGATTCACAGTACACGACCGTTCCCCAAACCGACGACCACGATATAGAACTCCACGCTGAACCCCATAACCACACTTTCTCTTCCGGCAACGCATCTTCATCAACATCAAACCCTGAGACGTTGGCTCAGACCATCACTAATTTTCTTCGACCGAGTTCGGAGCCACACACGCATTGCGAGGTCTGCGACAACCAGGTGCAGACAGAAGCAAAACGCAGGCGAGAAAGTGAACGTTACTGTTGTACCATGGTCGCAGCGACAATCATGATGTGTTTCTTCTGCGGTACGTTGTTGGGTATTGCGGTTGTTAATATGCAAGCGAGAAAGAGAAGGGCTCAGGATTAAAGGAATGGCATGTAGTCAATTATGGATAGGTTGACTATGCAGTTGAGCAAATCATGACTATCTAAATCTAAACATCCAATCCCTCACGTAACCTGGACTACAAACCGCTGTCCACAGGCGTTAAACCTCATCCCCTGAATGCACGACCGAAAGAGTCCCTCTTAGCACTCGTCTTCGCGATCCTGAAGTCGACACAAGACTCGTATGTCTGCTTAGCCGCCACACCATACCACCACCACTGCAGCACCTACACCGCGTTAGCATCTCGCGCAGATCACCTCACCCATGGAAACTTACACAATCACCCGCCGTCGCACACCTCTCCTCCAATCCCTCCGGCACCTTAACACTAAACTCCTTCTGCCCGGCCGGCACATCCGCCTCACTCTTCCCCGGCGCATACCCCTCCTCCCACACCTTCAGCATCTCGCCCACAACCTCATTCTTCTTCGTATCCACAATACTCACGTTCGCGGAGCCCTCGTGCGGAATGCGGATCCACACTTTCATGGGCACGACCTGGCCCGCGCTCCATACCTGCGTGTTGTTGGACGGGTTGTCGGCGAATTGGAGGCCTTTGCAGAGCCAGAGGTTGCAGCTTGAGGCGGTGTAGGGGGGAAGGAGGAGCTCGGGGAGGCCTTCGACGTGCGAGGTGTTGTCGCCGTTTATGGTGCGGGTTATGGCGGGGCCACAGAGGGAGGTTAGTTCTGGGCCTGTGGGACGCGAGGGTGGGGAGGTGATGAGGCCGTGGGAGAGGGCGGTGGGGAGGAGGGAGAGGAGGGTGGTCGCTGCGGCGGCGGTGAAGTACATGATGAAGCTGACTATCGGAGGAAAGTATAGAGAGGAGGCGATGGAATTGACCTGCTTGGATGTTCAAGGTTCGTGCGATGGTCATGGTGCTTTATACACGCATGGAAATCCCATTGCTATCATTCATTTCTGCATATTTTCGTCCTGCACCTCCTATCTCCGTGATTCCAAATCAAACCCCCGTTCGTTGTCGTGCGTGCCAATTTATCTGGGGATGCGATGTGGTTCTTGTGTGGAGCTGCTATGGGAGGTGGGTGTAGATCGCCAAGGATGGGCGAATGAGACGGGGATGTGTATAGTGTCGGCTCGGTAAGGCTGCCCTTGCTATGCCGGATAGTACATGACAATTTATTCGAGAAAAAGAAGCAAGGGTGACATGGTGGTTTGCCGATGTATAGCCGGTTGACAACACGAATGCTGCGCGTTGTTATGCTGCTGTACTTGGGCAAACCGAGGTTAACACCACTTCAGCGCGCACAATTGCCATAGGAGATTTGCCATGTCATGTGTCATCGTTATTAGCTAGTCGCATTGGACGTGTAGCATACCTAACATCTATGCTTTTATTGTACATAGCTTCGGGAGCTGTCAAAGTTCCCCCTTCCACATCTTACTCCAACAGAGAAGCCTGGTTGGTGTAAAGTACATCAACCACGTTGCTCAGCTTCTCAAGAGTACTCAACGCCGCGTCGTAGCCCTGGTCTCGCTCCGATTCGTCGTATACGATCAGACATCCGGCACCCTGGTCCAGAACTCCGATGATGACCTTGTCGAGAATCATCTGCGAGAGCTTGCGCTCTACCTGTATTGTGTCGAGACCGACCATCTTGGCGACGTGGTCAATCTCTACCCTGCTGAAAGGCTCGATGACCTTGATCAGGTTCTGCTCGAGCATGTTGTCGTACAGGCGTCGGAGGTGGGAGGTGATGAATCGATCGCTGCCTAGCTGCTGGCGGAAGTCGGTTAAGGCGGTTTCGTACTCTTCAAGACTGCGGTTGGTGTGTGCGCGCGCTACGGCCTTCATGGCTTCTAACCGCTTGCCTGCGTACTTGACAGCGTGCTTGGAGGTCATGAGCGAGGTGACGTCGTCTCCGAGGTTGAGCATGATCTTGCAGAGCAACATGTACTGGAGTGCCGAAGTAGCCTTCTGCTCTTCATCCTGTGAGTGGTACCCCTCCATGGCTTCGATGAAGTAGGAGAAGGAGGTGTTAAAGTCGCCGTCCTCTGCGTGCAGCATGCCACTCTGCATATCGAGACCAGCCTGCAGCAGAGGCGGAGTGTAGACCGAAGCAGCCGATGTTCGTGCGGACGTGAGGGCAGCGCGACCCTTTGGTATGTTGCCCAACGCGTGGTAGACCCTTGATTCGAGCAGCTGAACTTCCACCAAGACCAGCTTGTCGTCCAAGCGCTTCAACTCCTTCAGCAGGCTGTTGATGAGTGTGAGGGCTTCGTAGTAGGATTGCTTCTGCATGTACAGGGAGACGAGTCGGGTTTCTAGGTTCTGGCGAAGGAACCCTCTCCGCTCTGACACGGCCCACTCTATGCACGACTTGGTGACATCGATCTGGATATCGGCGGTGTTGGGGATGGCGGTGAATAGGTCAAGTAGTTGTCGGACTGCGAGAATTAGCTATGGGCCATTGAACTGAGATCCGTATATGTTTTCTTACCCAGCTTGGATGTCTTCGCCTTCGCGAAGGACGACATTATCGACCGCGCCTGCTTCACGAGCTCCGCCAGCGCGTCCACCCGCTTCTGGTCGCGGTAGAGCTCACCGAGCCCGATCAGAGCGCTCTCATAGTTCTTGATGGCCGTCTCATTTGAGCCTGGGTCCTGCGACAGGACGTCTTTGAAGATCTGCTCGGCCTTGGAGGGATCCGACTTGGCCAGCTTCTGCGCCTCCGCTATCCGCGAGCTCGTTTCCGGGACAGCCATGGTGGGTGGGCAGGTTGTGAGGGTATACGCGGTGACTTAAGGTGATTAAAGTGCACGAGTCGTGAGGTGGAGCGGGCGATGGGGTGGCGGAGATGAACTGTTTGGCGGTGTTGAGCTCACAAGCTCACCTGGAGATGCGGCGGTCGGTGGTTAGGCGGTACGTAATTCCGATTGGGAGCGACGCCACACTCCAGCGCCACACCAGCCAGGGCACATGGCAACCGCAGTTCGGTCAACAACACGCTACAGCAAGGGACCGCGACATTTCCTGAATACGTTCGCCCCAATATTGGCTTGCACAATCTATCCCGCTCTATGCATGCAATTGGCGCACCATCGCAGCCGGGGACATCCATTGCCGCCGTTGCTGCCCCAGCGACGGCTGAGTTGGCAGTCGCGCCTCCATCGTCATCGCCTATTGGCCAGTGCACGTAAACAAACCCCAAGCTATTGATCAACACACCGCCCGCCCTGCACCTGCAGTCCACTTTCCCACACTCCCACCCTCCACGATATCACGAACTATTATATACCCTGCGCTGGATCGCTGATAGCTTTTCACGATCAATCCCTCCGCTGTATACCCCAATTGAAACTCACGCGCTCCATATCATACTCGCTCCCACTCTCCGCCTCACCACCACTATATTTGGTTGAATACACACCAGACGACACATCACAATGCCTTCTTCAGACAGAGAGGTCTCCCGCGACCGGGAACTCGTCAGACACTCACATTCGTTCTCGTCGGACAGGATGATTCCCATGTTCGTCTTCCTCACCGCCATGTAGCCTTTCGCGATATACTAACACTGCGCTTCAGGTGGGATAGTGCTGACCCGGATCGTGCACCGCCGCCACTGCCTCTCAATCCTGGCTCGCCCACTCTCACCACCCGCCCCAACACATCTGCAGCCATCATGAAGGCGGCCAAGGCGCTGGAAGAGAAGGCGCGAGAGAGTTTACCTGCGAGCTCATACACTACTAACCCCATGCCACAGAAGCTGCCCTCGTCCGAGCGCTCTCTGATAAAAGGCACACAGCACAAGCGCATGCAGTCATTACAGCCGGGCAGCGTTCGTGACCTACGAAGCTACCTTGACAACCGCTCACCTGAGCGGCCCTTCCTCGATACCCGGTCGCCAGAGCGGTCACCCGAACGCGAGCGACCATCGAGCAGGGGAGGCCGACCCATCTCAAGGGACTACGAGAGGGACTACTTTGGAAAGGATGCCGATGTGAGCCCTATGCGGCAACTCACACCTACACCAGCATCACGATTCGAGATCAAAGACACACCCGCCCTACGGCCCAGCCAGAGGGCGATCCTGGGAGAGAACACACCACCATCGGCCACCATGCAGGCGTTGCAGAGCATGACCATACCCCAACACATGCTCGATCCCCCATTATCGAACATCACAAACCGGTCGGCTCACTCTTCACCAGCGGCTACACCAGCGGCAGCGCCGGCACCGGGACCCGTACACGGTCCATCACCGCCACAGTCTTTCGATAACATCTCCAGCCAGCTCATGAGCATCAACAACATCGTCTCCAGCTTGCAAAAAGACATGTCGCAGTTGAGCCGGCGGAGCAAAGACAATGCGACGGATCTCATCAGCCTCAAGGAAGCCACGAACACACGCGACGAGGACATTCGCAAGTCTCTGAAGGATCTTCTGTCTACCATGTCGCAAAAGCAGCAAGCTCAAGCGGCAGCTGCCATGAACGGAGACACCTCTCGCTCTAGCAGTCTCAACCTGCAAGATCCTCACATGACACCGACGAAGCAATTCACATTCCCGCGTATGGCGTCCACCAGCCCCTGGACAGATGAGCGTATAGGTAGCCCCAACCCATACTCTGTCGAGGGTGCCGCTAGTGTCGCAATGCTGGAGAAGATCATACGCGAAATGGTGACGAAGGACGGTCAAGAGCGACTGGTCGCAAGTCTACAGAAGCTCGTCGACAAGGCTACTGGAGAGACTGCTAAGAAGGTTACTGAGTTGGCCGAGTTTGTCAAGCAAGGCTCAACCGGCGGTCTCTTCAATCCCGCAGCTGCTGGCTCGGCCTCGTTCCAGCCATCCCCCGGATCTGGCGCCTTGACTCGAACGATATCGGCCGACAGCAAGGCCTATTCCAGTCCAAAGGCTGCCG
>Ga0265798_10004704_pt1 | contig 18700 bp, 17 predicted proteins | sample P3T30metagenome_FD_192430 | JGI IMG/M metagenome (GOLD analysis project Ga0265798, IMG submission 192430) | Plant litter microbial communities from East Loma Ridge, Irvine, California - P3 T30 | ecosystem: Environmental > Terrestrial > Plant litter > Unclassified | place: USA: California... | reverse complement strand
CACCTGTCGCGCGTGGGCCACGAGTTCGGCACCGTGACCGGCCGTGCGCGCCGCTGCGGCTGGTTCGACGCCGCGCTGCTGCGCCGCTCGGTCCAGATCAACGGCGTGTCGGGCATGTGCCTGACCAAGCTGGACGTGCTGGATGGCATCGAATCGCTGAAGCTGTGCACCGGCTACAAGATCGACGGCCGTGACGTCGACATTTTCCCGGTCGGCGCCGAAGAAGCCGCCGCCTGCGTGCCGGTGTACGAAGAAATGCCGGGCTGGACCGAAACGACCGTCGGCGCCAAGTCGATGGACGAACTGCCGGCCAACGCCCGCGCCTACATCAAGCGCATCGAAGAACTGGTCGGCGTGCCGGTCGACATGGTGTCGACCGGCCCGGACCGCGTGGAAACCATCGTGCTGCGTCACCCGTTCGCCGCCTGATACTAATAAGAATAGGAATTTTGTAAATGAATACTCCTGCATCGACCGACAAGGACCTGTGGGTCTCCTGGGACGACTACAACCGCCTGGTCGAGCGCCTGGCGCTGAAAGTGTACGAATCGAACTGGAAGTTCGACATGGTCCTGTGCCTGGCGCGCGGCGGCGTTCGTCCCGGCGACGTGATCTCGCGCATCTTCGACGTGCCGCTGGCCATCCTGTCGACCAGCTCCTACCGCGAAGAAGCGGGCAAGAAGCAGGGCGACCTGGACATCGCCAAGTACATGACGATGACCAAGGGCCCGCTGGCCGGCCGCATCCTGCTGGTCGACGACCTGGCCGACTCCGGCGTGACCCTGCAGCGCGTGCGCGAGCACCTGCAGAGCAACTACCCGGACGTCACCGAAGTGCGTTCGGCCGTGATCTGGGTGAAGGGCACCTCGTCGCTGGTGCCGGATTACCACCTGGAAGACCTGCCGCACAACCCGTGGATCCACCAGCCGTTCGAGGACTATGATGGCCTGCGTCCGCACCAGCTGTCGGCCTGGATGAAGAAGTTCGAGAAGAACTGATTCAAGCGGCGGTAAAACCGCCGTTGGCCGAAAAACCGCCGATAGCTGTAAAACCGCCGTTAGCTGTAAAACCGTCGCCCCTGCGCAGGCAGGGGCCCAAGTTCTGCGAACGTTATCGAAACGCGTGCAAATTAGGGAAAAAAGCGCCAGTGGCGCTTTTTTCGCCTTCGCAGGGGCGACGTTCACGGGCAGCAGGCTCTTATTTCTTCGCCGGGCGGCTCTCCACCGTCCGCAAATCCTCTTCCGCCTTCCGGTACTCCTTCGACTTCCTCAGCCGCTCCAGATACTTGATCTGCCTGCGCTGATCCCGGTCGATCTCATAATCCAGGCTCCCGCGCGCCCCGCAATACGCCCGGCAAGTCGCCTCAGCATCCGGCGTCTCGCGGTCGGTCAGCATCAGGCGCTTGTCGGTGACGTGCAATCGCAGTACGCACGGCCGCTCCTTGGGCAGCGGCGGCTCCGGGTCGTGGTACACGAAAGCGCCGTGCTCGAAGCCGGCCATGCCCGAAATGTCGCAGGTGTGGCCGTTATAAAAATCCAGGTGGGCGCGCAGGTAGACGTGCTTGTCGTCGTAGGGCACGATCTCGACGATGTTCTGGGCCGGATAGGGCTCGTCCTTCGACTGCCCGGGCACGATCATGCCGCTGGTGAAGCGCTTCTTGTAGACGCCGTCGATCTCGTGCATCAGTGCCGACGGCGATTTCTCGGCCGCGTGCACCGGCGGCATCGACAGCAGGGCGGTGGCCAGCCAGGCCAGGACGTTGCGTTTCATGGGTGTCAGGGAAAGCATGCCAAGGACGGCATGACAGAATTGTAATTCAAGCCTGGATTTCTCCAGCACACAAAGCGGCGCCACACCCCGCACGTGATTCCATCAAAAAAACCGGCGTCCACATCCCATCTGTGGCGGCAACCACGAAGTTTCCATCAAATAAAACAAATTTCTTGAAATAAACATAAAATAGTATCAAGATAGTTCAATACGCAGGCGGTGCCCCGACCCCGCATTTCCGATCCTGCACAGAACCGGCCAGCACCGCAGCAGGCCGCGTCCAACCCCCATCAAAAAGACAAACATGCATTTCTCCCGCTTGACCATCAAGGCGCGGCTGCGCCTCGGCTTCGCCATCCTCCTCGGTTTCGTACTCGTGGTCGCCTGTACCGGCCTGTACGAGATGAGCAAGGCCAATGCCGCCAACCGGCACATCGTCGAGGTGAACATGGTCAAGATCGAACTGCTCGACGACATGGCGACCTCGGTGCACGTCGTCGCGCGCGTGGTGCGCTCGATGACCCTGTTGACCGACAAGGCGGAAGCGAAGCAGGAAACCGCCAAGATCGCGGTCGCGCGCGACAACTACGACCGCGCCTTTTCCACCCTGCGCACGATGCCGCTGGATGAGGCCGGGCAGCGCTTCGTCCAGGACATCGCGCGCCTGCAGGCCGAGGTGCGGCCCATGAACAACCGCTTCACCGCACTCTCGGCGGCGGGGGATCCGGAAGCGGTCCACTACCTGCTCGGCACGGCCGCGCCGGCGACGGCCAGGTGGCAGGATGCGATCCACGAGTTCATGGCCCTGCAAAAGAAGAAGAGCCAGCTGGACGCCGCGGCGGCCTACCAGGCCTACGAACAGGCGCGCTACCTGATGCTCGGCCTGACCGTGTTCGCCCTGGTGGCGGGCCTGCTGTTCGCCATCTCGATCACGCGTTCGATCACGGTGCCGCTGGCCGGCGCCGTCGACCTGGCGCGCCGGGTGGCTGCCGGCGACCTGAGCGCGTCGGTCGCGGTCGAAAGCGGCGACCGTACCGAAACCGGCGCCTTGCTGCGCGCCCTCAACGAGATGAATGCGGGGCTGAACGAGATCGTGGCCCAGGTGCGCCGGGGCGCCCAGGCGCTGTCCAGCGGCGCCACCGAGATCGCCAACGGTAACCTCGATCTGTCGTCGCGCACCGAGCAGCAGGCCTCGGCGCTCGAAGAGACGGCGGCGTCGATGGAAGAGCTGACGGTGACGGTCAAGCAGAACGCCGACAACGCCCAAGCCGCCAGTGCGATGGCCGGCGACACCGCCCGCAGCGCGGCCCGGGGCGGCCAGGCGGTCGGGCAGGTGGTGGACGTGATGGGGCGCATCGAAGCCTCGTCGGCGCGCATCGTCGAGATCATCGACGTCATCGACGGCATCGCGTTCCAGACCAATATCCTGGCGCTGAACGCCGCCGTCGAAGCGGCGCGTGCCGGCGAGCAGGGCCGCGGCTTCGCGGTGGTCGCCAGCGAAGTGCGCACGCTGGCCGGGCGTTCGGCCACGGCCGCGCGCGAGATCAAGGCACTGATCGACCACTCGGCGGCCCAGGTCGGGGAGGGCGGCAGCGTGGCGCGCCAGGCCGGCCTGACGGTGCGGGAGATCGTGGAGGGCATCGGCAAGGTGTCGGGCGTGGTCGCCGAGATCGCGGCCGCCACCCGCGAGCAATCCGCCGGCATCGAACAGACCCACCAGGCGGTGACGGACATGGACCAGATCACCCAGCACAACGCGGCGCTGGTCGAGGAAGTGGCGGCGACGGCGGCCTCGCTGAAGGACCAGGCGGCCGCGCTCGAGCAGGTGGTGAGCCGCTTCCGGCTGCAGGGTGAAGCGCGCGGCGCCGCTGCCGCATCGGCCCGGGGTGGCCGGGACGCGCCGCGCCAGCTCCCGGCGCTGGCGGCCTGATGGGGGGCCCGCGGGCGTGGCCAATCGGTTAAGATGGCAAGCCTTTGACACACCGCCCCAGGCTTGCCGACGACCGATCCATGACCCAAAGCTTTTTCCAGACCTTCATCCTGCTGCTGCTCGTCACCGACCCCTTCGGCAACGTGCCGCTTTTCGTCGCCGCCTTGAAGGACGTGCCGCCGGCGCGCCGTCCGCGCATCGTGGTGCGCGAATGCGCGATCGCGTTCGCGCTGCTGCTCCTGTTCATGTTCTTCGGGCGCCACTTCCTGACCGCGCTGCAACTGACCGACATCTCGCTGCGCATCGGCGGCGCCGTCATCCTCTTGATCATCGCGATCCGCATGATCTTTCCGCATCCGGATGGCGTACTCGGCCGCAGCGACCATGGCGAGCCCTTCATCGTGCCGCTGGCGATCCCGGCGCTGGCCGGGCCCTCCGCGCTGGCCACCGTGCTGCTGTTCAGCTCGCAGACGGCGGAAGAGGTGATGGTGCACGTGGCGGCGCTGGCCTCGGTGTTCGTGATCTGGCTCGCGGTGTTCCTCGGCGCCGAGCGCCTGCAGAAGGTACTCGGCGCCCAGGTGATGACGGCCTTCGAGCGCCTGATGGGCCTGATCCTGACCGCGATGTCGATCGAGATGCTGCTGGGCGGCGTGCGCGCCTTCGTCAAGACCCTGTAAAACCTCGATGCTTGTACAAATGCTGTAGCTGGGCAATACTGGATCACCTCAACCAGCACAGCAGACCCGATGACTTTTCACTCTTCCGCCGCGGCGCTCGCCGCCGCGCTGGCGCTCGGCCTCGGCAGCGCCGCCCAGGCCGCCACACCGGCGCCGGCCGCGGCCGCGCCGCGCGCAGCCCTGGCACTCCAGAAGACCGACGTCGTGACCGGCAGCGGCAAGGCCGCGACGCCAGGGGCCACCGTCTCCGTGCACTACACCGCCTGGCTGTACGCGCCGAAGGCGACGCGCCAGCATGGCGCCCGTTTCGACAGTTCCGAAGGCGGGGCGCCGTTCACCTTCAAGCTGGGCGCGGGCCAGGTCATCAAGGGCTGGGACCAGGGACTGGCCGGCATGAAGGTGGGCGGCAGGCGCACCCTGGTCGTGCCGGCCGCGCTGGGCTATGGCGCGCAGGGTGCGGGACCGATTCCGCCGAATGCCAACCTGATCTTCGACATCACGCTGGTCGACGTCAAGTAAGCAGCCTCTGATCGCCGGATACCAGGCCGCGCCCCGTTCCGGGTAGCGCGGCTATTTTATTTCCAAATAACATTATTTATTAATAAATGGAAATAATCGTATTTTATTTCCTGTCGATAAACTTTACATGTGGAATCTATCATTTCCATGCGATTTCCATAAATAATTGATTATAAGAACATTTTTCCTGTTGGCATGTTTCATGCATGTGACATGAGGGCACGGCAGATCCCGTGCTCCAAGAGCCAGGCTGTCACATCACAAGGATAAAAATGCGTACTCGGAAAATGTTCTCGAAATTGTTGGGCGTCACTGTCGCGGTCGGTGCGCTGTTCGGTGCCTCGGCACAGGCCCAGGCCGGCGTGGTCGGCGCCATCACGACCCCGGTCATCACCGCCGGCGCGCTGCCGGACACCCCGCAAGCCCACGTCGATTCGAACGTGGCTTCCTCGCCGTTCTCGGGCGTGGTCAGCATCAACATCCGCTACGACAACCAATCCTTCATCTGCTCGGGCGCGCTGATCGGCAAGCGCCAGGTGCTGTCGGCCGGCCACTGCGTCGACACCAACGGCAACGGCAGCGTGGTCGACCTGAACAAGCCGGGCACCGACGTGCGCGTGGTCTTCAACAGCAGCGGCAACGTCAACGCGCTGATCAACGCCACCAAGGTCTCGATGAACCCGGACTACCAGGGCTTCAACAACTGCCCGGACGGCAGCAAGGGTTGCGTCAACGACGACATCTCGATCATCACCCTGGCCCAGGATGCGCCGGACAGCGCCAAGATCTACAAGATCTCTACCGTCCCGGTCACCGAAGGTACCCACATCATCATGGCCGGCTACGGCACCGCCGGCGACGGCGTCAACGGCCACACCATCGACCCGTCCTTCAGCGTCAAGCGCATCGGCGAAAACGTGATGGACCTGTTCGACGGCGACGACGAGCAGGACTTCGAAGGCGCATCCGAAGTCTATTACGCCGACTTCGACGGCGCTGGCCAGGACACCTTCTGCACCCGCTACGGTGTCTGCACCGACGTGCTGGCGAATGACAAGGAAGCCGGCATCGGCGGCGGCGACTCCGGTGGCCCGTCCTTCGTCGAGATGTACGGCGAACTGGTACTGGTTGCCAACAACACCTTCGAGAGCCGCTTCACCGGCCAGACCGCCGGTACCTTTGGCACCTTCTTCGGCGGCATCATCCTGTCGAGCTATGCCGACTACATCGCCCAGGCGACCGACAACAACGTGACCTTCGTTCCGGAACCGGGCAGCATCGCCCTGTTCGGCCTGGGCGCGGTCCTGCTGGGCGCACGCCGCCGCAAGCAGAAGTAAGCCAGGGTTCATTCCGACGAAAGCGGCCTGCGGGCCGCTTTTTTCATTCCGTAAGCTTGTAAATATGCCGTCGGTAAACTTTACGCTTTCTTGACAACAAGTTTGATTGAAATCAATAAGTGTATGATTCAATAGAAAATTTTCCTTTTGGCATAGTTTCTGCTTAATGTCGAGTACGTGCGCCAGCGCACACTAGAGAGAACCTCCTCCACATAACAAGGATGAACATGTTGACTCGGAAAATGACTTGCTCGCGAATTCTCGGAAGCGTGGCCGTGGCCACTGCACTGTTCGGAATGTCCCAGGCCCAGGCGGCCGTCGTCGGCCCCACCGGCAGCCTCACCCCGACCATCGTCGCCGGCGCACTGCCGGATTCGCCTGCCGCGCACGTCGACCCGAACGTGGCATCGTCGCCGTTCTCGGGCGTGGTCAGCATCAACATCCGCTACATGAACGCCGGCGCGCAGGAGTCCTATATCTGCTCGGGCGCGCTGGTGGGCTCGCGCCAGGTGGTCTCGGCCGGCCACTGCGTCGACACCAACGGCAACGGGGCCCTGGTCGACATCAACCGCCCCGGCAACGACGTGCGCGTGGTCTTCAACAGCAACGGCACGCAGAACGCCGTGATCACCGCCAGCAAGGTCTCGATGAACCCGGACTACCAAGGCTTCGGCAATTGCCCGACCGGCGTCGACTCGTTCTGCGTGAATGACGACATCTCGGTCATCACGCTGAGCCAGGACGCGCCGGCCAGCGCCAAGATCTACAAGGTCTCGACCGCGCCGATCACCGAAGGCACCCACATCATCATGGCCGGCTACGGCACCACCGGCAACGGTGTCGACGGCTACACCGCCGGCCCCAGCTTCCTGGTGAAGCGCACCGGCGAGAACTACGTCGACCTGTTCGACCTGGACGACGAGCAAGGCCTGGAAGGCGGCAACCAGGAAGTGTATTACGCCGACTTCGACGGCCAGGGCCATGACCTGTTCTGCGAACAGTTCGGCATCTGCACCCCGCAGCTGGCGAACAACCGCGAGTCGAGCATCGGCGGCGGCGATTCGGGCGGCCCGTCCTTCATCATGGAAAACGGCGAACTGCTGCTGGTCGCGAACAACACCTTCTCGGGCATCTGGAACGACGATGACGTCGAAGGCACCTTTGGCACCTACTTCGGCGGCATCGTGCTGGGCAGCTACATGGACTACCTGCGCACCGCGACCGACGGCAACATCACCTTCGTGCCGGAACCGGGCAGCCTGGCGCTGCTGGCCATGGGTGGCGCCCTGCTGGGCATGCGCCGCCGCAAGCAGGCCTCGGCCGCCTGATCACCGGACCACGGTCCGTACCGGAAAGCGGCCTGGCGCGAGCCAGGCCGCTTTTTCTTTGTGCCGGTCAGGCCGGGTCTGGCGGCGAGCGGCGTGCGCCTTGTGCAATCGCGCGCCGTCGGGAATACTGCGGCCTCTTACATTCTTTCGATCGGAACACCCGTGAATTCCAAGATTTCCCGCTGCGCCCTCGGCCTGGCCCTGATCCTGTCGCTGGCCGCCTGCGAGCGCAACAAGCAGCCCGCCGGAACGCCGGCCGCCGGAGCGCCGGCTGCCGCCGCAGCCGCCGACACCTCGGCGCAGACCTTCCAGAAGATCGACACCGTCGCCGGCACCGGCAAGGTCGCCGAAGCCGGCCAGACGGTCACCGTGCACTACACCGGCTGGCTGTTCTCGCCGAAGGAAGCGCAGCAGCACGGCGCCCAGTTCGACAGCTCGGTCGGCCGCGAGCCCTTCACTTTCCGGCTCGGCGCCGGCAACGTCATCCCGGGCTGGGACCAGGGCGTGGCGGGCATGAAGGTCGGCGGCAAGCGCACCCTGATCATCCCGGCGTCGCTGGGCTACGGCGCCGACGGCGCGGGCCCGATTCCGCCGAACGCCAACCTGATCTTCGACGTCGAGCTGCTCGGCGTCCAATAAGCCTGTTACGCCGGCTTACATGGTCGGCGTGTAGTTGCCGCGCCACTGGTGGCCGGCCTGCTTGCGGCCGCAGGGCGTCAGCTTGATGCCGGTCTGCTGCGCTTCCAGGCAGCGCGTGGCGCCGGCGGCGCGGTTGGTCAGGTACAGCAGGTTGGGCTGGCCGGTCAGGCGCACCACGTACCACTGCTGTTCCTCGCCGGTGCCGCAGGCGGCCATGCGCAGGACGTTCTTGCGGTCCGCCGGCTGCGCCGCCAGGCACATGGCCTGGCCGCCCGCCGCCGTGTGGAGCTTGTAGTAGCCGGGGATGTCGCCCGGGGTCGAGGCCCATTGCTGCGATGGCGCCTGGGTGCAGGCCGTCATCGCCACCCCGTCGTCGCCGCTGCCCAGGCAGCGGCCGCGGGCGTCGAGGCCGTTTTGCAGGTAGCCGAGTTCGGGCGCGGCGAAGGCCGGGTTGGCGAACAGGGGCAGGGTGGCGCAGGCGGCCAGGATCATCTTGCGGATCATGCAGTCTCCTTTTGTTGTGTCAGGTTGACAATAACATGGCCGGTATGCTCCTGCGTATCAAAATGTTGCAGGCATGAAAAAGCGGCCAGGGGGCGTCGCCTCCCTGACCGCTTGCAGGCTTGACGCCGCAGTGCTTACTTGCCCAGCATCGACACCACGTTGTCCGCCCCCGGCGCCCCGAAGGCCTGCTGCTTGAGGATGTGCAGCTGGTCGCGCACCTGCGCCGCCTTCTCGAACTCGAGGTTCTTGGCGTGGTCGACCATGAGCTTTTCGAGGCGCTTGATCTCTTTCGAAATCTGCTTCTCGCTCATGCCTTCGACCTTGGCCGCTTCCGTGGACAATCCCTCGGCCTGGCTCATGTTCTTGGCGGCAGCCGCGCTGTAGACGCCGTCGATCATGTCCTTGATCTTCTTGCTCACGCCCTTCGGCACGATGCCGTTCGCCTCGTTGAAGGCGATCTGCTTGGCGCGGCGGCGTTCGGTCTCGTCGATGGCCTTCTTCATCGAGTCGGTCATGTTGTCCGCGTACAGGATCGCGACGCCGTTCAGGTTACGCGCGGCGCGGCCGATGGTCTGGATCAGCGAGCGTTCCGAACGCAGGAAGCCTTCCTTGTCGGCGTCCAGCACGGCCACCAGCGACACCTCCGGCAAGTCCAGGCCCTCGCGCAGCAGGTTGATGCCGACGACGACGTCGAAGGTGCCCAGGCGCAGGTCGCGCAGGATCTCCACGCGCTCCACCGTGTCGATGTCGCTGTGCAGGTAGCGCACCTTGATGCCGTGGTCGCTCAGGTATTCCGTCAGCTGCTCGGCCATGCGCTTGGTCAGCGTGGTCACCAGCACGCGCTCGTCCTTCTTGATGCGGTCGGTGATCTCGCCCATCAGGTCGTCCACCTGCGAACGCGCCGGCTTGACGATGACCTGCGGGTCGACCAGGCCGGTGGGGCGCACCACCTGCTCGACCACGTTGTCGGCGTGTTCCTTCTCGTACTCCGCGGGCGTCGCCGAGACGAAAATACACTGGCGCATCTTGTTCTCGAATTCCGTGAACTTCAGCGGCCGGTTGTCCAGCGCCGAAGGCAGGCGGAAGCCGTAGTCGACCAGGTTCACCTTGCGCGAGCGGTCGCCGTTGTACATGGCGTTGAGCTGGCCGATCATCACGTGCGACTCGTCCATGAACATGAGCGCGTCCTTCGGCAGGTAGTCGATCAGCGTCGGCGGCGGCGCGCCCGGCATCGAGCCGGACAGGTGGCGCGAGTAGTTCTCGATGCCTTTCGTGAAGCCGACTTCGGCCAGCATCTCGAGGTCGAAGCGGGTGCGCTGTTCGAGGCGCTGTTCTTCCAGCAGCTTGCCCTGCTGGCGGAATTCTTCCAGGCGGTCGCGCAGCTCGGCCTTGATCGAATCGACGGCTTTCAATACGGTGGCGCGGCCGGTCACGTAGTGCGAACCCGGGTACACGGTAAAGCGCGGGATCTTCTGGCGCACCTTGCCCGTCAGCGGATCGAACAGTTGCAGCGATTCGATCTCGTCGTCGAACATCTCGACGCGGATCGCGAGCTCGGCGTGCTCGGCCGGGAAGATGTCGATGGTGTCGCCGCGCACGCGGAAGGTGCCGCGCGAGAAATCCATCTCGTTGCGCGTGTACTGCATCTGGATCAGGCGCGCGATGACGTCGCGCTGCGCCACCTTGTCGCCGGTGCGCAGCGTCAGGATCATCTTGTGGTATTCGTTCGGATTACCGATACCGTAGATGGCCGACACGGTGGCGACGATGACGACGTCGCGCCGCTCCATCAGCGACTTGGTGCAGGACAGGCGCATCTGCTCGATGTGCTCGTTGATCGACGAGTCCTTTTCGATGAACAAATCGCGCTGCGGCACGTAGGCTTCCGGCTGGTAGTAATCGTAGTAGGAGACGAAGTACTCGACCGCGTTCTGGGGGAAGAATTCGCGGAACTCCGCGTACAGCTGGGCCGCCAGGGTTTTATTCGGCGCGAACACGATCGCCGGACGGCCGGCCCGCGCGATGGTGTTGGCCATCGTGTAGGTCTTGCCGGAGCCGGTCACGCCGAGCAGCGTCTGGTACATCAGGCCATCCTCGATGCCTTGCAGCAGGCCTTCGATCGCGGTCGGCTGGTCGCCGGCGGGCGGGAAGGGCTGGTGCAGCTTGAACGGGGAATCCGGGAAAGTGATGACGGTGGGCGCCGGAGAATTTGCGACCGATAAATCTGCCATGTGATCAGACCTTTGCTAGAATGAGAATCCGCCTGCGGCCTATCAAAGTTTCAAGCCGCTGTCTATACAACTGCTGCGAACCCAGCGACAAACCCAGTTTATCACGATGAATTCCACAGCTCCTGCCAGCATCTTCGGCGCCATCGCCATGGCCCCGCGCGACCCCATCCTCGGTATTACCGAAGCCTTCAATGCAGATACCAACCCGGCCAAGATCAACCTGGGCGTAGGCGTCTACTATGATGACAATGGCAAGGTGCCGCTGCTGGATTGCGTACGCAAAGCGGAGGCGCTGTTGATGGAACAGCCGGCACCGCGCACCTATCTGCCGATCGAGGGCCTGGGTGCTTACGACAAGGCTGTGCAAGAACTCGTATTTGGTGCCGACAGCCCGGTAATTCAAGAGAAACGTGCGATCACCGTGCAGGCCATCGGCGGCACCGGCGCGCTGAAGATCGGCGCCGACTTCCTGAAGCGCTTCGCGCCGGGATCGAGCGTGTACATCAGCGACCCGAGCTGGGAAAACCACCGCGCGCTGTTCGAAAGCGCCGGCTTCACGGTCAACAATTACAGCTATTACGATGCGGCCACGCATGGCGTGAACTTCGACGCCATGCTGGCCGACCTGAAGGCGATGCCGGCGGGCGCCATCGTCGTCCTGCACGCTTGCTGCCACAACCCGACCGGCGCCGACCTCACGGCCGACCAGTGGGGCCAGGTGATCGCCGCCGTGCAGGAGGGTGGCCTGATCCCCTTCCTGGACATGGCTTACCAGGGCTTCGGCGCGGGCATCGCGGAAGACGGCGCCGTGGTGCGCCGCTTCGTCGACGCCGGCGGCCCGCTGCTGGTATCGAACTCGTTCTCGAAGTCGTTCTCGCTGTACGGCGAGCGCGTCGGCGCGCTGTCGGTGGTGGCGTCGTCCGCCGAAGAAGCCGCGCGCCTGCTGTCGCAGCTGAAGCGCATCGTGCGCACCAACTATTCGAACCCGCCGACCCATGGCGGCAAGGTGGTCGCCACCGTCCTGTCCACCCCCGAGCTGCGCCAGCTGTGGGAAGACGAGCTGGCCGGCATGCGCGTGCGCATCAAGCAGATGCGCGAGGAACTGGTGAAAAAGCTGGCTGAAAAAGCGCCGGGCACCGACTTCGCGTTCGTGCGCGAGCAGGTCGGCATGTTCTCGTATTCGGGCCTGAGCAAGCAGCAGGTCGAGGGGCTGCGCGCCGAATCGATCTACGCCGTGGACACCGGCCGCATCTGCGTGGCGGCACTGAATTCGAAGAACATCGATCGCGTGGTTGACGCTATCGCAAAAGTTCTCTAGAATCTTGGCTCTTCCGATTCGGCGCAAGTCGTTTTGGAAGTCTAATCCCTGATAGCTCAGTCGGTAGAGCGACGGACTGTTAATCCGCAGGTCCCTGGTTCGAGTCCAGGTCGGGGAGCCAGAATTCTCACCTCTGGCACGGCATGCACGATAGGTAAGTTGTCCTGTGCAAGTCGCTGGCGAGAGGTTACAATAGCAACATCAATTCCCTGATAGCTCAGTCGGTAGAGCGACGGACTGTTAATCCGCAGGTCCCTGGTTCGAGTCCAGGTCGGGGAGCCAGAACACCGCAGCCCAGCTGCTCGAAAGCCCGCTTCAACGAAGCGGGCTTTTTCGTTTTGGGTCTTCGATGTATGTCATGGCCTGTGCTGCTCATTTGATCTACGCTTTCTACTCAAGGGAGCGAAAATCATGACGAAAAAATCAAGGCAGTCACAAGACTATCCCCTGGCGCCGGCCACCATGCCCGGGCACAAGCTCGAGGAAAGGATCGAGCCCTACGGGGCAGAGCGGTCCGAAGGCGCCGCCATGGGGCACTGGCTCAACTTCCGCGAAGTGTTCCAGGCCACGCCGGTCAGGCGCATCGACCTGATCCGGGCGGGCGTGAGCGCCGCCGACTTCAAGAGCTTCGTCGGCGGGCTCGATATTCAGCAGGAAAAGATTTTCGGCATGCTGGACATCGCCACCGCCACCGTCAACCGCAAGGCCAGCCGCAACGAGCCGCTGTCGCGCGAGGACAGCGAAAAAGTCGTCGGCATGGCCAAGCTGATCGGCCAGGTCGAAACCATGCTCGAGGAATCCGGCGATCCCGAGGCCGCGCCGGGCTTCGACGCTGCGCGCTGGCTCACCAACTGGATGGGGCAGCCCGTGCCGGCGCTCGGCGGGGCGTCGCCGTCGCAATACATGGACACCATCGAAGGCCAGGCCATGATCGCCCGGCTGCTGGCCGCGATGCAGACCGGAGCCTACGCGTGATCGCCGTCTGGCGCATCGCCAGCGATGCGCCCGGCTATACCGCGGACGATCTCAGCGGCATCGGCGCCAAGCTGTCGGGCGGCCGCTGGAACCGGCCCGGCAGCGCCATGCTCTACGGCGCCACCCACGTCTCGCTGGCCGTGCTGGAAACCTTCATCCACGTCCATGCCAGCGGCTTGCCGCTGAATCGCTATCTGGTGGAATTTTCGATCCCCGACACGATCTGGCAGCGCGCCAGGCAGGTGCGCACGCCGCCGATCGGCTGGGATGCGATCCCGACCGGCAAGGTCAGCCTGGACGCGGGCGACGACTGGCTCAAGGCCAGGTCCAGCGCCCTCATGATCGTGCCGTCCGTCATCGTCAACGAGGAATTCAATGTGCTGATCAACCCGCAGCATCCGGACATGCGCCAGGTCACGGCGCGCAAGGTGCGCAAATGGATATACGATCCCCAGATCGTCGTCGCGACGAGCAGGGGATCTTGAAAGGGCGGCTTACTTCGTGCCGGAGACCGGCTTGACCTTGCCGGCCGCCTCCAGCGCGCGCTGGCGCGCCGTGTCGACGTCCACCGCGGTCGCCAGCGCCACGCCCATGCGGCGACGCGCGAACGATTCCGGCTTGCCGAACAGGCGGATGTCGCTGCCCGGCACGCGCAGCGCCTCGGCCACACCCTCGAAGGCGATGCCGGCTTCGTCCAGCTGGCCGTAGATCACGGCGGACGCACCCGGCGAGCGCAGCTCGACGTTCACCGGCAGGCCGAGGATGGCTTTCGCGTGCAACTCGAATTCGCTCTGGACCTGGGTCGCCATGGTCACCATGCCGGTGTCGTGCGGGCGCGGGCTGACTTCCGAGAACCAGACCATGTCGCCTTTCACGAACAGCTCGACCCCGAACACGCCGCGCCCGCCCAGGTTGGCCGTGACCTTGCCGGCGATGTCGCGCGCATTGTCCAGGGCGCGCGGGCTCATCGGCTGCGGCTGCCAGGATTCGACGTAGTCGCCGCGCACCTGCTTGTGGCCGATCGGCTCGCAGAACAAGGTCTCGACCTGGCCCGAGGCGCCGTCGGCGCGCACGGTCAGCAGCGTGATCTCGTAGTCGAAGTCGATGACGCCTTCGACGATCACGCGCCCGGCATCCACCCGCCCGCCGGCGGCGGCGTAGTTCCAGGCGGCTTCCACATCAAGCACGCCGTCCAGCTTGGACTGGCCCTTGCCCGACGAGGACATCACCGGTTTCACGATGCACGGGAAACCGATCTCGGCACACGCCACCCGCAGTTCTTCCAGGCTGGACGCGAAGCGGTAGGGCGAGGTCGCCAGGCCCAGCGCTTCGGCGGCCAGGCGGCGGATGCCTTCGCGGTTCATCGTCAGCAGTGCCGCGCGCGCGGTCGGGATGCAGGTGATCTTGCCCGCGTCTTCCAGTTCGGCCAGCTTGGCGGTGGCGATCGCCTCGATCTCGGGCACCACCAGGTCCGGCTGCTCGCGTTCGATCAGCGCGCCCAGCGCGTCGCCATCGGTCATGTCGATCACGTGGGCACGGTGCGCGACCTGGTGCCCGGGCGCGTTCGGGTAGCGGTCGACCGCGATCACTTCAATGCCGAGGCGCTGCAGGGCGATGATGACTTCCTTGCCGAGTTCGCCGGAGCCGAGCAGCATGACTTTCGTCGCCGAAGGAGAGAGCGGGGTGCCGAGGGTGCGGGGTGTGTTCATGAATAACGGTGTGGGTGGGGTCGAGAATTTGCGACTATAGCAAACCCTGCGCGGGCCTGCCCGGACGGCCACGCCGCACGATTTGCAAAAAAGTCTTGCCGGAATGCTCCCAGCGGTTATAATTCGGCCTCAATTCCCTGATAGCTCAGTTGGTAGAGCGACGGACTGTTAATCCGCAGGTCCCTGGTTCGAGTCCAGGTCGGGGAGCCAGAACAAGGTAAGAGTATTCAAAAGCCCGCTTCAGTGAAGCGGGCTTTTTTGTTTCCAGGTACCCCAAATGACCCAGCTCCCAGAGCGCGACATCCGCCGCATCGCCCGCTTCGCAGCCCAAGCCGATGCAGCCCGCTGGCTGCACCCGGTCCAGCAGGCGCTGATCCACCGCCGCAACTGGCTGCGCATGCTGGCGCCCCGTGCCCTCGGCGGCGCCGAGCTGGCGCTGCCCGCGGTGGTGCGCCTGGAAGAAGCCATCGCCAAGGTCGACGGCAGCATGGGCTGGACCGTCACCCTGTGCGCCGGCGCCGGCTGGTTCGCCGGCTTCCTGCCGCCGGATCTGGCGCGTGAAATCCTGGCCACGCCGCGCGTCTGCCTGGCGGGCAGCGGCGCGCCGACCGGTTACGCCGAGCGCGAAGGCGAGGGCTGGCGTATCGACGGCAGCTGGGATTACGCCAGCGGCGCGCCGATGGCCACCCACTTCACCTTCAACGCGATCCTGCGCGAGCATGGCCAGCCGCTGCTGGATGATGCCGGCCAGCCGCGCGTGATGGCCTTCGTGGTGCCGCGCGAACTGGTGACAACGCTGCCGACCTGGCGCAGCATCGGCCTGCGCGCCACCGCCTCGCACGCCTACCGCATCGAGGGCCGCTGGATCGGCGCCGCCCACGGCTTCGAGATCGATCCGGAGCGGGCGCGCGAGCAGGGGCCGCTGTACCGCTTTCCCTTCCTCGCGTTTGCCTTCGTCACCCTGGCCGCCAACGTGGCCGGCATGGCGGCGCACTTCGTCGAGCTGGCTTTTGACGCGGTATGGCGCCGGCGCGACCGGTTCGGTGCCGGCGGCGCGCTGATCGAGGTGCCCGCCGTGCGCGCGGTGCTGGACGAGGCGCGCGACCGGCTGGAGGACGTGCGCACCCGGTTCTACGCGGAGCTGGACGGCGCCTGGGCGCGCGTGCTGGCCGATGGCCGCGTCGACGATGCCCAGGCGGCCCGCCTGCGCGCGCTGTCGATCGAGTGGGTGGCCGCCGCGCGCCATGCAGTCGACACGTTATATCCACTGTGTGGTCTTCATGCCGCACGTGAGGATAGTGTGATAAATCGTGTCTGGCGCGATTTTCATACGGGTTCACAGCATTCACTTCTTTTTGAATTCAGGTGATAGACGGCCCCGTGAAAAAAGCATCAAAAAGTTATTGACTTGAAATTTTCAATCGAATAATATTATTTACACAAGGCAAAACGCCTTGCTGCCGAGTTTTTGTTCTTTAAAAAGACATACGCATGTGTGAGGTAGCCAGGTGTCCATGTTGACTTTTAAAGTCAACGATATCACTTGATATCTCTACCGGGATGCCGCGGCGCGGATGGCGCGGGCGAGGCGCGCAGCCATGGTGCTATTGGTATCTCGGGTCTTAAAGCGACAGCAGAAAGACGACAAAAGTGACGGAGTTAAGCCCCAACTAGGTTATTTTTCACCAATGGTTAGGCAGGTTCAGTTAAGGGAAGCCGACCTCTACGCCCGTAGAGGCATAACCCTTAATAAGGAAATTTCCAATGAATCTGCAGAATTTTATCTCCCTTACACATTCGCGTATTAACCACCTTGTTTCGCCGGAAGTGAAACAGTGCGTGTGGCAGGCCAAGTTGGGGCTTGAAAAAATGGTGGGCGAAAGCCTGTTTCAACTGTTTTTTAGGTTGCTGCTCAAAGAGTTGATCAGGGATGTACTGGTGTACTTGATCAAAGACTTTATGACGTAACACTCCGTCATATTTTATAAATGAAAATAGCGTATTTTGATTCTCCAATTGGTAGCGTTGAGTCTTTGGCAAAAACTCTTGACGTTTCGTTGGAGCTCTTAAAAATTATGGCGCATGATCCAGATTCTTACTATTCAATTTCTGAATTAGAGAAAAAATCTGGTGGATATCGCACGATTTCTGATCCTGTTAACGAGCTGAAAATCGTTCAGCGGCGTATTGTGCGCCGTATTCTTTCTAAATGTTCATTTCCAGCTTATCTTTTTGGCTCGGTTAAGGATTCAGACAATCCTAGGGATTTTGTGCGCAATGCCCAACTTCATGTGAATGCAAAAGAAGTAGTGGCATTTGATATTGAAAGCTTTTTCCCTTCAGTAAGTGTGGGTAGTATCAAGAAAGTCTATAAATACCTCTTGCAATTGCCAGATGAAGTAAGCAATCTGCTGGTAAAGTTAACAATGCTCCGTGATGGGCTACCACAGGGCGCTCCCACTAGCTCCTATCTTGCTAATTTGTTGTTTTATGATTCCGAGTACAAGTTAGTAAAAGTTTTTCATGCTAAAGGTTTAGTGTATTCTCGACTTGTGGATGACATAACCGTTAGTAGTAAAGAAATAATAAGTCCAAAAGAGCGAACATTTATTTACGAAAATATCCGTAAATTTCTTGGCGAAAAGGGGCTCCGTATTTGTAAAAGAAAATATCAAGTTACAAATACAGCAACGAATGGTAAAAAAACAGTCGTTACCGGGTTGGTAGTAGAGGGTGGAAAGGTTAAGCTTCCTAAAGAGAAAATCAAGGAAATTGGCGGTAGAGTATATGGACTGAATAATGAGGCAGTGATTGCTACAACTGCACACGAGTTTCATAAAGAACACGCTACAGTTTCCGGTATGGTCGCACTGTATTATCGTTTAGACTCGAAAAAATCTGCGGAGTACCGCTCAGTTTTGCGAGCTATCTTACCTACTTATTCAAAAGACAAAATTAAGAAGATTAGTTGGCTGTGTAAAAAATTTATATCGTATGCTAAAGCTCACCCTCACCGTAGAGACGAAGAGGGTTATGCCAAAAAATACCATCGTTTCAAACACAAGCTTAATGTCATCAAGAGAACAAATCGGAAGCAAGCGCGAGCTCTTGAGTCACAATTGCTTCCTTTGCGACCAACTAGGCTTTTGAGTAGCTATCATGAATGAAGGTCGTGTAAAAGTTTTTGATATGTTGAAGGGTTATGGTTTTATCACTCGGCCTAAAGGTAAAGACTTGTTTTTTCACTGGTCAGATGTTGAATCAAAGTTCCAAGGGGCAGCCGTAGCGGCAGGAATGCTGGTTCAATATGAGATTGATGAAGATAAACCTCATCGTGCGAGGAACGTGCAGATTCTTACATAGAGTCATGCCTGCAATTTGAATCTTTGGTTTTCAAATTTATGAACGGTTTGAAGGTTTGAATTTTCATAAAAAATTATGATTCATCGTAGGTGTTTTGTAATTCCTCGACATATATAATGTCTAAAATGGATGAGCGACGCATCATGCGCTCGACATTCCCCTACCGGCTTTATGAACTAAAGCTGCCTACAAGGCAGTGAGCCGAGTCGCGTCTGGCGCGACTTCCACACCGCGTCCCAGCATGCGCTCCTGATGCCGCAGCCACACTGAAATCCACCGACCGTCATTACGTTTTTCGTCACACCGTTCCGCTGCGGTCCAGCCAGCCTACACTGGCCCGACCAATACAAATAACGGAGACGAAATGGACAAGATGTCGATGTCAGGCAGGACCGGCCTG
>Ga0265798_10004702_pt1 | contig 18707 bp, 17 predicted proteins | sample P3T30metagenome_FD_192430 | JGI IMG/M metagenome (GOLD analysis project Ga0265798, IMG submission 192430) | Plant litter microbial communities from East Loma Ridge, Irvine, California - P3 T30 | ecosystem: Environmental > Terrestrial > Plant litter > Unclassified | place: USA: California... | reverse complement strand
GCCTGCGAGGTGTGGCCGCTCGGGAACGCGCCGCTGGTGGACGCCCAGGCGTCGCCGCCGGGGCGGTCGCGGTAGACGAGCTGCGACTGGTCGATGCGCAGGTACGGCCGGTCGTAGTCGAAGTGGTTCTTCGCCGGGTTGGTCGAGGAGAAGGCGCCGATGAGGCCGCCGCTCTTCGAGGTGAGGAACTCGGTCTTGGGCAGCTCGTCCGCCGCGAGGGCCGCCTCGTAGATCGCGCCGAGACGCTCTCCGAGCCCGTCGGCCATGCTCACGGACATGTCCGCGTACTGGTCGACGATGGCGCGCTGGCGCTGCTCCTCCGACGCTGCGTTGTTGATCGCGATGGTCTGCGCGTCGTTCGAGGCGATGACGTCGGGGCGGTTCGCGACGAGGTCGCTGAACGAGTCCATGATCGGGACGTAGTCGTAGGTCGCGTTCGACGGGTAGGCGTAGGCCTTCTGCGCGTCGGTGAACGGCTGGGCTGCGGCGTGCGCGGGCGCGGCGATGGTGCCGGCGAGGAGGAGGCCCAGGCCGGCGCTCGTGGCGACCGCGGCGGGGCGGAGGATCTTCACTGTGGGGAATCCCGTTTCTGCTGTCGGAGGTGAACCCCGGAACACTAAAACCCCCGTGTGTCGGGTAGGGGGTCGGGACGTGAACGCCAGATGTCCCCCATCCGAGGGAGCGCCGTCGTGCCGAGCGGTGACGCGCAGCGGTCCCCGCCGTGCCGCCCGGCACCCGTCGAGCGGATGCGGCCCGCCGCATCCATCGGACGCGCGCCCGCCCCCTCCACAGTCCGCGCCGAGCGGATGCGCGCACCGTGCACCCGCATCCGCTCGCCCGGTCGGACGTCGCCGGTAGCCTGGAGCCCATGCCTCAGCCCCGCGAGAACCCCGCCTCGGAACCCGCGAGCAGCTGGGGGCCGCCGCCCGAGGAGCCGCCGTACGACCCCTTCGTCGACGAGCCGCCCTTCGACCCGTACTACGACCAGCTGCCGCCGCCGGATGACGACCTCGTCGGCGCACCGCCCACCGGGGCGCCGCCGGCCCAGCGCGAGCGCGGTGCGGCCTGGTCGACCGAGCGCAGCGCGCCGAGCGGCCGACCGCCGCGCGCCGCCGTCGCGGCCGGCGAGAGCGCCGTCGCGGTGCTGCAGCGGGTGTGGGGCTACGAGGCCTTCCGCGGCGAGCAGCAGCAGATCATCGAGCAGATCGCGGCCGGCGGCGACGCCCTCGTGCTCATGCCCACCGGCGGCGGCAAGTCGCTCTGCTACCAGGTGCCGGCGCTGCTGCGCGAGGGCACCGGCATCGTCGTCTCGCCCCTCATCGCGCTCATGCAGGACCAGGTCGACGCGCTCGAGGCGCTCGGCGTGCGCGCCGCCTTCCTCAACTCCACCCAGGCGCCCGACGAGCGCCGCCGCGTCGAGCAGGCCCTGCTCGACGGCGAGATCGACCTGCTCTACCTGGCCCCCGAGCGCATGGGCGTGCCCGCCACGCAGCAGCTGCTCGACCGCGCCGCGATCGCCCTCTTCGCGATCGACGAGGCGCACTGCGTCAGCCAGTGGGGTCACGACTTCCGCCCCGACTACCTGCAGCTGGGCGCGATCGCCCAGCGCTGGCCGGGCATCCCGCGCATCGCGCTCACCGCGACGGCGACGGCGGCCACGCGCGACGAGATCGTCGAGCGGCTGCACCTCGAGGACGCGCAGCGCTTCGTCTCCAGCTTCGACCGGCCCAACATCCAGTACCGCATCGAGGGCAAGGCCGAGCCGCGCGCGCAGCTGCTGCGCCTGATCAGCCAGGAGCACCCGGGCGAGGCCGGCATCGTCTACTGCCTCTCGCGCAAGTCGGTGGAGCAGACCGCCGAGTACCTGGTGAAGCAGGGCGTGGCCGCGCTGCCTTACCACGCGGGTCTCGACGCCGGCGTGCGCGCCCGCAACCAGTCGCGCTTCCTGCGCGAGGACGGCCTGGTCATGGTCGCCACCATCGCGTTCGGCATGGGCATCGACAAGCCCGACGTGCGCTTCGTCGCGCACCTCGACCTGCCCAAGAGCGTCGAGGGCTACTACCAGGAGACCGGCCGCGCCGGCCGCGACGGCCTGCCCTCGACCGCCTGGCTCGCCTACGGCCTGCAGGATGTGGTGCAGCAGCGCCGCATGATCGACCAGTCCGAGGGCACGCCGCAGTACAAGCGCAGTCTCGGCGCCCACCTCGACGCGATGCTCGCGCTCTGCGAGACCGTGCAGTGCCGCCGCGGCCAGCTGCTGCGCTACTTCGGCCAGGACGCCCCCGCGAACTGCGGCAACTGCGACACCTGCCTCAACCCGCCCGAGAGCCTCGACGGCACCGTGGCCGCGCAGAAGCTGCTCTCCACGGTCGTGCGGCTGCAGCGGGAGCGCAACCAGCGCTTCGGGGCCGGCCAGCTCATCGACATCCTGCTCGGCAAGGACACCGAGCGCATCCGCTCGAACCGGCACAACGAGCTGAGCACCTACGGCCTCGGCACCGAGCTGAGCGAGCAGGAGTGGCGCGGCGTCGTGCGCCAGCTGCTCGCGCAGGGGCTGCTGGCGGTCTCGAGCGACGGCTACGGCACCCTCGGCATCACCGACGCGAGCGCCGAGGTGCTGGCGGGCGCCCGCCCGGTGCACCTGCGCCGCGAGGCCGAGCGGCCGGCCAAGGTCGCCAAGCGCAAGGCCGCCGTCGACCTGCCCGAGGAGGACCTGCCGCTGTTCGAGCGCCTGCGCGAGTGGCGCTCGGGCGTCGCCCGCGAGCAGGGCGTGCCGGCCTACATCGTCTTCGGCGACGCCACCCTGCGCGGCATCGCGAGCGCCCGCCCGACGACCCTCGACGAGCTCGGTACCATCAGCGGCGTCGGCGCCAAGAAGCTCGACACCTACGGTGCCGGGGTGCTCGAGGTCGTCACCGCCTGAGCGCTGCTGGTCGGGGTCGTCGGGCCGCAGCCCTCGCCGCCACCGCACCCGCACACGTCGGTGCCCGCAGGCGCAGGCTGCGGGGGACCGCATCGCGGGAGAGCGGATGCGCATCGGCGCGCGCCGCATAGGCTCGTGCCGTGACCATCGACTCCCGCAGCAGCGCCCTCGCCGACCTCGACCCGGCCACGCTCTACCGGATACTGCGCCTGCGCGTGCAGGTCTTCGTGGTGGAGCAGGAGTGCGCCTACGAGGAGCTCGACGGCCGCGACCTCGAGGTCGACGCGGAGATGCTCTGGGTCGAGGAGGAGGGCGAGGTGCTCGCCACCGTGCGCCTGCTCGTCGACCGCGCCGCCGACGGCTCCACCGAAGCGCTGCGCATCGGCCGCGTCGCCACCGCGCGGAGCGCCCGCAGCCGCGGGGTCGCCTCGCAGCTCATGCGGCGCGGCGTGGCGCGCTGCCACGAGATCGACCCGGATGCGCCGATCGTGCTCGACGCGCAGTCGTACCTCGTCGACTGGTACACGCGCTTCGGCTTCGCGGTGTCGGGCGAGGAGTACCTCGAGGACGGCATCCCGCACCACCCGATGCGCCGGGAGCCGTTCGTCGAGCAGTTCCTGCGGTGACCCGGCGCGGCCGCTGAGCCGCTGCCGACCAGCGTTCCGGTCGTCGGGACGGCGGCCGTCCGCGCCGTCCGTGCGGTCGCCCGGTGCAGTTGCGGCCCCACGCCGGCGGATCGCGCGCATCCGGGCCGCCTGGCGGAGGCCCACAGCGGGCGGCGACCGCATCCGCCGCGACGTTGTGCGGTATCCACCACGATCGTGCCGCCGCGTTGGAGGTCGCCTACCGTGACGGCAGGGGCGCAGCACGGCCCCCGAGTTCATCGAGGAGCGCACATGTCCGACCCCGCCGCCCGCATCGACATCGCCGGTCTCGGCCGCCAGCTGCTCGGCCGCTGGGCCGAGGAGCGGCTCGCCACCCGCGAGCTCGTGACCCGCCCCGAGTTCCAGCGCATCGAGGGCCAGACGCTCGCCGAGCACCGCGCTCGCACCCTCGAGCAGCTGCACGGGCTCGTGCGGGAGGGCGCCATCCAGCGGGCATTCCCGGACCGCTTCGGCGGCGAGTCCAACCACGGCGGCAACATCGCGAGCTTCGAGGAGCTCGTGCTGGCCGACCCGAGCCTGCAGATCAAGTCGGGCGTGCAGTGGGGCCTCTTCGGCGCCGCCGTGCTGCATCTCGGCACCGAGACGCACCACGAGCGCTTCCTGCCCGAGATCGTCGACCTGCGCATGCCCGGCGCCTTCGCGATGACGGAGACCGGCCACGGATCGGACGTCTCGAGCATCGGCACCACCGCCACCTACGACGCCTCCTCGCAGAGCTTCGACCTGCACACGCCGTTCCGCGGCGCGTGGAAGGACTACCTCGGCAACGCGGCGCTGCACGGCCGCGCCGCGGTGGTCTTCGCGCAGCTCGTCACCGACGGCGTCGGCCATGGGGTGCACGCCTTCTACGTGCCGATCCGCGACGAGGCCGGCGCCTTCCTGCCCGGCGTCGGCGGCGAGGACGACGGCCTCAAGGGCGGCCTCAACGGCATCGACAACGGACGGCTGCACTTCACCCACGTGCGGGTGCCGCGCGATAACCTGCTCGACCGCTACGGGGCGGTCGCCGAGGACGGCGCCTACTCCTCGCCGATCGCCAGCCCGGGCCGGCGCTTCTTCACCATGCTCGGCACGCTCGTGCAGGGGCGGGTCTCGCTCGACGGCGCCTCCGTCTCGGCGTCGAAGGCGGCGCTCGCGATCGCGATCGGCTACGGCAACCAGCGCCGCCAGTTCACCGCGGCCGACGAGCACGACGAGGTCGTGCTGCTCGACTACCAGCAGCACCAGCGCCGCCTGCTGCCGCTGCTCGCGACGACCTACGCGGCGTCCTTCGCCCACGACGGCCTGCTCGAGAAGTTCGACGCGGTCTTCTCGGGCGCCGAGGACGGCGACGACGACCGGCAGGACCTCGAGACCCTCGCCGCCGGCCTCAAGTCGCTCTCGACCTGGCACGCGCTCGAGACGCTGCAGGAGTGCCGCGAGGCCTGCGGCGGCGCCGGCTTCCTCGCCGAGAACCGCATCGTCGGCCTGCGCGCCGACCTCGACGTCTACGCCACCTTCGAGGGCGACAACAACGTGCTGCTGCAGCTCGTCGGCAAGCGGCTGCTCACCGACTACAGCCGCCGCTTCGCGAAGGCGGACTTCGGCGCGATGGCCTCCTTCGTGGTCGACCAGGCCAGCGAGCGGCTGCTCTCGCGCAGCGGGCTGCGCCGGGCGGGGCAGCGGATCGCGGACCTCGGATCCACGGCGCGCTCGGTCGTGCAGGTGCGCGATCTCGAGAGCCAGCACGAGCTGCTGGCCGACCGCGCGGAGACCATGGTGGCCGAGGTGGCCGCCAAGCTGCGGCCCGCCTCGAAGGCGGATCGCGCGGAGGCCGCGCGCATCTTCAACCGGCACCAGCACGAGCTCATCGAGGCCGCCCGCGCGCACGCCGAGCTCGAGCAGTGGGAGGCGTTCACCCGTGGCCTCGAGGCGGTCGAGCACGAGGGCACCCGTCAGGTGCTCACCTGGCTGCGCGACCTCTTCGGCTTCCGGCTCATGGAGCGGCACCTGGCCTGGTACCTCATCCACGGCCGGCTCAGCGAGCAGCGGGCCGAGGCGGTCACCGCGTACATCGACCGACTGGTGGAGCGCATCCGCCCGCACGCGCAGGATCTCGTCGACGCCTTCGGCTACACGAACGAGCACATCCGCGCCGCGGTGCTGAGCGGCGCCGAGCGAGAACGGCAGACGGAGGCGCGCGAGTACCTGCGCGAGCAGCGCGAGAGCGGCGCGGCGCCGGTGCCGGAGAAGGCCGCGGGCGGTCGCCGCCGGGGCGCGTCGCTCGACGAGGCCGCGCCCGTCGCGGCGGATCAGCCCATCTCGGTCTGAGCTCGGGGTTCCTCCCTCCCGGCACCCCTACCGGGAGGGAGGAGGGAGCGCGCCGCCGAGCGGCGCATCCGCACGTGCGGGGGTCGTGACGACCGCGACCGCACGGGTCGGTGGCGTCAGCCCGTGGCGCCGAAGGCGTTCTGCGCGCGCAGCTGGTCGAGCGAGGCGGTGCGCGTGGAGACGCGCAGTGCGACGAGGGCGATGACTCGCTTGCGGCGACCGAAGGGCTCCACGGCGAAGTCGGCGCAGCGCTCGATCGGGCTGCGGGCGAGCACGATGTCGGCGACCTCCTCGCGGCCGCCCTGCGCATCCGTCACGGTGCGGGCGATCACCTGCTGGTGCCGGTCGTTGACCTCGACGACGGTCATGCCCGACTGCGGGCCGTCGTCGAGCTGGTAGGACGAGACGCTGAAGGCGTCGAGCGCGAGGTCGCGGGGCAGGTCGTGCACGGTGGCGAGACCGATCATGGGGTCCTCCGAAGGGGTCGACGGTGATCCGCGCGGCGCGAGATGGCGCAGGGATGAGCGCGGGAGGGGAGCGCGGTGGCGCGGGAGGGGCTCAGCGCCCGAGGGCGAGCATGAGCATGGCGGCCACCGCGGTGATGGCGGCGATGCCACCGCTGAACGTGGCGATCCACATGGCGGAGGACTTCGGCCGCGTCAGCGGGGTGACGGGGTGCTGGAGTGCGGGGTTCAGGGTCATGACGACCTGCTCACTGGAGCGGCGTAACGCTCATTCTCAGCTGGATCACCCCGGGTGCCGGCGTCCCGCGAGAATGCGGGGGTCGTCCGGTCGAGAGGGCTGGCATGCGGTCCAACGCCCTCAATCTAATTCAGTAAGTGAAATAAAGCGAGGATTTCACTTAAAGAATTGAACTTTTCCTCCGAGCCGGCATCGAGGTATCGAACCGGCTCGGCACGACGAGCGGCGCGCCGCCCTCGAGGGCGTCGGTCACGCGGTCGATCAGCTCGACCGCGCGGTGCAGCTCGAGATCGCTGAGGCCGACGACGAGCTCATCGAGCCGGTCGCGCGTGCTCGTCATGGCCGCCAGCAGCTCGTCGCGGGCATGATCGGTCAGCGCCACGTGGCGCGCGCGTCGATTGCCCGGCACGATGCGCCGTGCCACGTGACCGCCGGCCTCCAGGCGGTTCACCAGGGCGGTGCAGGCGGGGTTCGAGATGCCGAGCAGCGGCGAGAGCTCGGTGACCGTGAGCTCGCGGCCCTGCCGCTCGGCACGGTCGAGCAGCTGCAGCGCCATCACATCGGTGTTGCTCACCGAGAAGCGGCTGCGCAGTCTGCTGCGCAGGGCGGCCTCGGTCGCCTCGAGCCTGGTGATGGCCCGGATGAGCGCATCCGCCGGGCTCGCATCGGCACGGTGGTTCATGAGATCCAGACCGGCCGGCGCTCAGGCGACCCCTGCAGAGCGAGTGAGTCGGATGGCCGACTGCGTCTACCGGATAACCGGCGATCGCAATGCTACGCCTGTCGAGGTGCGCGAGCGGTGCCGCGGAGCCGGCGGTCAGCTTGGCCGGGGAGCGAGCGGATGCGCGGGCGCGCATCCGCTCGCCATGCCGCGTCAGGCGCTCAGTCCGTCCCAGGCCGCGGCGACGTCGAGCACCCACGTGACACCGAAGGGGTCGACGAGCTGACCGTAGAGCGGCGCCCACGAGGCGGCGGCGAGCGGGGCGACGATGGTCGAGCCCTCGACGAGGCGCGACCAGAGGTCGGTGATCTCGTCGGCGTCCGCGCCGCGCACCGCAACGAAGACCGGGATCACGCCGGGGTCGTAGTCCATGCGCGCGGGCACGTCGAAGACCATGACGCGGAAGCCGTTCGAGGCCTCGACCTGGCCCCAGGCGACGAGGTCGGCCTCGGCCGGATCGGTCGTGCCGTAGGCCTGGGCGTGCGTGGCAACGACCTGCTCGCCGCCGAAGACCCCGGCGTAGAAGCCGAGGGCGGCGCGGGCGGTGCCGCGGAAGTTGAGGTGCGGGGTGACGGTGATGCTCATGATGGCTCCTGCTCCGCCGAGGGCGTGTCCCTCGGTGCTGCTCGCTACGATCCGCGCAGAAGCGGTCAGATCCTGTCCGGTGCTCGGGGCAGGATGAATCCATGCCCTCGCCCACCGAACGCCTGCTCGCGCTGCTCTCCCTGCTGCAGGCCCGCAGGGACTGGCCGGGAGCGGTGCTCGCCGAGCGGCTCGCGGTGAGCGACCGCACCGTGCGCCGCGACGTCGACCGGTTGCGCGAGCTCGGGTACCGCATCCAGTCGGTCAAGGGGCCGGACGGCGGCTACCGGCTGGAGGCGGGCAGCGAGCTGCCGCCGCTGCTCTTCGACGACGGGCAGGCGGTCGCCCTGGCCATCGCGCTGCGTACGGCGACTGCGGCGGGCGCGGACATCGGCGAGGACGCGCTGCGGGCGCTCGCCACCGTGCGCCAGGTGCTGCCCGCGCGGCTGCGGCATCGCGTGGACGTGCTCGAGGTCGAGCCGCTGCCGCCGGCGACCGGCGCGGCGCCGACGGACCCCGCGGTGCTGCTCGCGCTCGCCGAGGCGGTCCGGGCGCGAACGGTGCTGCGCTTCGAGTACGGAGAGGACGCCTCCGAGGCACCGCGGCGCGCCGAACCGCACCATGTCGTTGCCGCGGGCGGGCGCTGGTACCTCGTCGCCTGGGATCTCGACCGAGCGGACTGGCGCATCTACCGGGCGGACCGCATCCGCCCGCGCTCCCATGCCGGCGCGCGCTTCGCGCCGCGGGAGGTGCCCGGCGGCGACGTTCGGCGCTACGTCTCGGCGCGATTCCGGGGTGCGCACCCCGACACGAGCGCGGCGTGGCCGTGCACGGGCTCAGCCGTGCTGGCGCTGCCCGAGCGGAGGGTGCGGCCGTTCGCGGGGGACGGGGCGGTGGAGCCGCTCGACGAGCGGCGTACACGGCTCACCGCGGGCGCCTGGTCATGGGGCGCGCTCGCCGCGAGCTTCGGCCGCTTCGAGGCGCCGGTGTCGCAGGCGCAGCCCCCGGAGCTGGCCGCGGCCTTCGCTGAGCAGGCCGAACGCTTCGCGGCCGCCGCCGGGTCGAGCGCCTGAGGCGCGACCGCACCATCCGCAGCCGGATCGGTACCCGACCCACTGCGGAGTCAGTCCTCGTCGTGCTCGGCCCAGGCCTCGGCGAAACGGCTGTCGCGGCCGTAGTCGGCCAGGCGCATCCGCAGCGCCGCGGCCACCTGGCCGGGCGCGTCGTCGCCGACGAGCAGCCGCAGGGGCGCGTCGGTGCCGGCGTCGGCGACGTGCGCGAGCAGCGCCGCCGCGACCGCCTCGGGCGGGGTGCCGCCACCCGTGCCGCCGTCGCTCGGCCAGGGCACCTCGGCGGTGCCGAAGACGCCGGTGCGCAGCTCGTCATAGGCGGGCAGCGGCGCCGCGAAGCGCATGCTGCCGGTGCCCCACTCCGTGTCGACGCCGCCCGGCTCGGCGATCGTCACGCCGATGCCGAAGCCGCGCACCTCGGCCGCGAGCGCCTCGCTGAAGCCCTCGAGGCCCCACTTGGCGGCGTTGTAGAGACCCAGCGTCGGCATCGAGCCGACCGCGCCGGTGGTCGAGACCTGCACGATGCGGCCCGAGCCCTGCTCGCGCATCGGTGCGATGGCCGCCTGCGAGAGCCAGAGCGCACCGAGCAGGTCGGTGTCGATGATGGCCCGGGCCTCGGCCTCGGTCACCTCCTCCGCGGCGCCGATCAGCCCGTAGCCGGCGTTGTTGACGAGCACGTCGAGGCGGCCGAAGCGCTCGACGGCGGCGCGCACGGCGGCGCGGGCGTCGTCGTGATGCCGCACGTCGAGCACGTGCACCGCCAGGCGCTCGTGCTCGGGCAGCGCGTGCTCGCCGCGCACCGTCGCGAAGACCGCGTGCCCGGCGTCGAGGGCGGCGAGGGTCAGCGCGCGCCCGATGCCGCGCGCGGCCCCCGTGATGAACCAGACCTGGGGATGGGACATGCGGCGACCGTAGCGCCGCCGCCTGCGGAGCGCCTCATTCCGGGCCGACCGCGTACGCGAAGTCGCCGCGGTAGACGAAGACCTCGCCGAGCAGCGGGGCGGTGATCCGCACGTGCACGCGCTGGCGCTCGGGGTCGGCGGGGGAGGTGCGCTCGTCGAGCGTCATGACGGCGACGCGGGGCAGCGGCAGCAGCAGGACGCCGAGGCGCAGGCGGAAGGCGCCGGAGCGCATCCGCAGTCCGCCGTCGTGCACCGAGAGGTCGAGGTCGACCTCGAGGCCACGGCGCCGGCCGAGGCGGTCGACCAGGCGGCCGGCGCGCACCTGCATGGTGTCGACCATCATCCGCTCGCGATGCGGGAAGGCGAAGCGGCGCTCGGCGCTCAGCGATCCGTCGGCGCCCGGGGTGTTGACCACGGTGAAGGGCACGTCGCGGCCGTGCTCGGGGAAGAGGATGCGGCGCCAGGCCAGCCAGGCGAGCAGCGGGCGCAGCCAGCGGTGCCCCGAACCGGCCTCGGCGTAGACCCCCTCGCCGCGGCCGACCGAGCCGGCTGGGATCTCGCCGAGGTAGCGCTGCAGCCGAGGATCGAGCTCGCCGAAGCGCTCGCCGAGCACGCGCTGGTAGACGGAGGCCACCGGTCCAGCGTGCCATCCCGGGGCCCGCCGAGGCGAGCGGATGCGGGGGAGGGGTTGCCGAATCGACGAAACCTCCGTAGTCTGCTCCAGCCCCGCCGTGGGCGTCCCCACCGCCACCCCGGGCCCGGAGCAGACGCCAGTGTGGTGGGAGATCGACCGGAGCCACGACATTCTTACTGCACTCGGCAGCACCCTCGTCCACCCCCGACACGGTGCGCTGACCGTCACCGCGCACCTGAACAGGACCGTCGGAGGGGTCGAGACCCCCATGATCGCGCTGCACTCGGAGCTGCACCAGCTGAGCCTGCAGGTGCCCGTCGCCCAGCTCGAGGAGGTCGGCCTGCGCGAGGTCGTCGCCGGCGAGGAGCTCGCCAAGCTGCGCGCCGTGCTCGCCGAGGACTTCGTGGAGGAGCCCTCGAACTGGTCGCGCCGCTTCAAGAGCTACGAGCAGAAGGTCGCCACCGGCAGCATCCTGCTCTTCGCCGAGGTCGTGCGCGACCTGAGCCGCCGCAACTGGGAGAAGGGCGTCTCGCCGGGCGAGAAGCGCCTGCTCGAGAAGGTGCGCAAGCAGCTGATCGACGAGCTCGCGCTCGTTCCCGGCATCACCGGCCTCGAGGAGGCCGAGGCCTACCTCGACGCGGCGATCCGGGGCGAAGCGGCCTGATCGCACCTGCGCCGGCGCGCCTTCGGGGCGGCCGGCGCATCCGCTCGCTCCGGTATTGACACGAGTAAAGTTCCCGTCGATACTGGAGCCGGCGACGGCGCAGGGCCGTGCCCTGCACCCCGGGAGACACCCATGACCTTCACCCTCGGCATCGTCGGCGCCGGCCAGTTCAGCGGTCATTTCGCGGAGCTGTTCCACCGGCATCCGGGCGTCGGCGCGATCACCGTCACCGACGTGATCGACGGTCGGGCCCAGGCGCTGGTCGCCGAGCTGGGCCTGGCCGGCACTCACGAGAGCTACGCGGCGATGCTCGAGGACCCGGCCGTCGACGCGGTCGCGATCTTCACCCAGCGCTGGACGCACGGTCCGCTCGTCGCGCAGGCGCTGCGGGCCGGCAAGCACGTCTACTCGGCCGTGCCGATGGCGAGTGACGCGGAGGAGATCGCGGAGATCATCCGCCTCGTCCGCGAGACCGGGCTCACCTACATGATGGGCGAGACGAGCCAGTACAACCCCGCGACGGTCTTCGCTCGGCGCAAGCACGCCGAGGGGGCCTTCGGCCGGGTGTTCTACCTCGAGGGCGACTACCTGCACGACATGGACCACGGCTTCTACGACGCCTACCGCTACAGCGGCGGGGAGGGATGGAAGGCCACGGCCAGCTACCCGCCCATGTGGTACCCGACCCACTCGATCGGCGGCGTGCTCGGCGCGATCCCCACCCACGCCACGAGCGTCAGCTGCACCGGCATGCGCGACCACACCGACGACGGGGTCTTCGACACCGAGGTCAGCATGTTCGGCAACGACTTCTCCAACATGACCGCGCTCTTCGAGCTCGACGGCGGCGGCTCCATGCGCATCAACGAGTTCCGCCGGGTCGGCTACCCCTCGTCCATCCGAGAGAGCCGCTTCCGCTTCTTCGGCACCGAGGGCGTCTTCGAGCAGCTCGTGCAGACGAGCGTGTGGCAGACGGGCGAGGGCGTCGAGGACGTCACCGAGCAGCTGGCCACCACCGCCACCATGGCGCACGACGACCCGCGCCTCGAGAACGTGTCGCCCGCGCTGCGCGCCGCCTTCGTGAGCGGCCACGCGCCGATCCACGAGCAGGAGGCCGCGCGCCTGCCGGTCGAGCTCGAGGCCGCGGCGAACGGCCACGAGGGCTCGCATCACCTGCTCGTCGACGACTTCGTGCGGGCGACGAACGCCGGCACCCTGCCCGCGGTGAACGCCTGGGTCGCGGCGCGCTACACGCTGCCCGGTCTCGTGGCCATGGAGTCGGCGCGCCGCGACGGCGAGCGCCTGCCGATCCCCGACCACGGCGACGCCCCGGTCGCGGTGGGCGAGCGGCTGCCCGAGTAGGTTGTCGGCATGATCGAGCCCCGCCGCGTGACCCGGCGCGACGTCGCGCGCCTCGCCGGCGTGAGCGACGCCGTCGTGTCGTACACGCTCAACGGCGGGGCGCCGGTCGCCGCGGCCACGGCCGAGCGGGTGCGCGCCGCGATCGCCGAGCTCGGCTACCAGCCCAACGCGGCCGCGCGAGCGCTGCGCTCCGGCTCGTCGCGCACCGTCGCGCTGCTCGCCCCGGTCGGCGGCAGCCGCATCTTTGCGAACCCCTTCTTCGCCGAGCTGGCCAGCGCGGTCGAGGACGCGGCGCGCGCCCGCGGCCTCGATCTGCTGCTGACCACCTCCACCCCCGACGAGCGAGCCTTGCAGGAGCGCATGCGCGACCTCGCCGCCCGCCAGGTCGACGGCGTGCTGCTGCTCGCCGGCGCCCCCTTCGACCGTGCGCCGATCGACGCGCTGGGCGTGCCCTGGCTGCTCCTCAACAGCATGGACCGAGCGGATGAGGGCACCGGCATCGGCGTGGACCTCGCCGCCGGCGCCGCCGCGGCCACGGCGCACCTCGCCGCCCTCGGCCGGCGTCGCATCGCCTTCCTCGGCGACACTGGCGCGGATGCGCAGGGCCGGCCGGAGCCGCGACGCCGCGGCTGGGAGGAGGCCTGCCGCGCGGCGGGCCTGGAGCCCGGCCCGGCGATCGAGGCCGTCTACTCGCGGGAGGGCGGGCTCGCATCCGGTCGCCTGCTGACGCAGCTCGCCGAGCTGCCGGATGCGGTGGTCGCCGCCTCGGACCTCATCGCGATCGGCCTGCTGCGCGCCCTGCGCGATGCGAACCTGCGCGTGCCGGAGGACATGGCCGTGGTCGGCTTCGACGGCACCTGGGAGGGCGAGTACAGCGCCCCGCCGCTCACCTCGCTGCGCCAGCCGATCGAGGCGATGGCCGAGGCCGCGCTCGACCGACTGGCGGGCGGCGGCCGGGGGCCGTCGCTCATCGCGGGCGAGCTCGTCGTGCGCGAGTCGAGCGGGGCCGCCCGCTAGGCCTCCGCGCGCTGGTGCAGCGTGCGGGCCTTCTCGGTGAGGTACCAGCCCTGCCGCTCGCCGCTCTCGACGGCCTGCATGCCCACCACGACCTTGCCCCGCGAGTGCAGCTCGGCCAGGTCGCGGTAGGCCTCGGTGATGAGGTCGAAGGGGTAGAACCCCGAGACCAGCACCGTCAGCTGCCGATCGGCCACGAGCTTGGCGATGCGGGTCAGGCGCTGCTCGGTCTCGGTGTCGCCGGCCGGCGCACGCAGCAGGCGCACCTCGATGTCGCGCCGCTGCTCGCTCGAGACGAAACGGCCCTCCGCCACGCCGAGCTGCCGCGCGAGATCGGCGCCCGAACCGTGGTTGTCGGTGAACGCGGTGATCGCCCGACCCTCGGCGGCCGAGCGGATGCGCTGCTCCTCGCCCTCGCCGTAGAGCACAGGATGCGTGCCGATCTGCCGCAGGAAGTCGTGATTGCCCTCGCTGCCGAGGCTGATCACGTGCGCGCCCGCCTGGCGCGCCAGCTGCGCCTGGATGTGACCGACACCGCCCGCCGCCGCGCTGATGACCACGGTGTCGTCGCGACCGAGCCGCAGGCCGTCGATGACCTCGACGGCCGTGCAACCCGCCAGGTAGAGGCCGCCCGCCACCTCGAGCGGCAGGCGCACGGGCTTGCGGATCGCGGCAGTCTCGGGCACCGTCACCCAGGTCGCGTGCGTGCCGCCCTCGGGCGCGTGACCGAGCACCTCGTCGCCGACCTTGAAGCGCTTCGCGCCCTCGCCGACCGTCACGACGACGCCCGAGAAGTCGACGCCCTGCCGGGCCGGCAGCTGCACCGTCACGCGGTCCTGCAGCCTGCCCTCGCGCAGGAAGCGCTCGATGTGGTTGAGCCCCGCCGCCGCGACCTGCACGACGATCTCGCCGGTGCCCGGCGCGGGCCGCTCGATCGGCACGATCTGCACGACGTCGAAGGCGCCGAAGCGCTCGTACTGCACTGCCTTGCCGCTGCGCTGGGACATGACCTACCGCCTCTCAGGGGATGTGGCCAGCATCCGTCCGTCCTCCGCGCAGTGGGGCGGGCTCACCGCCGCATCCCAGGAACCCGCGTCGTCGCTTCGTCCACCCGCGGTCGTCGATGCCTCCATGGAGCGGATGCACGCCCGCGGCCTACCGTGGAGGTTCGCCGACCGAGGCGGCGAGCAAGGGAGCGGACACGGTGCACGGTGCTGACGAGCGGCTGGCCATCACGTTGTGGGACTTCAGCTGGTACACCCGCACCGGTCCGGGAGAGCCCTTCGCCGATCTCGACGCGGCCTTCGAGCAGGCCGCGGAGCGCGGCTACAACACCATCCGCATCTGCGCGATGCCGCTCCGGCTCTTCGGGGCGGCGGCGAGCGCCGAGCCGCTGCGGATCGAGCCGCTCGGCGGCGGCTTCGGGCAGCGCACCCGCTGGTACGACATCGCCGGCCCCACCGAGCTCGATCCGCTGGAGCACACCCTGCGGCTGTTCCGCGCAGCGCAGCGGCACGGCTTCCGGGTGATCGTCTCCAGCTGGGAGTACCAGCAGTCGACGAGCTTCTCGGCCGACCGCCGCTGGTACGACGCCATCGTCGCGGTGCCACCCGCCGAGCGACCGGTGCACCTCGCGAACGCGCTCGCCGACCTGGTCGACGCGCTCGCCGCCGAGGGGCTCGAGAGCACGATCGCCTTCGTCGAGCTGCACAACGAGGTGCAGTTCAGCCGCCTCATCGACGGGGTCGAGGGCGACCCCGTGCGGGAGCTCACGCCCTGGCTCGAGCAGGGCATCGACGCCTTCAAGCAGCGGCACGCCGATGTGCTCTGCACGGTCAACTACGCGGGGGTGCCCACCGGATCGCTCGCCGACCTGCCGCGCAACATGGAGGTGGCGGTCTTCCATCCGTACATCAACGGCGTGCTCGAGCAGATGCAGACGGAGTTCGCGCTGCGCTCGCCCGAGCTGCCGTTCCCGCAGGAGCGGGTGCGCGACGAGCTGCTGCGGCCGGGCGCCCCCGACCTCGGCGACTGGCACCCGGGCCCCGAGAACGCCTGGAAGCTCGAGGCCACCGTCGTCGGCCGCGAGCTCTACCTGCACGACTGGTGCGACCCGGCCGCGTTCGACCGCTGGCTCGTCGAGCGGTACCACGCGTGGGCGCCGCTCATGCGCGAGCGGCTCGCGAACTGGATCGCCGCGGCCTCGGACTTCGCGAGGCTGCGCGGTCTGCCGCTCGTGTTCGGCGAGGGCTGGGTCGGCTACACGCCGCTGCACGGACGCTTCGAGGAGGACGCGATCGGCGCCGGTTGGTGCCGCACCGCGATGCGCCTGTCGGCGCGCTACGGGGCCTGGGGGTCGATCGTGTGCTCGAACGCGGCCCCGCACCATCCGATGTGGGCGGACGTCGCGCTGCAGCGGGAGTGCAACTCGATCCTCCGCGGCTCGATCGCCTGAGGGCGTAGCGAGGGAGAACCTGCGAGCGCGGAGTGGATGCGGGCGCGCATCCGCTCGTCCACGATGGGATGAGGATCGCCCACATCCGTCTCATCGAAAGGTGCCCTCAGTGCGCGCAGCCGTCGTCTACAACCCCGTCAAGATCGATCTCGACGCCGTGAAGGCCGTCGTCGACCGTGAGCAGGCGGATGCCGGCTGGGACGAGACGCTCTGGTTCGAGACCTCGAAGGAGGACCCGGGCCGCGGTGCCGCGCAGGAGGCCCTCGATGCGGGCGTCGACCTGGTGATCGCGGCGGGCGGCGACGGCACCGTGCGCATCGTCGCCGAGACGGTCGCCGACCACGACGTGGCCTTCGCGCTGCTGCCCTCGGGCACCGGCAACCTGCTGGCGCGCAACATGAACCTGACCCTCGACGACGTCGACCACTCGATCCGCACCGCCTTCACCGGCGACGAGCGCGCGATCGACCTGGGCCGCATCGAGATCCGCAAGGAGGACGGCTCGGTCGCCAGGCACGCCTTCCTCGTCATGGCCGGCGTGGGCATCGACGCCAAGATGCTCGCCGCCACGGACGAGGAGCTCAAGGCCAAGATCGGCTGGCTCGCCTACGTCAAGGCGATCGTCGTGGCGCTGCGCGACGAGAACGTGCTGCACCTGCGCTACCGGCTCGACGACGGCTCGCGCAAGCGGCTGAAGGCCAACACCGTGATCGTCGGCAACTGCGGCACCCTCACCGGCAACATCCTGCTGCTGCCCGATGCGTCGATCGACGACGGCCTCTTCGACGTGCTGCTGCTCAGCCCCGAAGGCGTGGGCAGCTGGCTGCAGGTGATCGCGAAGGTGGTGCTCGAGAACGGCATCATCCGCCGCACCCCGCTGCGCAAGCTGTTCGGCGAGCGGCCGATCGACGCGCTCAACTACGTGCAGGCCCGCCGCTTCTCGGCCCGCTTCGAGACCCCGCAGGAGATCGAGCTCGACGGCGACGGCTTCGGCCGCGCGGTAGCGTTCCGCACCACCGTCGACGAGGGGGCGCTGCGCGTGCGGGTGCCGCAGGAGGGCTAGGCGGAGACCCGCTCCGGCTCCGCCTCGATCGCCACGGCGCGTTCGACGGGCTTCGGGGCCGGGATGACCGCTGCCAGCACGGCGGCGGTCACGGCGATGCCCGCACCGAGGATCAGCGCGACGCGGAAGCCCGCCTCCGACGGCACCGCCACGGCGCCGAACGGCGTCGTCATCTGCGAGAGCACGACGCCGATCACCGCTGCGCCGATCGTGGTGCCGAGCGAGCGCATGAGGGCGTTGAAGCCGTTGGCGGCGGCGGTCTCGCTCTGCGGCACCGCGCCCATGATGAGCGCCGGCATGGCGCCGTAGGCGAAGGCGACGCCGCTGTTGATGACGAGGCCGGTGGCGAGGATGCCCCAGGTGCTGCCCATGCCGAGCAGCGCGACGCCGTAGCCGGCGGCGATGATCGTCGCGCCGAGCACGAGCGTGAACTTGGGGCCGCGGGCATCGGTGAGGCGTCCGCCGACGGGGGAGAGCAGCAGCATCATGATGCCGGCGGGGGCCATCCAGAGACCGGCCTGCAGGATGCTCTGGCCGAGCCCGTAGCCCGTGGACGAGGGCAGCTGCAGCACCTGCGGCAGCACCAGCATGCTCGCGTACATGCCGAAGCCGACGAAGATCGAGGCGATGTTGGTGAGCAGCACGCGCGGGCGGGCGGTGGTGCGCAGGTCGACCAGCGGATCCTTCGTGCGCAGCTCCCAGGCGCCCCAGAGCAGCAGGGCGACGACCGCGAGCGCGAGCAGGCCGAGCGTGAGCGGCGAGGCCCAGCCCCACTCGGAGCCCTTGGAGATCGCGAGCAGCAGGCCGACCAGGCCGACCGCGAGCCCGGCGGCGCCGAGGCCGTCGAAGCGCTGACCGCGGGCACCGGCGGGTGAGTTCGGGGCTACGCGCAGGATCGCGAGCGCGGTGAGGGCCGTCACGACCGCGCTGCCCCAGAAGAGCGCGCGCCAGTCGGCGAACTCGATGACCGCGGCCGCGACCGGCAGGCCCACAGCGCCGCCGATGCCGAGCGTGGCGCTGACGGTGGCGATGGCGGAGGAGAGCCGCTCGCGCGGCACCCCGTCGCGCAGCAGGGCGATCGCGAGCGGCACCATGCCCATACCGAGGCCCTGCAGCGCACGGCCGGCGATCATGATCTCGACCGTGGGGGCGAGCGCGCAGACGATCGCGCCGAGGATGAGCGGCAGCGTGCTGATGAGGATCATGCGCTTCTTGCCGAAGAGGTCGCCCAGGCGGCCGGCGATCGGCACCGCCACGGCAGCCGCCAGCAGTGTGGCCGTGACGATCCAGGCGGTGTTCGCCGAGGAGGTGTCGAAGATGCCCGGCAGCAGCGCGATGAGCGGGGTGATCATCGTCTGCGTGATCGAGGCGGCGATGCCCGCGAAGGCGAGCACGCCGATGAGCAGTCCGGGTCGGGCGGTGGGGGTGGCGGTCACGGTGCTCCTCGGGTCGACAGCAGATATGCACTCTACACAAGTTATGCATGATGCATATTCCAGTTAGGATGGGGTCCGCCGAGAGGAGCCCGCATGGAACGGCGCGACGCCGACGTCGAGTACGAGCAGATGCTGCTGAGCCGCTACGCGATCGCGCAGCACCGCACCGAGGACGGCCTCGAGCGCAGCGCCTACCTGCTGCTG
>Ga0265798_10004701_pt1 | contig 18709 bp, 23 predicted proteins | sample P3T30metagenome_FD_192430 | JGI IMG/M metagenome (GOLD analysis project Ga0265798, IMG submission 192430) | Plant litter microbial communities from East Loma Ridge, Irvine, California - P3 T30 | ecosystem: Environmental > Terrestrial > Plant litter > Unclassified | place: USA: California... | reverse complement strand
GAATCCCACCCCACCCCCATCACTCCTCTTCATAACCTTCAATGGCTCGATCGCTTCTCTCAAGAGTTTCTGGGCGCTGTCGTCGTCTGACGATCGAAGTGCCGTTGTGAGCTTCCGGCAGGACGGGCTTGGCCGTACGAACGCTGGTCGTTGACACGAAAATAGTGATGCAGAGTAGCGGTGTTCCAGCTCAAATTTATGGCCTGTGGGTGCCGCAGGACCGATGAGCAGCATCGGCGGGATTTGATTTACAAAGGTGACTTCGGCGCTGACAAACTGTGATAGATACTTGGCAGTTCGAAGATTGCAGAAGTGGTAGGCAGCCATGTACGACGTTGTCTGTGTCTCGCTGAGGAGGTCGATAGCGTGATCGAGGCTGCGAATTGGCAGAATGTGCGTGACGGCTGTGCTCGCCTTGGTCTGGATTATCTGGCGAAGATCGACGTCTGCAACAGACAGTGTAGTTCCTGTGCGAGCATGAAAGTCAAGCTTCAGCGATTGAGACTTGTCGAGGACGTTCACGCGTCCATCCTCATAGTGACGGGGATTCATCGCATCAACGAATTCCTGCAAGAAGAACTCATCCACAAAGACCACTCTAGGTGCGTAAGGACTTCTACCGCAGAACGAGGACCGGGCCTGGATGATCTCGGAAGCAGCCGCCTTGATATCTGCGCTGCGGTCGACCACAGCGACGACAGAGGTGTTGGCCGGAGACACCAGCTCATGCGAACTCGGGCATGCCGCATTGACAGTCTGGCGAACACTGATGGTGCGCTCCTTGTTGATGCTCGAATCCAAGGGCGAGGTGGCAACAGCGAAGATATCAGCATCCAAAGCATCGGTTAGGATTTGCCGAATGAGCGCAGGAAGCTTGAGGAGATTGTTTTCCAGCTGCCAACAACGTTAGCAAAATTGCCGAGAGTACGATAAGGGTGGGACTCACCAACAATACCACACAGCTTCCTGCAGCAATTGCTGCACATAGTGGACTACATATGGAGTACAGCAGCGTATGTGTATCAGCTTCGATGTAGACCATACCGACGGGCACCTCATTGTCGATTGCATCTACGCCGCGAGCGACTCGGTATTCATCTTCGAGTGCCTGCTTCGGCTGCAGACTGGCATAGCATTGCTTGACGGCTTGCAGAGAAGCGTGCAGCACGGCAATGGCCTCGTGTGGCGTGTACTCAGAATCGGAGATCATGGCATCGCGGAGCAGAGTCTCCTTGGCCAGTATGCATTTGCAAAGTCGCTCCAGTTGCGCCTGGCGGAAGAAGTGATTGTGAGTACGTCCGTCGACCATAGCGGCCTCGAGGCGCTTGATTTGGTATGTTGACATGCTTGCTCGTCTTTGGACGTTCGCCACTCGTCGCTCCTTGTTGCGGCGATTTAGAAGTAGTGAGTCTCAATCGAAACAAATTTAACCACATCGCAAATAGGTAATAGACAAGATAGTTGAGCGGGTGGTCCGCGACTGCTCCGCTTGGCCAGTCATCTAGTCCGTTGTGTGATGCCGTCGTCGGCTTCTCGCCCTCGTTGTCCCGGTAGAATGTGGGCGGACACCCACACGGCTATCAGCATTGAGGGACGTGACACTGTTCAAGCCCAGTACTCCCGCAAGAAGCGACGCACCGTCTGCATGAGTATTGCTGTGCGAAGGCCACCTTCACCATTGACATTGCGTATACGACAGGATGTCGGTAACCACCACGCAAAACTCACGAATTACTGGTCTTCGTCGCATTCTCGCAGACCACGAGCTCCATCACAGCGATCCGACTGCAGACGAAGCCGAGCCCGCGCCTCGACCCAACGCTCAACTACAGTCCATCGAGAGCAACCCGCCGGACTGGGAGGGTAGATGGCGAAGAGTTCCAGCATATCGGCCTGTGCAGGACCAGAGGGGCGAGCAGCACGACACATACACTGGCGCGGTAGAGCGAAACTTCGTGCGAGTGATGTTCGGCGGTGTGAGCGCCATGGCAGTGCGGATGATCGACCCTTCTCAGATACCGCCTGTTGCTAATCCGCTTGGCAGAGCGCAAGTCAGATATGGCGAAGTACTGGTGGTAGATTGAAGAGCGATTATTTCATGTTCAAGATCGGTGGAGAGTGGTGAGCATGATACAGACTAGCAGCAATGAGAGGAGATCTAGACATCGAGAGAGGTAGCAGGAATCAGCGTTGCAACGCATTCGCCAAATCCGATACCTTCCGTGCAGCGACCAGACAGCGTCGCTATTTCCCCGTCCTCCAGGTAGCCTCTCGGCGCAGCGGACTGGTCTTGCACGTATTCAAAGAGACAGCCATGCTCTTGCTCCGTACTGCCGCTGACGGTTCCTGTCGCGACCAGATCTCCCGTCCTCAGCCCAGCGCCCCCAATAGCCTGGTGCGCGAGGCACTGCGCAAGCGTCCAGTACAGCGAGGAGGTGTTGCTTCGACAAGTGATCTCGCTGGTCCCATCGGTACTCTTGCTGATCGATGCGGTCAAGTCTATGCTAAGCGTATCGTGGCCAGAATAGGAAAGATGTGGAGCCACATGCCGCTGCCTCGGTGGCGATGCCGTCTTGCAGTCCTCGAGTGCAAGTCTGGTGATGATCCACGGAGAAAGCGTAGTACCAGCATTCTTACCGTTCAAGGGTCCCAGTGGATCCATCTCCAGGACTTGAATGTCGCGAGCACTCCAGTCGTTGACGAGTACATATCCGAAAATATGCTGCTCAGCTTGGTCCGCCATGATGGGCTGATTGCGCGAGATAGGGCGTCCCACGATACAGCCGATCTCCAGCTCATAGTCCATCTTCCTGCTTGGACCAAAGACTACATCGCTTTGGCGAGGCTTCCCTTCCCAATACTGTCCAAGTGGCCTTTGCACGGCTGTTCCTGAGATGCTCAGACTGGAGCAACGACCCGCATAGCCTACGGGCTGGTGAAAGAAAGAGGGTGGTGCGGCGCGCGTGCCCGTTGCCGCTTCGGATGCATTGAGAACATGGTCCAGCGAGCATGAGAAGTCCGTAAAGTCGCCAATCGAGACAGGCAGAAGCATCGTGACGGCAGAAATATGCTCCGTCGAGCTTTCGGGCAGTCCGGCGCGGATGGTGGCCCGAAGTTGGTAGCGTACCTTCTGATGGACAGAATCGGGTAGGGTCGCATAGTCATTGAGATATCTTTGGCGGAAGACTGCGTCCGGTAGTCCCTCTACATCTTTGAAGGCTCCATTGAGATCAGCCAAGAAGATGACAGTATCTTCTAAGCGCGAGACACACGTGGGGAAACGATGTGCTGCAGAAGAGGCCACTCCGAAAGGGAGATTGTCGATGCCAAAGTGGGATGCATAACCGGGGAGAGGCGAGGCCATGTTACCAGGCAGTGTACAGAACCTAGGCTCGTGTCGTGGAGATCAGCTAATGTTCTCCCAGGAAACTGCGTAACTGTCAATTCTAGCAGAAATCAAGCAAGCGGCTCGTTGCCGGCAATTGCATGGTGTCACCCACGCGCATCCGTGCCCTGTACCACAAACTCGGAACACATATACTGTAGCCCCCGTCACTGTGCGACTTCTCAATACTCTCGCCAACGCTCGCATCTGCTTACCGACAGTCTCCTTCTACGAGTCTCGGCCATGGAGTCTGGACTGAAGCCTCCCAGGCGATTGATCACAACACACGACGGTCAAGGAAACGCGACTTTCTCTCATGCATGTCCTGAAGTCTTGCGTCAGACCAAGATCGGCAAGGACGCGGTATTTGCTCTTGCATATACCACGAGCGAATTTCCGGCGGAGCTCAATAGCGACCAAGACATCAAACGCTATCGCGAATTTGAAGCGCAGCCGCCAGGTCTCGTCGTCAACAGCGGTACGGTGCTACGCTACGTCGACGTCGCGCCCGGATCTCTCTCTCCGATGCACCGCACAGTATCGCTTGACTACGGGATCGTGCTAGAGGGCGAGATTGAGCTCGTTCTCGACGGAGGAGAAGCACGGCGGATGGCGGTCGGTGACATGGCCGTCCAGCGGGGCACCATGCATGCGTGGAAGAACGTGGGCTCGAGCTGGGCTAGATTGTTGTTCCTGTTGCAGCCATGCAAGCCTGTGGCGATTGCCGATGGCTCCCTGCTGAAGGAAGACTACGCAGACATGGAAGGGGTCAGGCCGTCGACGTGACGTGGTCTTGCATTGTTCGTGACTCGTTGCGCCTTACTTCCGACATCAGCAATTGGGAGGCGAGACAGATGACAGATGGTGCAGATGGCGTAACCGATGCGAGATACATGTATTGGGGGTGGGCGGAGAAGACGGAGGTGGCGAAGGGAAGGGAAGATTGGGCGTGAGATAGACTGGGACCTCGGGAGGAAGGTGCCGTGATAGGCTGCCGTAGCTCGTGCCTGAGGCCAACAGCTCGATACGTACTAGCCCTTCCACTTTTTCCATCATCTCTCTCTCCTCTCTCTCCTTCCCCGCACCCGCACCCACACCCACTTCCGTCTCCGGGGTGTCCGGAGTCGTCAGGCCTGGACGTCTACGTCTACCAGACAATGCGGATCGCTCTGCATCCTGTGCAGTCGCACTCTTCGCCCGGCCAGCAAGACCAGTGATGAAGCGCCGGGCAGCGCGGACGCTGCGTACGCCTTATGCACGCCCACGGTGAACCCAATATCGCGGGCTCGTCCGTCCTCCCGCCGGAACGGCCGCAAGGCACTCAGTCAGACGCGGACGCGGAAGAGGCACAACGTCCAGGCAAATCACACCGATGTCGTGTTTGTGACAGAACATACGAGCGGCGTGATCATCTCAGTCGACACGTCAAAACCCATAGCGAGACTCGTTCACACATCTGCCAGCACTGTGGCAAAGGTTTTACCCGTGGCGACTTGCTGTCGAGACATCATGTAGTTCACCTCAAGGGCAGCAACGATGAGAATCTCCGGCGTCGGACGGCGAGGGCGTGCAAAGCCTGCATATCTGCAAAGACGAAATGCACAGAGGAACGTCCTTGTGCTCGTTGCACGTCGCGAAACGAGCCGTGTCTACGCACACAGGCTCGCGGCCAACCGCTTGCCGAAGAAGGAATGAGCGCGAACGAAGCACCTGCTTCGGTGTCGACAACGATGGATTCAATCGTAGAGGACAACTCGCAGCTCATTCCCCCGGATACGCACGATGAAGGCATGTTTGAGCCCCAGAACCCGGTCTCCTTTGGCGGTGTTGAGCTTTTGGACGAGTTCGCTTTCCCAGACTTCTTCGACCATATCATGAACATGCCTTCTGGCTCATATCAGGACCAAGCCTTCGCGCCTCCAAACGTTTTCAATTTCACTTCTGACGACTTCGGGACCATGGACTACGATTTTGCACTTCTCGCCGGCGGCTTCACCCGGCCGAACACTGCGTATGGGACTAGACATGCGCCGGAGGATCCTGCCGCAGCTACAACAACTCCACAGTCGGATGCGCAACTTCGCTCAGACGCTTTCGAGCGGTCTCCTTGGTCTTGGCATCATTGGATCCCGACCAAAAGCCACAGTACCTTCTCCGGTCAGGAGATCAACGTCACAGAGCAGAGAGTATCTACCATTGACCACTCGACCCCCGAAGGTGGGCTCAATCCAGCCATCTCACTCGAGCTTGAGGCACGCGACCGCATCCTGCGCCTAGTGACCTCGGTCGCCGATTCTCGCCTTACGATATCGTCATTTCCATCGCCCGAGCTGCTGAGCGATCTCATCAACGTCTTTGTGCTTCAGGAACGTGATGCGCTGGACTCGTACATCCACTGGCCCTCGCTGAATTGTCGAGAGATGGTCGCAGTGACTCTCCTTGGCATGTTGGCCAAAGGCGCCACATTCGTCGCACTGCAGCCCGTGTGGCAAATTGGGCTAGTCTTCCAGGAGATCGTCCGACTTGCGGTTGGAGACATGTTTGAACGGGACAATAGTACGACACGGCAGCTTCAACCCTTGCAGGCGTACTTACTACACCTAGATGTCGGACTGTGGAGCGGCTTCCGCCGGAAAACTGAGATTGCGAGCTCTTTCCTGCAGCCTGCAATGACTATGTTGTCCTGGTCCGACGCTTTCATGAAGTCACGATATCGAAACCACGCGCCTCTCGTGGATGATGATACCGCTACGAATGAGTCGAAATGGAGGCTTTTTGTCGAAGAGGAAAGCCTCAAGAGATTGGTTCTACACGCATACATCCACGACTCGCAGGCGTCCTTGGCTCATACAAGGAACCCGCTACTATCTCCATCTCAGATGCAGCTGCCGATGCCTCTATCCACAGCGTTGTGGCAGGCTCCCGATGCAGAGTCCTGGAGAGCGCACTACCTGTCGACGGGCGTTCCAGAAGTAAAGTCTGTACCTTCTGTGGTAACCATCCCTTCCGACATACAGATGCTGCAGAAGTTCGGCCCACGCGTCGATCAAAAGCTTTGCATCTTGTTGGCTTGTCATATGACTGCGTATGACGTCTTACAGTATCGACAGCAAGCGATCGTGTTCGCCAGTACTCCTAACGATACACGCCGAGACCGGTGGCTGGCGCATAAGAGCCGGCAGAAAGAGATCTACGAAGATCTCCATACCATGCACACGTACTGCGAGATGGGAGAGCATCCGCTGCCAGAAGCACTTCTCCTACTACACTATCTGATGATGCTGCTGCACACGCCCTTCGACGATATCCAACTCTTCAGCGGGCGATCCGGCGAGACCGAAGCACGCAGGGTGTACCCATCTATCAAGATCTGGACGACCAGCATGGAGTCGCGAACAGCGATCTGGCATGCCGGCCAGACCCTTCGCGTCGCTCGCACCTTCGACAACTCCAAGCTCCGTGATTTTTACGCCGTCGCCGTGCATCATGTCGCCCTCACGCTCTGGGTCTACGGTATGGTGACCTCGAACATCGCGAAGATGAGTCGGGCGCAAAGTCCTGCAGGCGATAACACACTCGGAGCTGTCGCCAACCTCAACAACGAGCAAGCCGATCAGCATGTCGACACTCTTGTTGACGACGAGGACAGCCGACAAGCAAAAGCGTTCCGGCTTCTTGGCACAGGTCGGCCGTGTCTAGGCAAGCTACATGGGCGGCAAGATCGTAGTGGTCTCGACGCTGGCAGTGGTTCTGCTCTCGCCAGGGCGTGTCCGCTCGAATCGCCGAGAGAGATCATACTCTTGGTATCACAGGTGCTGGAGGACAACTTTCCGAACAGTTGCAGCGGGCTACCGCCTCTGGTGGACAATCTTGTCAAGCTGATGGTGGAATTATCGCGATTTTCGGGAAGAGACACTTGATGGACTGGTGACATTGTGTACAAATCTCTCCATTTCTCCTCCTCCGCGCCGCTCACATTGTAAATGTCCTACTAGCCAACAAAGACAGGGATGCCGTCGAACTTCGTTTCAATGGTGGTGCACACCTGCCTCGATACCTTGTAACACGAACTTCACGCACAACCACGTGGGGACGCCAGCTCGTCTTTGCTGACGCCGTTGAGGTCGTAAAACTGTTGAAATGATGGATGTATGTGAAATTTCACACTGCGAGATTGAGCAACGGACGTCATGTTGAACGAAGACACCAACTGCCCTGCACCGGGCCGCCGCTTCACCCGTCTTGCCTCTCTGCCCTAGGTAGCAAATAGCATTCGATCAGCAATACATGCATCAGGCACAGTACTGCTTTCCCGACTCAAAGTCGACATAGCCCAGCCCAATGGACGTCTGGAAGTTCCAGTAATCAGCCTGCACGCCCTGTCCATCGACCGGGGCGGTGCCGGTGAACTTTGCCGTCCAGTAAGCGCTACCATGGTCATACTTGTTGAACGCGTACAGGCCAGTAGTCAGGAGCTTCTTGCGGTTGGCAAACGAGTTGTTTCTCTCCGTCTGGATTGACCACTCCCCAATGAACACTGGAAATTTACCATCACCAACGGAGGCTTTCGCGTCCGAGCAGATGAGATTCTGAGCGGTAGCCGAATCTGCACCTCGGCCAGCAAAGTAGTAATTGTGGATGTCGAACACAATATTGGCAGAGACCGGGAACGACGGCGAAAAGTATGCTTCGCCCTTGAAGCCGTCGGAGATCATGACGGGGATGTCCAGCTTGGCGGCTTGCACGCGCGAGAGCACGCCTTGGGCATACTTGGTCACCCATGCTGCGCCGGCGTCCGAGAGTGCGAACGGGCTGCCAAAAGCAGTGATGTCTCGATTGTCGACGGGCTCGTTCAATGGCTCCAAGGTATAGTAAGAAGACTGGCCTGTGCTCTGAATGAAGGCGATGGCAGCTGAGACGGCTCGATAGGAGTAGTCCAGAGCTGTGTTATTGTTGAACCAGCCAAAGCCTCCCTCCCGTTCGCCAAAAGGCATCCCGTTCACGCCGCCAGGTAGCGAGTGAATGTCGAGAATGATGTGCATACCATACTTGGTGATAGAGTATGTGGCGATGGTCTTCAAGTAAGAAGCTTGATCGCCGTCTGTGCGCGTGTGAACACAACATCAGTCACTTTCCTGACTCGTGAGTCTCCTGCGAAGATGGATTCGACTCACTATACAACGGAGATCCGGGCACTTTGACCCAAGCAGCGTAGGTTGTGGGAATGCGGAGAGTATTGATGCCTACAGCAGCTAGCTTGTCGATGTCTGCCGTAGTAATCCAGGTTGCATAACGCCTTGTCAACACCGGCCCGCACTGAGAGCCAAGTCTGGCACAGCAGGTCCATTCATCAACGGCGTCACCGCAATTGGTGGTCCACCAAGCGGTGTCGATGGTCGACTCCTGAATGAGCCAGCCTCCTAGGTTGACTCCTCGAGCCTTGAACGTCTTCCAGTCGACCGATGCCGCGGCAGCGGTGGGGGCCGGCAGTGCCCATGATGCTTGGAACAGCACAACTGCGGTGGATAGCTTTGCCAGTAGAGAGAACATCATGAGCTACTCGTAGCTTTGCTGATATTTGTCGCGCGCTCTGCTTGCAGAACAGCGCATCGTTCTTATAGCCGCCTCTCCGTTACCGTTCCATCGCTGCACCACCCTGCATTTCGCTACCCCATGTTCCCCAGATTGCTTGTGGTCCGGCTGGTCTTGACGTCTGCTGTACCATCTCTTGCTCGAATAGTGTCCTCCGCACTCTCGGGTCTTCATGGCCCGTCGAAGGCCAGGGGAGTCGGCCTAGCGCTGATTCCATCTTCCGTGTGGGGGCCGATCATCTAACGCGCGTTCCGTAGGCATGCCCGTACGCTTTAGGAACAGTGAGAACGCATGGTACGTTCCGTTGCTGCTGCCATGAAGGCTGATGGTCATGTCGTCGCGCTCCTTGAGATCTTTATCCTGGAACTCCCGGCCCGAGGCACGCACTCCGAGACGACCACTTTCACCTTCTCCTCAAACGAGACCATTGTATCGAGCCAAAGTAGAGGTACGCAAGAGGTCTCACGTCTAAAGTGTCTCTCCCTACGAAGGCTAGCATAGTGGATATTTGCCATCGGAGCTGGCGACGCCTATAGTTCCAGCGAGCATCGCCAAGGCCTGAGAGGACAGGTTGAAGCTACAAGTATGCCCACAGAGCGATATATGGTGAAAGTGCGGAACGTAGATAGATCAGAGTCCATTTACTTCTGCGACCAAGACACTATGGTACCGGTGTGATATGTGGTATGGCCGGCTTGCAGGCTCACTCGATACACCGTTGAACGTGTGAGCATGTCCGTAAACGCTGCTGGCCATGACCAGCGGCTTCACATGGTAGATCCAGACATCCGAGCAGCGGATTGCGAAGAATGCATTGGGTGCTTTAATCGAAATTGCTAGAGCGGCTGGAAGTCGCTTTGGAGGGATCGGCAGGCTTTGTGGTGCGTAGCGGATCAGAGGATAGGCTCAAGATGGGGAGGCATACTATGTAGTCTACTAGCGAGCATCATCGTTCTGGTAATACATGTGCGTCACCAGTTTCGCTCATGAGATGGTTTTGGCCTCGTGGAAGGACCTGCGCGGTGGAGCTCACATGCGCGCGTCCCTCTGAACGAAACTGTCCTAACCAAGAAGTAGGTCCACTTTGGTTCGATGCTGCGTCAATCCCGTTCTGGACAGTGAGTATCGGATGTGAAGAGAATACAGAAACACTTCACAGTTCGGGCATCAAACGGTCCGCTTGTATGGATGGATTCCGCCAATACACAGAAGATACTCAACATCTCGGAGTGAGAGCTATACAGCGTTGTACGCAACCTGAAGGCCACATCTGCGGTCCAGATCCAGACTCGATGCGCCAGCCGTCCAGGTCGGTAGCGGGTGATACAGGCTGACGGCCTTCAAGTAGCGGAGTGTGGTGACGAAGGAGCAGGTGTCGTCTCATGCTTGCCTGGAAGACCTGAGCGGAGGCCGGAAGTGCCAAGGCTCGTGAGAGTCCACTTCAAACCTTCAGATGGGACCATTCTCGTGTACCCTCGCAGACCGGACGAGACGGACGAGGGACATTGAAGCAGTGGCAAAGATGAGCGTCTGGTTTAGACAAGACCTTTGGCTACGCCATCTCAACGGTAGTGATTCGAAGTGAGCTGATGGCCACCTCGCGCGTCTCATGCCACCGCACGAAGACGCGGTCAGACATGCCAGCATACCTTCGAAGCAGACATTCTTTTCGCGTCATGGCCAAGACGGAAGCGTGTCCTGCAGCGCTTCTGTCGCATTAACTCCGCCACAGGCACTCGTCCCTGCGATAATGGCCTTCTCTCTCGCACGCCATCTTGATCGAAGCGGCTGACAAAATCAATGGCATATCAGCGAGAGTGTACAAGGGCAAAGGGAAGGCGGTGTTCGGATCGAGGGGACACACGGGACAATTCCATTTCGAGGACACACAGTCGGCATCAGCACCAGTCTCACTGATCAAACACCAGACGACCCCACGAGACGCACTGGCTAGGGAGTGTTGAATCATGTGCGAAAGACTGCTCACTGCGAAGCAATCGCGCTCTGTCACTAAGCTCGGGGTGCAAGACTGCGAAAGACGACAGGACAGCAAATGCTTGGGAACAGATTGAGGGTAGAGGCGCACAGGCACAAATGAATGTGAAGAAGTCCTACTGTCGTCGAAAGCCTGATCAGCAGTAGGTTACTTGCCCCCGACACATCCGCTACTCTGCGTTTCCTTTTGGCAACATGAACACAGCTTCTCTGCACAATCCCCGTTTCCATAACAAGGTTCGGCTTCCCCATCGGACAACTCTCATGTTGTCTCCTTCACGCCAAACTTCTCTTGCATCACCACTCTCGCCTTCTCCGGATCCTGCAGCGCATGAGGAACCAATTGGTCGCCGAACAAGATGTCCATCTGCTCCAGTGTTTTGCCTTTGGTTTCCGGGTAGAACAGGAAGTAGCAGACCATGGCACAGAGATTGAAGACGAAGAACGCGTAGAAGAAGCGGAAGCCCACTTGCTCTAACGCTATCGGCGAAATCTGCGCGAAGATGAGATTCAGCGACCAGTTGCTGAAGGTCGAAAGCGAGTTGCCTCGCGCACGAATCTCCGTGCTGAAGATCTCAGCCGGGTATCTGCAACAATTGTCAGCAAGTTGCCAATCACTTCTGACGATGAATGGCCTGCACGTACACCCAGGTGATGATACCAATCATGGTGAAGAAGAAGGAGAAGACAAAGTTCATCGCTACCATGGCCCGAAGTGCATTGCCATCTTTGCTCAGAGCTTGATCGCTATTGGCGACGTAGTACTGTGAAAGCACCGCGTTCACCATGAGCGCAAGAGCGCAGCCTCCAGAAGCAACCATCATGGGTTTGATGCGACCGACGCGGTCGAGGAGCCAGAGCCCAATGGCACAATACACGATCGAGAGAGCTCCGCTGATGCCGACGATCTTGAGACTGGTTCCCGTATCGATGCCGAGCAGCTTGTAGATCTCGTTGCCGTAGTAGTTGATGACGTTGACGCCACTCAGCTGCCCAAATGCCTGGATACCGCAACCCAGGAAGAGTCTCTTGCGCCAGCTGGGCTTGGACATGAGTGCCTTCCAAGAGACGACCTGGAAGGCCTTCTCGGCCACGATCGTGTCGCGGATCTCTTCGAACTCCAGCTGCAGGAACTCGTCGTTGTGGCCGTTCCCGTGCATTTTCCGCAATGCCAGCCTGGCTTCGGCATGGCGGTCCTTCTCCATCAGCCACCGGGGCGACTCGTACAGGAACCAGACGCCAATACCCATGACCACACCTGGGACTACCTGGAAAGCCAGCGGGAAGCGCCCTGTGAGGTTCTGTCAGCTCCTGCTAATGCCGTCGAGTAATACAGCGTACATTGGAAGTCAGACTCGACATGGAAGCAGCCATAACCCAGCCATTGCGCAACAAAGAAGCCCCAAGACAGCATGAACTGCAGGAGACCGCTCAATTTGCCACGGTCTTGCGCCGTGGCAATCTCCGCGCAGTACATAGGCACGATCCCGCTGAGCAAACCGACAGCCACACCGGCGATCGCACGGCCGACTGCGACCATTGGAATGTTGACAGCGCCGCCTTGAAGCGCGCAGCCAATGGTCGAGATCACGGCCCCGATGAAGACCTAGCGAAATTCTTAGCCACAATGCTTTGCGGGCGTCACGCTAATACCATACCGTCTTTTTCCTGCCCAGAGCATCCGCGAGGTATGAGATGCTCAACGCGCCCAGGACTGCGCCTCCGGTGAAGGAACTCACGATGCCGCCTGTCTCTGCGCTCGTTGGAGTGCCCATGTAGTCCGTGAAATACGGCTGCACGATCGTCGATGCTATGATACCCGAGTCATAGCCGAAGAGAAACCCGCCGATGGCGAGGAACACCGCGGCTCCACCAGTTGCTAGACGACCCATTGTATGAGTGTAGCCGGTAGTTACACAAGCTCGCGACGACGCAGGGGATGGTGAGGCTCGACACGAGATCAGGAAAGCGAGGGGACACCGTGTTCTAATAGTGCGTGCGATTTGCACCACATCTTGCTCACACACCATTTGGCTCAGTTAGTGCCTCCTGCCTCCAGCCTTCGGGCATTAATCACCCGCTGCGATACTGCATGTGTCTTCGCGGCTCACACTAAACCCCTGCTCCCCACCCCCACCTCCGCATTCCGTACCAATCTGGGGGACAGGTGCGTCTGGCCGGAGTACCCAGGAAGCAGTCTGACTCTTTCGTCGCCTATCGTCTCTTGGTAGTCGCTAATATGGTTTCTGTCTTTGGGCAACATGCTATCATCGTGTCTGTACGATTCAACTGCGGCCACGCTCGAACCACCTCCACACACTAGACATGGCTCTCTCCGCTGGACGTTTGTCAGATTGGAACGGCTTGGTCGGACCCTTACTGGCCCTTCTACTGGCCAGCCTCTTTCGGCTTGTGCAGAATCGGTACAATCGCGGTTTGTCGTCATTCCCCGGACCGGTACTGGCGTCTCTGTCAGACATCTGGAGGTTTCTCCTCGTGCTCCGAGGCGATGCTCACCACGAACAGCAGAAGCTACACGAAGTCTACGGGCCCATCGTGAGGCTTGGACCAGGGACCCTTTCCTTTGCTGAGCCGGCAGCGATCCATGACATATACGCCAGTAAGCTTGCGTTCCGCAAATCGGAGTTTTACCCTGTCCAGCAAGGGATCAAGAATGGACGGCCGGTTGCCACCATCTTCAGTACTATAGATCCAACGTATCACGCCCAGTTGAGGAGAGGTGCATCGAAGTCTTACGCTCTGACAACGCTGCTGCAGTATGAAGCATTCGTGGATCGCGCGACGCATGAACTCTTGAAGCAGATAGAGTCGAGGTGGGCCGACCAGACCGGTCCGCAAGAGGTCTGCGATTGGGCAACATGGCTGCAATACTATGCCTTCGATGTGATTAGTGAATTGACCTATGGAAACGCCATGGGGTTCCTACGAACTGGCAGTGATGTCGGTGGTCTTATTGACACCATCTCGCGAGGTCTAAAATATGCCGGACCTGTGTGTCTCTACCCTTGCAACGAATGTAGTTCAGTGTTAACGAGATATAGATCGGGCAGATGCCACTGCTTGACAGGCTCCTCCGTAAGAACCCGATCAAGTTGCTGCTCGGATCCTTTGGACTCCTGGATGACACCCAGCTCCATGTGCAATTCGGGAAGCGCAAGTTTGAGGAGCGTCTCGGCCAGACCGAACATCTGGACCAAAAGGCCGGTGACGCAAAGAGTCCCATCGACTTCCTCGATCGCTTCCTGCGTGCTCACCGCATTGAAGGCCGAATCACCGAAACCCAGGCTTTTTCTCTCGCTCAGTCTAACATCAACGCAGGCTCTGATACCACGGCGATATCGTTGCGAGCCATTTTCTACTATCTTCTCAAGAATCCGCGAGCATACGATGCCTTGATGACAGAGATCAACGAAGCGGAACGCAACAACGCTTTCGTCGACGTAGAGACAGGACTTGTCACCTGGACGGAGGCCCAGAACTTATGCTATCTCGACGCCACGATCATGGAGGCATTGCGCATCCATCCTGCCGTAGGCCTTTGCCTGGAGCGAGTCGTGCCACCCGAAGGAGCCACAATCTGCGGCAAGTCCATACCCGGGAACATCATCGTCGGCTGCAACCCCTGGGTCATCAACTTTGACAAGGACACCTTTGGCGCAGACGCTCAGGTTTTCCGTCCAGAGCGCTGGCTTGAAGCGAATCCGGACCAGCTGGCACTGATGAAGAAGTACCTCTTCACCTTCGGCGCGGGAAGTCATGCCTGCATCGGCAAGAACATCAGTATGCTGGAGATGTACAAAGTGGTGCCCGCGGTCTTGCGGCGATTCTCGGTACGTCAGACATACACGAGAGTGAAGTCGTTTTGCTTACATTTTGCCGCCACAGTTGAGGCTTGCAGAACCCGAGCGCGAGTGGAAATGCGTGAATTCTTGGTTCGTTATGCAGCACGACCTGCGTGTTTCTTTCGAACGGCGATCTCGCCGGCACAGCTCAGTCATCAGCGTGTGAGTAATCACGTTGTGATTCGATGCAGCGGGAGAGTGGAAGGCCGTGGGCCTTGATACCAGATCATTCGTGAGGGCTGAGAGCTAAACCGCATCTCAAGCGTGGTTTTGGAGAACAGCCACTCATTTGGATTGACAGTATCTTCTTTTTGAACCACTACTGGTTCATGCCATGAGAGGGGCGAGGTGTGCCTGCACCAGCGCTTCAATGTGTACTTATCGTGCCGCTAGGGGCTTCAGCTTTGGCGTGTAATATGTCTTCCATTGTCGTAAGACTGGCTCTCAACACCTGGTCTATCGAGCGAAGTATTGTTGATGTTACCATGCTGTCGGAGTCTGTCATGTTCCTTGACAATACTCTGGTGTAAATACGGAGTGTAGGACTACGAATCTACTTCGAATGTAAGCTACAGGTAGGCGTCGATCCGATCGACCTCAGATCGCCGCTACTGCGCGATGACTACACGCTAGCACGCGCATTTACCCCTTCAGTAGTAACGCGATGGCTACAACGCAGCAACTCAAACTGACAGACCATCATCGTGCATCGCTTCAGCGACTCCAGATCTCCACTACGTTGCGTAGTAGTCAGTCCCTGTTCCTGGACATGGCCAGCCACGCAAATTAGTTGAACGTAAGTATTGCTTTCCTCGTAGCAAGACATTTTAGCTCCCTTTCTCTCCAATTCCCTCTTCATCATGTCCTCGTCCAATGCCGTCTACATCGCCTCCATCTCCGGCGGGAAATGCATAGAAAACGCACAAGAAAGCAAGGGCGTCTGCCGCCTGCGCAAATGGAACACAATCCCCGCCCAGCAATGGATAGTTGAGGCAGACGAGGAGGATGAGCGCCAAGTTGCATTCAAAAGTGTTGCAGACGGGCAATACCTCGCTACATTAGAGCCCAACAGATGCAATGGCGGCAAGATTGGTGTCGCCGGAGAGAAGCAGTGGTGGGAGATGGTGCCAGCTGTTGGGCCGCAAAGATGGCATGTCAAGTCGAAGGTCTGCGATGGAGCCTTCTTGAACGACGAGTGGGGAAGAATGAACGACGACAACAAGATACAGACATATAAGTTTGAGGTACGGCACGCGTTCGACACACGATCGTGTCACGGTCAACTGATTCGACATAGAACGGTAACCCAGGCTTCAACACCTTCTACCTCTCCTCCGTCGAGGCCGCCGACAACAAGACGGTCAGTCCGTTTGCATCCGCAGGCTCAGCTTCCGATGCGCAAACCGGCCGGCAAGAAGAACTTGATGCTCGCGAGCAAGAGTTGCAGAAGCGCGAGGATGCATGCGCAAAGAACGAAAAGACGAATACTGAGTCCACACAAGCTCTACAAAAGACAAAGGACGAGCTCGCCAAGCGAGAAGAGGAAGCTGCTCGTCTGAAGCGCGAACTCGACACCGCAAATGCAAAGCTTAAGAAAGATGCGTCGGAGCAGAGCGAAGCGATAGAAGCTCGAGAAGCCGCGGCTACAAAGAAAGAGGAAGAGATTGCACGAAGAGAGCGAGAGCTGGCTGCTTCCTCTAAGCAGCAGCAGGCAGCCAACACTCAGCAGGAGAAGGACAAAGACGAGAGCAAGGAGGCCCAAGCCGATGCTCCAGCCGCCACTGCATCAGCCGACAAGCCGAACACAGCAACACCAGGATCGAACGCAAAGACTGCCACAAACGAGGACGCCCACGAAACTTGCCGCCTCCTCCGTGAGAACGACAGTCTGAAGTCCAAGCTGAAGATCGGCGAGCTGGAAGAACAGCTACGCAGGCAGACATGCCAGCACAAGATCAAGCGGCCGCCTCGGAAACTCGACCACAAGGTGGCAGGATACGTGTATAAGTAGACTAGACGCCTGTCCTCACGAAAAGTCAAGATTCGATTATGCTACCTCCCTCGTTGGTTGTAGCACACTCAGCCGACGGCCTCAATTCTTCCCTGTCTAACAAATTGCCATGGCTCGAATCACTCCTCATAGTCCTTCCTCTTTCAAATTCACAAGCACATCTCCCGGCTGAACGACATCGCCAACTTCGCTTACAACTGACGCTACAGTGTAGCCCTTTCCATTCTGCGGCGCCAGGACAGCGATCTCCATCTTCATGGCCTCGAGCACGACGATCGTAGCTTTACATTCAATTTTGTCGCCAGCTGTGGCGTTGATCTTCCAGATGCGCGCATTCATTGTTGCGCGGATGGGAATGAGGTCAGGGTCTGGCGAGAGGAAAGGTCAGTCTGTGCAAGCTTGTCGAGGAATGGTAAGGTAGTACCGTGTTCAGCTTGCTCAGCGACGGCTTCGCGCTGGGTATCTTTCTTGCTCTTTGCAGCCACTTGCTCGGTGTGCCATTTTTCCAGAAGCGCATTTTCTCTGCAGCAACATCGTCAGCCCGTCGTCCACGAGCGCAGGGGCCGCCTAGATATGGCGTACTTAGCCAGCTCCTCCGCCGCCCCGATTTCCTGCAACCTCTTAACCTCCCGCACCTCATCCTTCGTCCGTTCGACCATCGCATCATACTCCGCAAGGTCAAAGACACTTTCCTCCGATCTAATCGTATACTTGCCGGCACGATACTGCTTGTGAATCTCATCGAATTCCTCGCGACTGACAGCATTGAGCACGATCTGGTCGAAGGGCTCGAAGAGCCAGGGTCGATCGGGACTGTAGTTGGGTTTCGAGCCGAAGGTGTCGAAGGGTGCGCCCGGAAGTGTGAGACCCCAAAGCCTGTGCAAGATGTTAGTGAGGAGGACTATTCCTGATAGAAAGTAGGATAGACGTACATGTATCCGCCAGGTCTACACGTCTCGTTGTCAGCCGATGCTTTGTGTTGCGATAGAAGGAGGAGAAACACTCACGACTCAACGGGATACACAGCAGACGTGTTGCCACCAGTGCCCAACGCACCCGCTGGTGTGGTCGTGCGTGACGGGTTCGTCTTCGGCACCGTGATTCTTTTGCGCGGATCGATCGATATCATCACCGGCAATCCCATGTATCCTGAACTCGCAAGTACTAAGAAAGGATTCTTCTCCACGGCAGCAAGAACATCATCGCGAGATTTGAGTCCGTTGTTCCTTCTGATGAAGTCAATATTGTCTGGCAGATAAGTGGCGTAGGGTCGCTGAGTCTCCATGTACCGCTGCGTAGCAAGCTTATTCTCCTCTGGATCGAAGACCACAGGCAGGTAATACGTCTTCCCGCGGATAGTGAGATTGTCAGATAGAGACGCTTCCATCTCGACCAGGAACGAGACGGCCTGTGCCTGGCTGATAAGTGCAGGATCGAAGGTGACGAGCACGCTCATAGTATGCGGTCGAGCAGCTGCATTGATGCCGCGAAGTGGATGCTCGGAAAGCTGTTGTACAATCTGCTGCGCTCTCATACGCACACGAAGATCGAACACTTGAGCGCCAAACTCACAGAGTAGACCACGATCGCCTGCTTGTCGGATGAGGAAGCGAGGCATAGAGTCGTCGGTTGCCTCACGCTCGAACAGTATCGATGAACCTGGTGCCGAAGTAGTAGCCTGCAAGGGCGCAGGAGCATCCACGAAAGGCTTGGTCATTTCGAGACGAACAGTCTGTCGAACAGTGTCCAGCATCACATCGTACTGCTTCTCGACCTCCATCGCTCGGTCCCACGTACATTGGCGAAATCTCACCTCCTGCCCCGGCTTCAACTGGCCTAGCTTCCGCAGCTCACATGTGAGTA
>Ga0265798_10004700_pt1 | contig 18709 bp, 16 predicted proteins | sample P3T30metagenome_FD_192430 | JGI IMG/M metagenome (GOLD analysis project Ga0265798, IMG submission 192430) | Plant litter microbial communities from East Loma Ridge, Irvine, California - P3 T30 | ecosystem: Environmental > Terrestrial > Plant litter > Unclassified | place: USA: California... | reverse complement strand
ATACCTTTGCAAAATCTTCTACCTTTTCTTCGCCGGGAGAAAGCATTTGCCCTTTAGAAAACAACTGGCTGTTTACATTTGTTACATCAGGAAACCCGAGGCAGCAAAGCGCCATATCTACAAGATGCACACCTAAATCTATCACGCATCCGCCACCGGAACGGCTTATATCGTAAAACCATTCCTTATCAGGGCCATATGCATTATGAAATACTAAATTGATTGCGTACACCTTGCCAATTTCGCCGTTTAGTATCGTATCATAAATTGCTGCGAACGCTTTAGTATACCGGTATGAAAGGTCTACCGATAGTAGCTTGTTTGCTTTACGCGATGCCTTAACTACGTCTTTTACCTCTTTAGTGGTCCTGCCCAGAGGCTTTTGGCAAAACACCGCCTTACCGCTTTGTAAAGCCTGTAACGACTGGGCTGCATGCAGGGCGCTTGGTGTGGCAATAACAACACCATCTAATTCAGGGTTGTTGTATATTTCTTCTAAACTATTCGTGATTAAAGCTTTGGGCGCTGATTTAATAGCTTCATCGGCATTTTGCCCGAAGGGCTCGGCAATAATGGTAGCCTCTGCATTGCCCGAATTTATTAATGCTTCCATCCTGTTGCGTCCTATCCACCCTACACCAATAAATCCTAAAGAGAGTGCCTTATTTTCTGTTTGTATTGCTGCTGCCATACTATTTGTTTATAATTAATGCTTTTATAAAACCATCCGGACGCTGCTTTAAATGGTCCATAGCTTTACCAATCTCTTCCGGAGGAAAGCTGTGTGTAAACAACGGAAACGGATGCATCTGGCCTTTTAAAATTGCCGTAATGGCATTACGAATGCCTTTTACATATTGTTTTGGATCGCGCTCGTGCGCATTTATCATATCTATGCCCCGCCAGTTTAGTAACTGCATGTTTACCTGGCGCATACCGTCCTGATGATATCCTGCTACAACGAGTTTCCCCCTTTCGGCAGTAAGCTCAATAGAAAGGTTTAGCGGCCATTCTTTACCGGTTAGCTCGATAACACGGTCGCAGAATTTTTCACGGGTAAGCGCTTTTACCTCATCAATTATTTTATAATGATCATCCATCTTTACCAGCCTGTCAGCACCACATTTTTTAGCCGTTGCCAATGAAAATTCCCTTTGCGAAATTGCTATGACATAAGCACCTGCCGATTTAGCCAGCTGCGTTAACAAAGCGCCCAAAAAACCTGCGCCCACTATTGCAACGGTGTGACCCCTCTTAATATCGCTACGCTCAAAAATGTTCATGGCGCACCCAAGCGGCTCCGCCGGAAATGGCTTTTTCTTTAACGACGTGGGCAGTACAACCACATCATCTGCCCGGGCAATATCATATTGTGCAAATGCATTATAGGATAACCCCGCAACCCTGTCGCCTACGCGCAGGCAAACCACATCGGGGCCAATAGCATCTATTACACCCCAGCCTTCATGGCCCGGATTACCGGGCGGTAGAGGGTAGTTAAACCACTCCCTTCCTTCCCAAACGGGTATGCTTGAGGCGCACACGCCACATCCTTCAATTTTTATGCGTACCTCCCCTTTAGATGGCTCAGGTAGTGGTACCTGCTTAAGCTCGACCGAACCCGGCGCCGTAATTACAGCCGCCTGCATGGTCTTTACATCTGTGCTACTGCTATTGTTTTGCGCTACAACTGCTGCTGTCTCTGTCATATTGCAATTACTTTAGATGAAACTTTTTTAAGGGCTATACCCCTCGACTCGCAAAGCCATGCCGTAAGCGCCTCTACACCTTCGGTTACAGAATATTTGGGTTTCCAGCCGGTGGCCTTTTGAAAGGCAGCCGTATCAGACACGTAATACTGCTGGTCTCCGGTACGCCAACCTTCAAAAGAAACATTTACGGGTTTTCCTGTCTTCTCTCCTATCAGGTTAAGTATCTCTACAAGGCTAACTGTATTTTTTGGACCTCCGCCCATGTTAAAGGCCATGCCCGAGATTTTATTAATGTTTTTTTGCGCAAGGATAAAAGCGTCTACCAGGTCTTCTACAAACAAAATATCGCGTACCTGTTTGCCATCGCCATAAATAATTACAGGCCTGTTTTCCAATGCCTGGATAAGGAAATGTGCCACCCAACCCTGATCTTCGTTGCCAAACTGGTGTGGCCCGTAAATACAGCTCATCCTGAATACCGCTGTTTTAAGGCCGTACGACCTGGAGTAATCCAGCACATATTGGTCGGCAGATCCTTTGCTGCAACCGTAAGGGCTGTGAAAATCAAGGGCGCGCTCTTCGCTGATTCCTTTCTTTTTAAATATTTCGTCTTCAGGGTAATAACGCGTATCGTCGGTTTCAAGGCCAAGATCCAGCAGGTCGCCATATACTTTATTGGTAGATGTAAATACTAAAGGAGGCTTATGCGGCGATTTCCTTATTGCTTCGAGAATATTAAATGTTCCCTGAATGTTAACCTCAAAATCATGCTGCGGATTTATTAATGAAGAAGTTACCGCAACCTGTGCCGAGAAGTGAAAAACCTGTTCGGCATTCTTTACGCTTTCCTGCAGTATATTTTTCTCGCGGATGTCGGCAACCTGTACGATAAGTTTATCGCCAAATTCTTTTTTGAGCCATTGCAGGTTTTGCTCTACACCCAGGCGGGACAAATTATCGTACACCATTACCTTTTTGCCCTCTCCCAGCAGGCGGGCGGCAAGATTAGTACCTATAAAGCCTGCACCGCCGGTAATAAGCACATATTTTTCATCGGTTTTTACAGCATAATGCTTATTGATATAATTATGAGAATGTATATTATCTATACCGTGGGTTGCCAGGAGCCTGAACAGGAGCTTCTCTGTACCGTCAGACTTTTTCATGCCGAAATGGTATTCACGGTCGTCAAGATGAAAGCCGCCAACGGTAGCATAGGCAGGGTCAAGATCGGTAAGGCCGTACCAGTATATCCTGTCGGCGGTGGTAGCAATTACCTTCTTAAACTCTTCCCACTGCTTTACCTCGTCGTTTTGCCAGGTTGAAAACCCTGCCTCCGATATCCATATCTCTTTATCCAATCCGTTCCTGTCCAGCACTTCGCGTATAGCGGTAAGTTTGTCTTCCCATGAGGTCCATTGCTGGTCAAAAACTTCAGGGAAACCATGTATACCCACGGCATCAATATAGGCAAGGAGACCCCTGTCGGCCATTGTTTGCAGCCAGTTAGGATCTATCGGACTCATACCGCCCAACACGGTTTTTTTACCCCTGTGCTGCGCCCAGTGCGCAGCGTTACCTATCATTTCTGCAAATTTATTCCAGGAGTAATCCATGGTAAAATCGTACTCTATGATGTTGTTAGGCTCGTTCCAAAGTTCAACCCAGTCAAAATAACTACCGTACCTTGTAATCATTACATCAATAAAATCAGCATAGGCTTTGAGGTTCTTAGGCGGTGCAGAAACTTTGCCTGCCTCACCAATAGACGGCGGGGTATATAAAAAACACGGCAATATCTCAAAATGTTTAGCCAGTTCCGGGAAAAGCCAGTCATACCATTCGGGGCTGCCATCCATGTGCCATTCTGCCCACGATACACCTGTTCTCAGGCGTGTGATGCCAATCTTGTTTAAATCATCTATAGCCTGTTTTACCTCATTATATTGTCCCGGGTGGAACCATTCTACAATCCCAATTCCCGAAGTATTTTTTTCTTTCATCCCAATTCAAATTAAACTGTTAACCCTCTCGATGCTAATTCCTCGGTTGCCTGGTTTACACTGTCAACCGCAATTTGCCCCTCAAGCCATAAGGCAAGTTCAGCAAGCCCTTCTTCAAAATTCACTTTAGGCTCAAAGCCAAGCAGTGTTCTGGCTTTTGTAAGATCGGCAAAACAATGGCGTATATCGCCCACGCGGTATTTACCATTTACCTCAGGCGCAATATCCTTACCCATTACTGTCGCCAGTTTTTTAGCGATCTCAGCTATTGTATACTGATTGCCGCTACCCACATTGATAACCTCGCCATTTGCCTCGTAAGTTTCTAAAGCCAGGCGGCAGGCGCGCGCAACATCTTTTACGTGTACAAAATCGCGTTTTTGCAGGCCGTCTTCAAATATCATTGGGGGGTTGTTGTTTAGCAATCTTGAGGCAAATATTGCAAGCACGCCCGTATAAGGGTTTGATAACGCCTGGCGGGTACCGTATACATTAAAAAAGCGCAAAGCCGTGGTAGGCATGTTATAGGCTTTACCGGCTATAAGGCAAAGGCGTTCCTGATCGTATTTGGACAGCGCGTAAACCGACGAAAGATTGGTTTTCTTATACTCCGGTGTTGGTACCGGAGTGTAATCGAACCTGGAAGCATCATACATGTTCCAATGCTGGTTTTTAAGGTCATCCAGCTTACGCTCGCATTCATGGATAAAATCTCCGGCCGCGTTTTTGTAGAGGCCTTCGCCATAAACACTCATGCTCGATGCTACAACTAATTTTTTAACCGGTTTAGCTATCAATGCTTCGAGCAAAACGGCTGTACCTATATTATTTACATCGGTATACTCTTCTATCTGATACATGCTCTGCCCTACGCCCACCATCGCCGCTAAATGAAACACAGCATCTACACCCTCAAGTGCCTGACGTACTGCCAGAGCATCCCTAACATCTCCAATTACAAGTTCTACATCCGGGTGTAAATAGTCGGGCCGCTCTGCATCGGGGCCATGTACCTGCTCACTAAGGTTATCTAAAGCTCGTACTTCGTATCCGTTTTCGATAAGTTCATCGGCAAGGTGCGACCCTATAAAGCCTGCCCCACCTGTAATTAGCACTTTCTTCTTCATAATATCTGTTGGTTTATATTAAAATTCCTGTCCTGACGGACGTGTAATAATAGCGTTGATACATTTACCCGGAGGCTGGCTTATCGCATAAAAAACATCATCAGCAATGTGCTCTGCGTTAAGGCTTCCGCTATCTTTAAATAAAGTATCCCTATCAGTACGATCTTTAAAAAATCCGGTGTCGGTACTACCTGCAACAATGGTTGTAATTGCAATATGAGGTGCTGTTTCTATACGCAGAGTCTCGGCTATCATTTCTACCGCTGCCTTAGATGCGCCGTAAACGCTACCATAGCGGTAAGGCTGTTTTGCTGCTACAGATGATATAAAAATCACATTGGCTTTTGACATATCCTGCATGGACGGAACAAATGCCCTGATGCAGCGCAGCACACCCATGATATTAAGGTTAATTACCGACTCCCATTTCTCAGGATCGCCCTCCGTAAGGCGTTCATGGATTCCTTTTCCTGCACTTAGCACCAGTATATCAGGGAGATTAGCCTGCATTGCGCTAAAAAGCATATCTACATCCCGGCCTTTAGTAACATCGCAATACCTAAAGTTGTGGTTGATATCCTGTTGTAAAGGGGGAACAATGTCGGCTATGGTAACGGCTATCCCGTTATCAGATAATTTTTTTGCGATAGCAAGCCCAATACCGTTGCTTCCTCCTGTAATTAGCGCGGTTCTTTTTGATAAGCTTGCCATTAATAAATGTGGATTCAAATACGTTCTTTACAAAGGTATCTGAGGTAGAAGATGTTCTTCTTATATGATTTCTCTAACGTTTTGTATGATTTTCTACCATTTTAAGAAATCATTAAGATTTTATAAATAGTTAGGTGTAAAAAAATTCCATTACCAGCCTCAGTTAAAAGCCAGTAATGGAATTGTATGTTATGTATCAGGTTAACGTGTGAAGTTTAGCCTTACGCGGTCGGGCTGGCCATAGCCGTCATAATCCTGATTACCATCCAATACGAGTGTGTTTGGTTCAAGCAGTACTATTTTATATTTCAATATTTGGCCGGACTCCTTGCTGAAACTAAGGGTATCTGTTGTAATGGAGTAATTTCCTACTTCCGAAACCTTGTCTGCACAATTTTCAGGTTTCAATACCTGATAGCTTTTCTCGTTATAGAACTCCATAAACTCTCTTTCGCATTCCTTTTCGCTGTATGTTGTTGTAACGCCATTTAGTATGCGCTGCTGATACCGCCACTTGCCATTTATGTTGCTACTATCTACCCTATCACTTTGTTTGGTGTCTTCGCAATCGCAAGAAGACAGTAATGTAATGCAACAGCCCAACGCCCATAAAAACTTGTTCATCTGCCTAAAATTTGGCGACTAAGTTTAGGTATTTGCAACAATTAATTTTACATTATTTTCTCAGGTTGTTGTATAATTTTACAAGAGGTCTAATCGAAATTCAGATTGTACACAGATTGGATGATCAAACCAAAACTCCAATGGCAATTGTAGAGAATAAGTTACTGTATTGCTATAATGGTATCTTTTAGGCAAATAGCCTCGTAATGTCAACACTGTTGTCAACACTATCAATACATAAATGCTGAACAAATAGAATAAATTTACGGCACTACTAATAAAAATTGCATGCTATGAAATTATCCCATTGTTATATTGCCGTTGTTTTATTTGTATCGCTCATTCCTAAAGCGAGCGCGCAAAACACCGCACAATTTCAAGACCAAAACGGTTACCAGGCATCGGCCGCAAACGGTGCGTTGTCTAAATTATTAAGGTGGAAAACCTTTGTTCCTCAACAACAAAATACGCAGATAATAGATCCCAAGCTAAAAATGCTTGAGGAGATAGGCATACAAACCCCGCAAAACACAACCCTTACTAACAACTACGAGTTCTTTGGTGGTGAAATAGACAAAGGCAATAATGTGCCCTACTCTGCCATTACAGATGGTGAAGGTAACACCTACATAACCGGCGGGAGCACCAATGTTACACAGCCATGTGGTGACTTTTTCACCATGAAAGTTAGCGCATCGGGCGAAACCCTTTGGCAAAAACGGGAAGCTGCCGCCATATATGCTGTAGAATACGGTATGCACCTAGCTTTTGATGGCGCAGGGAATATAATAGCAGCTGGCCTTAAATGGAACGGCAACGATATGGATATCCGCGTTATTAAATATTCGCCTGCCGGAGATAAACTTTGGGACAGTGTATTTGAAAACACTACCCAAGGCATAGAGATACCTGCCGCACTAACTGTGGGTAGCGACGGCAGCATTTACATTGCAGGTATTACATCGTCTGGCACATCGGTAGACTATCTTACCTTAAAATATAATACAGATGGCAGCCTTGCCTGGAGCCAAACGGAGAACCCTGCCGGCAATGATAGCTGGAACGAGGCTACTGCTGTTGCTGTTGATGCTACAGGTAATGTAATAGTTACCGGGTACAGCCCCAATGCCGATGGATGGCTTAACTACCATACCGTTAAATATAACCCACAGGGCAATAAGTTGTGGGAACAGGGGTATAATTACGAAAGCACGGACCCTGAAAATCCTGCAGCCGTTACCAACTCTGTTGCACAGGCTGTAACTACCGACGCCGAGAGCAACATATATGTTACCGGTACGTTTGATATCTTTTTAAGCCGTATAGGCACTATAAAATATAATGCAAACGGAGAACAGCAATGGATTGCAACCCACAAAAGCGGCAGTGATTTTACCACGGGCAGGCAGATAGCCACAAAGGGTGACGCTATATATGTGGCAGGCAGCCATGTGGGTAGCTTTAGTAACGATGGTACGGTACTATTATCATACACTACCAATGGCGTAGAAAACTGGGTTAAAGAAACCACCGATCTTATTGAGGCGGTAAATACTACCTTATCTTTTGATGCAGAGGGTAATTAATTGCAGCTGCAAAAGGCATGACATTGGGTGAAGAAGAATGGACACAGGATGTGGCGGCGCGTGCCCATAAATATTCGCCGCAGGGTAGTGAACTGGGGCAATCTGCATTTATAATTAGTACGGCTACCGGAACCGCTACAATGGGCGATATGGCTGGTGCAGGGCTTGATGATGCCGGTAATATATACTTTACCGTTAACTCGTTTTACAGCGCGGATGGTGCTGTTTTTGAGACCGTTAAAACTACTTTTGGCACTACAGCAGCCGAACCCGAGTGGAATGAGGTTTACGCAAACCTGGGGTCGGCAAGTGCCACAATGCTCAATGCTTTCCCTGATGGTAACGGCAACACGTTATCTACCGGCCGTTACGACAGCTTTGCGAATAACACGCTAAACTCAAATTATTTTCTGGTAAAGCATACTGCAACAGGACAAATAGCCTGGAACGTTATTTATAATGCCGAAAATGGCAACGCAGCCGAGGGAATTGTTGCGAATGCCGATGCGCAGGGAAATAGCTATGTATGCCTTTTACCGGGTTTTGATCAATCTCCACCGGTATTAAGGGTTAAAAAGCTTTCGCCGGAAGGCACAGAACTTTGGGCTACAACAATAGAACTTTATAATCCGCAGGTATATGTTTTAGAACCACAAGCTGATGGGTCGGTATATCTTGGCGGCACAGCTTTCGAAACCGAAGATAGTGAGCATGTATCTTTTGTTGGTATAAAGCTTAAAGGTGATGGCACACAGGCGTGGAAAACATTTATGCAGGGTACAAACGCCCAGAACAACATTTACCAGGTAAATGCCGGTAAGGTTGATGCCGATGGCAGGCTGGTACTTACCGGTGCTCACGGCAGCGGAAATTTTTCATCTCAGGCAGTAGATCTTACGGTGGTACAATTTAATAATGATGGCACCCCAGGCTGGATTACCCCGGTAACAATTAACGGCCAGTCAACATCTGGAACGGATTTGTATATAGCTAATGATGGCATTATTTACGTTAACGGTTTTGCACAGGATAACAGCACCTATGATGAAGATATTGTAACAACTAAACTAAACGCCGAGGGCGAAATGCAATGGGTAAATACCTATGGCGACAATGACAGGAACGAACGTTCTTACACTTTAAAACCCTTTAACAATGGTGCTGTTGCTGTTACAGGTTACAGCCTGGCGCAAAACGGAGATATACATAATGCGCTTATAAAATACAGCTCTGAAGGTGTACAGCTTTGGGATTTTGCATCTGAAAATATGCACTATTATAATGACTTTCATATCGATGGGTCGGATGTATGCTATATATTGGATCAGATTATAACAGATCCTTTTCCGCATAAGATATCGGGTTCCCCCTTCCCTATCGCATCGTTAATTACGGTTGATGCCAATGGAGAAAATGCCGAAGAAGAATTTTTTGTTGGGCCGGAATATGCCGAGTTTTATGGCAAAAGGCTTGTACCACACGCCGATAACAGGCTGCTGCTGGCCGGTAGTGTGGGCAACCAGGCGTTTTATCAGGGAACGTACTTTTTTGAAACACAGCATGACGGCACCCTTGGCATTCCGGGCAATATTACCCCTCAAACGGAAAAAGATGCACTGGGTCAAAATTATCCTAATCCGGTACAGGATATTACAACAATACCGTTTTACTTAACACAGGGCGGTAAAGCTTCAATCAAACTATACAGCATAGAAGGCAGGTTTATAAAAGATATTGCCGATGATACTTTTGCTGTGGGTGCTAATACGATACAAATCAGTACAAAAGGCATCTCGCCTGGAATATATTTATATCAAATAGAGTGCGGCAAATTTAAACAGGCCCGAAAAATGGTAATTAAATAGTTAACATCATCAATCAAAAACTGATAAGCCCCGGATAAATATCCGGGGCTTATCTGTTTAAATTTGGTTTAATCATTTAAATTTGGGCTTTGCGGCAACTATGGGTAAATTTTTGGTGAGGCGTTTTATTATAACCTTGTGGTGGTGTTTAACACTGCTGGCTGTGGCATGCACTAATAACACCAATAAAGAATACCCCACAAAAGCAGGCGGCCCCGCTGATGGCACATCTCAGTTTGTTACTAACCAGGGTAATGAGCAATGGCGAATGGGCAATTATGAACAAGCACTTAAGTATTTTACAAAAGCTTACCAGATGGTAAAACAATCCGGCGATGAAGCGCAAACTGCTACATTGCTTAACAACCTGGGATTGGTACACTGGCGCCTTGAGAACAACACTCAGGCTATGGAATGCTATACTGAAGCAGCTGCACTGGCAGAAAAAAATGGCATGAAAAGGCTTTTGGGCCTAACGTATACTAACAGGGCACTCATACTAAAAGAACAGCGCAATTTTAATGAAGCTTTTAATCAAAATAATGAGGCCATCAGGCTGTTTAAAGAAATTAATGAGCCACGCGACCTTGCCATTGCTTATAACAACCAGGGCCAGATATACCGGTTTTCCGATAGCTTACAGGAGGCATTAACATATTACCTACTATCGCTCAAAGTTTGCGAAAAAATAAATTACACCGAGGGAATGGCTACTGCCTATCAAAACCTTAGCACGGTATACGCAAAACAGGGCAACAAAAAAAAGGCTTTAGCCGCAGGACACAAATGCCTTAAGCTAAGCCTAATGGTTAACAGTAAAGTGCGTATAAGCGAGGGGTATCGTGAACTGTCGCGCAACTATGATGTTTTTAATCAGCCGGATTCGGCATTGTATTACTTTAAAAAGCACTATGATTTCGAAAAGCAAATTATGGAGGCCAATCAAAGTAACCTGTTAATCCAATACCAGGCAAATTTAGGCGTTGAAGTTAAAAACCTGAGAATAAAGAACCTGCAAAACGAGAAGGAAATTGCCGATAATAAGCTGTTACTTTTGCTGGTATCAGCCTTGATGGTGCTGCTTGTTTCTGCATTTTTTGTTTACCGGTACATGTCGTTGATCTCGTTCAGGAAAAAGCAGCTTGAGTTAGCGCTGCAGAATTCTAAAAAGCTTATTACTGTAAAAGAGGAAGAACTTAAAACCTATATTGTTGACCTTGCCCATAAGAATAACATTATTTGCCGATTGAAAGAAGAGCCTAAAAATGCAATAGACTCCACAACGCAGGAAGTATCTGAGCTTTTAGAGCAAAAAATCCTTACTGATGACGGTTGGGATAACTTTAGGTCAAGGTTTAAGGCAATTTATCCCGATTTCTTTAGCAGGATCAGGCAAAGTGGTATAGCCGCCACCGAAGCAGAAATACGGGTGATGGTATTAATGCGTTTGCAGTTAAATGGTATTGAGATGGCAAATATTTTGGGGATTTCTCCGCAAAGTGTGAGGGCATGTAAAATGCGTTTGAAAAAGAAACTGCTGGCAGAAAATTATGTAACGGTAGAAGATTATTTAAAGCACATCACGAAGTAAAAAATAGAGATTTTTACTTAACTTGAATATTTTCTAAAGTCGCCTACATTTGAAAATATTTTTTAGTGCAAAAAATGCGTAACTCAGAGTCAGAAAGTGAAATATTAAGCACTTTTAGCATAGTAATTGTAAGTATTTTCCTTGGATAGAATTCCAGGTTTTTACTTATATTTAGATTTTAATATTCAACCGAATGCCCCAGAATAACAAAATAATATACCTCGATAATAATGCTACTACTCGTTTGGATGACAGGGTTTTAGAAGCAATGCTACCCTATTTTACACAGGATTACGCAAATGCCGGAAGCAGCCATTTGTTTGGACTCACTGTAAATGAGGCAGTTGAGGCAGCAAGAGAACAGGTAGCTAGCCTGATTGGCGCCAAGCCGAAAGAAATTACGTTTACATCGGGCGCTACAGAAGCTATTAACTTAGCTATCAAAGGGTTAAAAAACTCAGAGAAAAAGCATATTGTTACTGTAGTTACAGAACATAAAGCCGTTTTAGATACGTGTGCCTATATGGAAGGCAATGGTTTCGAGGTGGACTATCTACCTGTAAATCAGTATGGTTTAATAGATCTACAAGTATTAGAAAGTGCTATAAGGCCTGATACATTACTGGTTTGCGTGATGCTTGCTAACAATGAAACGGGTGTTATACACCCCATTAGCGCTATATCAGCCCTTGCTCATGCAAAAAATGCCCTATTTATGACTGACGCCACCCAGGCAATTGGAAAGTTACCTATTGATGTTCAGCAACTTGGCATAGATTTGATGCCGTTTAGTGCCCATAAGTTCTACGGGCCTAAAGGTATTGGTGCGTTGTATATATCGGCAAAAGCACGACAACTTATTGAAGCACAACAACATGGTGGAGGCCACGAGCGTAAATTACGCAGCGGTACACTTAACGTTCCCGGAATTATTGGATTAGGAAAAGCTTGTGAAATAGCTGAAGATGAGATGCATACAGATACAATACGTATAGAAGAATTGCGTAATCAGCTTGAAAATGAGCTACTTAAAATAGAAGATACTTTTGTAAATGGTAGCATAGGCCATCGTCTTTATAACACTACTAACCTGTGCTTCAAGGGTATAAACTCCGAAAAATTAATATTGGCACTGCAAAATATAGCGGTATCTAATGGGTCAGCTTGCTCCGCGGTTACCACAGAACCATCATATGTACTTAAAGCACTGGGGCTTACAGATGCTGATGCATTAGCCTCGATACGGTTTAGCCTTGGCAGGTTTACTACAATAGAAGATATCGAAACAACCATCGCTAAGGTTGCCGAACTTGTTGCAACTCAAAGACAGCCAAATATATAGCAGTTAATGTGGCCTGTTTTCCCTCACATCAAACACGTGCAATACCTGCGGGAATAACGCCTGCATGGTTTCCTCCGCGCCTTTTTTAGATCCGGGTAATGTAAGCACCAGTGTATCAGCGGCAAAGCCAGCCACCCCACGCGATAGCATAGATGTTTTAACACGCTGCTGGCCATAGGCCCGGGCGGTTTCCATAATGCCGGGAATGAGTGTATCTATCAACGGTTCAATGGCTTCGGGTGTAATATCGCGCGCCGAAAGCCCCGTACCACCGGTAAATATCACAAGGTCTTTATTTTGAACTACATAGTTTTTGAGAGTAGTTTGAATGGTATCAAAATCATCAGGAATAATTGTATAGTCAACATCGGTAAGCCCTTGTTTTTCAAGGATCAAAACAATTGACTTACCCGATGTATCTTCTTTTTCACTGCGGTAAGCAGTGTCAGAACACACTACCACAGCACATTTTAGACCTCGGTCGGCATATTTTTTATTATCTGACTTACCGCCATGCTTTTCTAAAAGCTTAATATTCTGTATTTCAACATGTTTATCTATAGGTTTAAGCATATCATACATTACAAGAGCGGCAACCGAGGCGCCATGCATAGCCTCTACTTCAACCCCTGTTTTGTAAATGGTGTGCACCTCTACCGAGATTATTATGCTCAAACCCTCTGTGCTGTAGGTAATTGCAGCATACTCAACCGGCAACGGGTGGCAATCAGGAATAACGTCGCTGGTTTTTTTTATGGCAAACAATGCAGCGGCACGGCTAAACTCAAAGATGTCGCCCTTAGGGACGTTGCGTTGCTCTATGGCCTCTATTGTTGCCTGCTGCGAAGTTTGTACCGTAGCGGTAGCAATAGCTTTGCGCAACGTAAAGGATTTATGTGTAATATCTACCATATCAGCTATTTAATTTCCATTGATGGGATTGATCTTCAAAAATTTCTTTGCCCCAAATTGGCAAATCAGCTTTAATTCGCTCTATAAGCTCTTCGCAGGCATCAATGGCAGTCTTACGGTGTTTTGATGATGTAAACACAAAGAGGCATATTTCACCGGCAGTTACCCGGCCCAGGCTATGATGCACATGCATACAGGTAAGCTGGTATTTAACAAAGAGTTCTTCGCGCAACTCATGCATTTTTTGCATCGCAAGATCTTCATATGCAGTATATTCTATAGCAGCTACTGTTTTATCTTCTATAATATCAGCACGTACCTGACCCAGGAAAATGCTATGGGCACCAATATCTTTCTTAGACGAATGTTTTGCAATGCTCTCGGCTATAAACGTTGCGCTTACGGGCCCTTGCATAAATATGTTTTTACTTAGCTTGCTCATAATATTTTTGTAAAGCGATAAGTCCACCCTCTAAGTGGCTAATTTTCCTTAAATTACCGAACTGCTCAAACAATAATCTGCCAGCTTTAAGGCTACGCTTGCCACTATTGCAAAACAAAATTATGTTATTCTCGTTAATTTCGGGTATTTTTTGGCTTAGTGCTGATAACGGAATGTTGAGGGTTGGGAATCCGACCTCGGGGCCTTCGCCTATCTCCCTAACATCTATAACTACAGTGTCAGCACTGTTAATGGCATTGGTAAACAACTCATTGTCAAGGCTCTTAACTCCTTCTGCAGATAACCAGCAAAGCCAGTTGTAATCTGTTGCCTTGAAGGCGGCCTCGTCTTTCGGAAGATATTCAGTAAGAGACTTGTGCGTAGTTATGTCGATAATAAAACTGTCGTAAGTTAAAACATTGAACGTCATTAGCCTGTTAATCAACACCTCTCCAATTCCGGCAATCAACTTTATAGCTTCGGTTGCCTGAAGCATTCCAATAACACCGGGTAAAACACCCAGTACCCCCGCCTCATTACAGTCGGCCACTTCCAGCGGATCCGGTGGTGTGGCAAACAAATGGCGGTAATTAGCCTTATTACCCTCGGCATCAGCTACATTAAATACAGCAACCTGACCTTCGTACCGATAAACGGCTCCAAAAATAAGAGGTTTGTTGAGTAACACACAGGCATCGTTAATAAGATACCGGGCTGCAAAATTATCAGTACAATCAATTACAACATCATAATCGGCTATCAATTCTAAGGCGCTGGTACTGTTAACCAACATCTTAAAGCTATAAATTGTAATTTCCGGGTTAAGTTGCTGTAATTTTAAGGCGGCAACGGCGGCCTTAGCACGCCCAACATCTTCGGTACTGTACAAAACCTGGCGCTGCAGGTTGCTAATCGATATTACATCATCATCGACTACGCCAATAGTACCTACCCCGGCCGCAGCAAGATATTGAAGCACCGGGCAGCCAAGGCCACCTGCGCCCACAACCAATATTTTAGCCTCTGCAAGTTTTTGCTGACCCTGGGCGCCAAAATCTTTTAACGAATAATGGCGGTCATAACGGGGGTTATTATTTTTCATATACTATCCTCCTGAATACGGCGGCATCAAAGCCACCGTATCGTTATCTTTAAGTACTACATTGTTTACAGCCAGTGATTTGTTTACTGCAATGGCGTATTTTTTTTCGGCTAATGCCGGAAATTTTTCCAGTAAAAGCTGCTGTAATTGTGTAGTATCTACAGCATTTACAACAAGTTCTTTACCTGTAATTTCTGCTATTTGCCCAAAGGCTATAATGGTAATACTCATAATTTAAGCAGTTGTAAATAATAATTTATATGATGCCAACAATAGCACGGTTGCCAAAACGTACTTTAAAGCATTTTGATTGAGTTTCTTAGAGCCAAAATAAGCGCCTAAAAGTCCGCCGACAAAGGCAATAACAATATATAGAACCATATTTCCGGTAAATGAAATTCCCTTGGTGAGCATGCCCCCCAGCCCGGCTATCGAATTTACAAAAATAAACGCTGCGCTGATGGCTGCTGTTTGTTTTTGGTTGGTCCATTGCAGGAGCAGTAATATGGGAGATAAGATGATACCGCCACCAATACCAATCATTCCTGAAAGTAGGCCAACAACGGCGCCAGTTGCCACAGCTATGGTTAGTTTGGAAGGCTTTAGGGCCTCATCTTCAACATTTTTAAAAAAGAAAAACCTGATTACCGGAAAAAGCAACAGCACCCCAAGCACACGCTTGTATATGTTTTCTTCAACGGTTATCATACCGCCAATAAATGCCATAGGAATGGAGGCGGCGGCAATGGGTATAAATAAAGATCTTTTAAAATAGCCGCCCCTGTAGTATTGGATAAATGAAGTTAGCGACACAAACAGGTTAAGCATCAACGCAGTAGGTTTCATTTCTTGTGGAGCCACGCCATATAATGCCATTAAAGCAAGGTAACCGCTGGCACCGCCATGGCCTACTGCTGCATATAAAAAGGCGACAAAAAATAGTATAAGGTAAAATAGTTCTATCGTCATAAATTTATAAGGGCAATAAATGAACTTCAACGCTCTCGCCAGCTTTGCAAGCGGTTGATTCTTCGGGCAATACTATAAAACAATTGGCCTGGGCGAATGAGTGCAGCCTGAATGATTCCTGGGCGTGTAAAGGTGTTACCGTACCCTCTGTATAAAACGCTTTTAAAAAATGTGTAAGGCCGGCCGGTTTGGTATAATTATGAGTAGCGGTGACGCTTGTAACAACTACACTCGCCTGTTTATGCATAGCTGTTTCTAACGCCGGCAGCACGTACTCATAAAAACAGGTTAATCCGCTCGATGGATTGCCCGGCAAACCAAAAACAAGCTTGCCCGCCTTTGTACCAAAGAACAGCGGTTTACCCGGCTTTTGTTTTATTTTGTGGAATTTTTGCTCAATACCGCAAGCATTTGCAGCGCCAACAACATAGTCATAATCGCCTACGCTAACACCGCCGTTTAACAACACAACATCGTTACATTCTAAAGCTTGTTGAAGCACAGCAGCTAATGTTTCAGGATTATCTTCACTTTGTAATATCGAAATATCTGTAACTCCGGCTTTGTTTAAGGCGGCAGTTAATATAACAGAGTTAGCCTCATAAACCTGCCCAAATTCTAAAGCTTTTCCCGGCTCCTGCAACTCATTGCCGGTAAGTATAATAGCTACTTTGGGTGGCGCGTATATGTTAGCATGAGTACACCCTATGCCGGCTAAAAACCCCAGGGCGGCCGCAGATAAGCAGGTTCCCTTAGCCATTGCAAGTTCGCCACTCTTAACCTCAGCACCTTTGGGCCGCACATTTAGCCCGAGCGATAAATTATCATCCTGCAAGACAAGTGTATTATATTCAACCACAGCTTTTTCCTGCATTATTACGGTATTGGCACCCTCCGGCAGAGGTGCACCGGTAAAAATTCGGGTGGCTTCTCCGGCTTCAATAGTCAGATGGATGTTACTACCTGCAGCCATCTCACCAATGATTGCCAGTTGTTTATCTTTATCTGCGAATTTAACCGCATAGCCATCCATAGATGATTGTGCAAAATTGGGGATGTCTACCTTAGCAATAATATCATGTGCTAATGTAAAGCCAAAAGCCTCCAACAACGGAAGCTTTACTATTTTAGGAGCTAATGCAGAACCCTGAATTATTTGTTTTGCCTGTTGTACAGAAATCATTTATTGGCTAATAAGGTTATTGTAATCTTCAATTGTATCTATATCTATAGCTCCTTTTTTAAAAGCTACCGTGGCAACATCATCTTTATAAAGCTGCACCATTTTTTTGGCACCTTCGTGCCCATTAAGGTTTTCAAGCTCTTTAAAATAATTGTTACTGAATAACACCGGTGTACCCCATGTTTCGCCATATGCCGATGCTACGATACCCTTACCCGTTATTTTATGCCTGCTAACCAGATCTTTAAAAATCTGTGCTGTTAAAAAAGGCTGATCGCATACTGTAATAATACAGGTAGTGATTTGAGGGTTACTCAGTTGCAACTGTTGCAACCCGACTGCTATGGATGACCCCATACCCATTTCCCATTCAGGATTGTAAACTACTTTTGCAGCAGTATATGCAAGCTCTTCGTCAATATTTTTTTTATACGCCCCTGTAACCACTATAACGGTTGTATCCTGCACCAGCTTTGCCTGTATTATGGTGTTACGCAGTAGCGTATATCCGTTATATTCCAGCAACTGTTTTGGTTTGCCCAACCGCGATGAGTTACCCGCAGCTAATATAATAATACCTGTTTCTTCCATATTATCCTCCAATGGTTATCATGCTGCGGTTTTCTAAGGTAGACGTGTCGATATTTTCGAACACGCCGCTAAACTGGCCACCAAGTGCTTTTGCTTTAGCCTGGATGCTTGCGTGAATTAAAGGTAATACTTCCTGCCCATTTCTTAAAGCGCCAAGCAAATCAGTTTCTGATTTAGAGAACAGGCAATTTTTAAGTTTGCCATCTGCCGTAAGGCGCATACGGTTACAACTTTCGCAAAACGGTTCGCTCATGGTACTTATTACTGCAAACGACCCCACATGTCCGGGAATCATATACCTTTTAGAAGTATCATTAGCTTCGGGTGTAACAGGCAGGGCATCATATTTTGTAGCAATGTTAGATAATACCTCATGCAGTGTAAAAACTTGGTTACTACTCCACTTATTGCCGGCAAAGGGCATAAATTCTATAAACCTGATCTCTATATTATTATGTTTTGTAAGGGCAATAAAATCGAGTATCTCGTTGTCGTTAAGGTCTTTCATGACCACAACATTAATTTTAACACGAATGCCATGATGTAACAATAACTCTATATTACTACGTACTTTATGATATAAGTCTCTACGAGTAATCTTTAAAAATTTATCGGGCTGAAGCGTGTCAAGGCTTATGTTAATTGCCCTTATGTTTGCTGCCAAGAGTTCGGGCAGCATTTCATTTAGCCTTATGCCGTTAGTTGTAATAGCAAGCACTACATTAAGTTTACCTAATACCTCTATAATTTTAGGGGCATCCTTTCTAACCAAGGGCTCACCTCCCGTGAGGCGTATTTTTTTAACACCCTGCGCTACAAACAATTTTGCAAGCGTTTCAATTTCATGCACCTGCATTAATTTAGCTGCCGGGGCAAAAGCATATTTTTCGTCGGGCATGCAGTAAAAACAACGCAGGTTGCAATTATCTGTAAGCGATATCCGCAGGTA
>Ga0265798_10004698_pt1 | contig 18718 bp, 19 predicted proteins | sample P3T30metagenome_FD_192430 | JGI IMG/M metagenome (GOLD analysis project Ga0265798, IMG submission 192430) | Plant litter microbial communities from East Loma Ridge, Irvine, California - P3 T30 | ecosystem: Environmental > Terrestrial > Plant litter > Unclassified | place: USA: California... | reverse complement strand
GGCGAGAATACCCGAAATCTGGTGCTGCCACAGAAGGTTCAACCAGTTCAGCCCAACCACTTGGTAGTCATTCAGCTCTATCCCATCGTTCATGATAGCTGGCTGCTTCAGAAGCTTCGTGCGGTTAACTTTCTGGACATTGGGAGCACCAGCATCGCTGTGCGGCGTGTGGTAACCCGAATCTCGGCTCGAGCTGGCATCACTGCTGTCGTCGAGGCTCGTAGCATCAACGCCGTCTTCTGTAGATGCTCCGAAGATGTTGAAGCCCCATTGTGACATGCCAGCAACCATGGGCTTGCCCTTCTCCTCGCACTTCTTGACGACTGAGTCGATGGTAGAGTAGGCGTCCCACATCTCTTCAGAAGAGTCTACAAGGCGCTCGCCGAACGTGATGCGCGGCTTCCGAACCTTCTTTCCGGGCTCCTGAGCCTTCTTGGTGGTGTCCACATGGATCTTGCGAACAGCGGCGAGAGATGCAAAAGGCCGCTGGTCCAGAACCTCTCGGATGTCCGCCTCTTTGTGTCCGGAAAGATCAACCATTGCCTCCACTGAACAGTCGTTGAAGAAGTCGAGCAGCTTCATTTCGGAGAAGGGCTGCTCAACAATGGAGCCTTCTGCCTCGGAAGCATCATCGGAGATCTCCACGATACCCTCATCGATGTCCTCGTCGTCGGACTCGGCAAGCTTCCGCCGCCGCTGTTGCTGGGCCTGTGGGCGCTGGGGCGTGGCGGCGGGCGACGATGGCGAGGGATTGCGTCGACCGCGAACGAGTCGTTTGCGCGGCCGAGGCTGCTCCACTTCAGGGCTTGCAGGTGCGGCCGTAGCCTTTTGTGACGTTGACCCCTTGGTGTACTTGTCCAAGATGCTCACGACCGGCGCTTTCAGGGTGCGCTGCGCCGTCTTCTTGATAGCGGTGCCTGAATTGACTCGCGTGGGGCCGAGCTGCGGTGACTTGAGCTCATCCTCGGAATCCTCGGTGGACAGCAGCTCGCAAGCATCGTCGAAGTGGCCTCGGCGTTTAGCGAGGGCGTCGAACAGTTGCTGGATGGACCGATTTGGGAAGATTGTCTGCAGTCGCTCGGTGTTCCGGCGCATGTTGGCGTTCTCTATATCGTCGAGTGTCATGTCATCGTCCGTGAGGTCAATGGGCATGGCACGGCTAGGGACTCCCTGCGCCAGCTTTGGCTTCTTGGCTGGAGCTGACGAACTTGCATTGAGTCCAGCCGAGGGTCGCTTTCGCTGGTTCGTGTTGGTGATGTTGCCGGCATTCGAATTGTTGGTGTATGAATACGACGACAAGTCCCAGGTCGGCTTCTCCGGTGTCTCTGCCACGCGTGCCCGTGAGCTTTGCTCGACCTTCGAGAGAGGCACGTGTGATCCGTACTGCGAGTCCTCCTCGAAGGGGTCGCGCTCGACCGGAGGGTCGTCAGATGTGAGGTCGTAGACCGGTTTGCGGTATGCTTGCGGTGGCGCAAAGCCTGTGCCGGGCGGTGCCATCATGTTCGTCGCGAATGGGCGCTGTGATTGCGAATGCGACATGGCGGGCGAAGAGAAGCGCTCGGCGCCTGGGGAAGATCGCGGGACTTGCAATTGCGATGATTGCGCTTGATGTTGGCGGTTCGCGCGCGGCGTGATGGGTTGTGTAGGTTGGGTTTCGGTGGGCACGGCGAAGTACGGTGAGCGGGCTCCAAGGGGTTGCGTGGGTTGCGTCATATATGGTAGGTCGTCTGCAGTGGGTGAAGGGTCGCGCGAGGGGGAAGACGAGATTGGGTCCGGGCGGTACATTGTGTGTTAATTGAGGTGGGAGTTTCTTTGCCGTCGTTGCTCGGCGGTGGTAGAGAACAATGGGCGCTCAGGTTGACAAACAAACGTGCGAAGTGGAGAACAAAGAGCAACGCATGGCGCGCTTTGTCTGGGGGCGGGTGGAGAGAGGAAAGAGGTCGTGATGGGCGTGTATCAAAAAAGTGTAAGTGCACAGAGACTCGGTCGCGCTTCGCGTTTGGGTCCGTGCCTGCCACTTACGATACCACTTTCGGCGAGGCACGTCGCGTTCACCACAGGAGTCCACCAACTTTCACACACCACAATAATGACGACCAGAAGAACACCCGCCTCCGAGAAGGTCGTCCTCGAGAACGACCCCCGAGGACCCCCTGGACCATCCAACATCTCGCCAGCGGTCGAATCGTATGTCACTTTCTTCAGAACCATACGCTACCGGGACACTTACAATGACTTAGTTCCGTCATCTTCAAGCTGATGAGCTTTACGTTTGCTATGATCACGCTGCCCATTAGCACGTACTTCTTCACCGTCAACTTCGTCTTTCGAGGTCAGTTTTGCAGATCGGTAGTGCACGTGCGTGACTGACGGGGCAAAGGCAATGCCACCTACGCTGGTGGTCTTGCAGCTCTCATGGCCAATGTCGTGTTGATTGCGTACGTGGTCATGGCTTTCAAGGACGATCAATCAGAGCTCGCAGAGGAAGCAGAGAAGTCTAAGAAGGAGTTATAGTCCGAGAATTATGATTGGTCTCACCGCAGTATACTGGAAGGGACATGAGATATCTGAGTAGATAGTGGCTCACAAATTATGGCTATCTTGTTCACCAGCTCCCCAAACCAAGAAAAGTCCATTCCAGTACTTCTAAGAATGACATTAATCCCATATTGTCGCGAGAAAGCCAAACTCGCTGTTGCCGTTTAAACACCGTGATACAACTTCGACGACGTGTAATGTCCACTTTCTCAGTAGAAAGAATGACCCGACCGTAGGACGCCTACCGCCCTGAAAGAGTGTCATCAAAGATCGTATGCACCAAGCCATGCCCTGTCCCAATGAGCCGTTCCATAACCTTTCATCCTACATCTCCCAAAGCTGCAAAAGGAGTATTGCATCTACCACATATCACCCCGTCCGATTCGCCCTAATTGATCCCCATCTAATCCTTGCTAAACCTCCTCTTGAACCAACTTTTCCTCTTATCATCATTACTGTTCTTCGACAACACCTTCGGCCTAATATTCTCCGCAGGTGGCGAGTTCATGCCGCCGCCCAGTTTAATTGGCGCAGGCTGTGCGACGCCGTGCTTGGGAGGCGGGGGCGGCGCTCCCTGATGCATGCTATTCTGTGGTGGGTAGCCGCCTCCATTCGAGGGGCCCTGCGCATAAGAGTCCATCTGCGGGCCCTTGCCGAAGCCATTTAAGCCATATTGTTCGCCCATGTCCTGTTGTGGTCGCTGGACGGGCACGGCGCGCTCAAAAGACGAGTTGTCACTCGGGTCGTTCGAGTACGGCCCGTCGCTGTGGCTGCCGTTAGAGCCGTTTGTGTGTACGGTGTCGCGCGACTGCTGCATGCCGTGGCTGGGGTAGACGCCGTTGTTGCCGTTGTGGCTCTGTCTGGCGTTCCAGCCTGGGTCGGACTGCATGCGGTTGCCGTAGCGCATGCGTTGTGGTCCGCCAACTGGACCGCCCATGCCTGAGCCATTGTCGTAGCCAGACTGTTGGTAATGGCTACCGTAGTGGCTGGCGCGCGAGTAGCGGTTCTGATCGTATCCTCCGCCGCCGTAGTAGCTACTCCTCCGGCTGTTGTATCCGCTCATTACGTCTGACTGGTCGGCGCGCATGGACTGCGCTCGTCGTTTGTACTCGCCATCGATGGCGGCTTCGAAGGACTTGATGGTGTCGAGTGGGCGCTCCCATCGTGAGCGTGTAGGGTTAGATAGATCTGGGTCAACTACGGATGGTTAGAGGCGCATTGTGATGATCACGGCACATCACGCTTACCGATTGGGTTGCCCGAGGCATCAGAGTGTTGGAACGAGCGTAGGGACTGTAGAGTCGGCTTCTCCAGCGCAGCAGCGACTGTGGACTGTCAGTGAAAGGCATCAGTCGGAAACGGCGGCGGAGACGTACTTGGCTGTGCCTCATTCATGGCGGCGTTCGGATTGGCCTTGGTGTTCGGGTCGTAGTGGTCGCTAACCTTGCGTTCGTGCTTCTGCTTGTTGCTCTTGACCTGGTGCAGCTCGTTGCTCTTGTCGCTGCGGAAACTGTAACGGGTGCTTGCGCGCGGACGCTGCCCCTGCTGCTGGCCTTGAATCGCTTGATCCATAGCCGCCGACATGGTGCCCAGTTTTCTCGGATCTAATGAAAGCTACGGCTACAATGAGGCTGGTGGGCGGGTATTGCGGAGCGTTTGCAGACTGGCGGTGGATCAAGCGTGGGTGGTGTGGTCCTTGCGCGCCTGGTAAGAATAGCGTGTGTAGCGAGGGAAAGATAAGGCGAGTGATGTTTGTGTCGCAGTATGAGGAGAGTGAAAGATGTGGAGCGAGGGTGAAATTGTGCAGGTGGTGGTGGTGGTGGTGGTAGGAACGGCAACACGGCAAGGGCGATAGCTTAGAACGACGCGCGGTTCGGTGTAGTAGAATGGCTGGCTGGAGCTTTGTGTTGAGCGCAGACTTCACAGTTACTCGTCATGCACAGCGGGAAGATCTACGGCATGCAGTGACAAGCCTCTGAAACACCTGTGCATCCCCGTTACGCGCAATTGCACTGTCAATTCCTCTTGGACATTTCTGCAGTGCTTCACTGCGTCTTTGCACGGCTTCTGTCAACTCTCGCTGCTTGCAGACATTTGCCATCGAGCATGCGCCGAGATGTTTAGCACAGGAAATAGTATTGATACTGCCCGAAAGAGACACCACGCTAGACCAGCCACATTGTTCAACCACACTTCCACGCCTCCTCCTCGCGGCACATGGCGCTGTCGAACCATGCAAAGTAGTGTTGGCAGCAATCGAGATAATCCACACAAGCACTACATCCTGCAGCGCATCGCAGGAAAACATCAGGCTTTCCGCGCAATCATTGCATCGCAACAGCAAGCAAACATATCTGCACCAGCCCCAAACCAGAGCACGCCGTCCCAAACCGTGCAGCACGCTAACAACTCCGCGAATTCCTGCTGGTGCCACAAAATCGAGATCGAATTTCGCCCTCCACACTGCGCAATTCGCTGCTTTTCCCATCAGTCAAATCATGACGACGTGCATGTGTGATCGTCTGTGGCTTGGGCGTTTCATGATGCTTGCGCCGCTCCACACCCACACCCGAGCGCGCTCCGGAGGCATGTTGCCAAGTTCTGCTGTGTACTCGAGGCGCGATAAGCCGATAAGAAAGCCTATCGAGCGGCTGCTGGCTGCTGTCTTCAGTGGTGGCTCATAGTCGGCTGAAGTTCATCAATGAAGCCACAATCGCAGTCTATGTATTCGTAAACTCTTAGATTCGGTTGCTTATTCGGTTACTTTCCAACTACTCCCCAGCCCCATCAATCTAGCTATGCGTCGGCATATTCACCGCAGCCTTAGTAGCAACCGCATCCTCGCTCCGCCAAAGACTAGTCACAGTCTTCTGCTGCGTATAAAACTGCAACCCAGGCTTGCCATAAAACGTATTCGCACCACCGCCCGCAACACTCTTCTTGTTACCCGTGAAGGAAAACATAGGTAGCTGTAGATCGTCAACATCAGCAACATTCCTCGGAAGTAAGTAGGGGAATCAAAGACTTACAGGCACGGGAATCGGAACATTGATACCAACCTGACCGGCCTCAATCTCCCGCTGGAAGCGACCCGCAGTCGCGCCCGAGCGCGTGAAGATTGCTGTGCCGTTGCCGTATTCGTTGGCGTTGATCATGTCGATTGCTTCGTCGATGGTTTGGACGTTGAGGCAGACGAGGACTGGGCCGAAGATTTCTTCCGTGTAGCATTTCATGTGTGGCTTGACGTTTGCGATGATGGTTGGTCCGATCTGCCTTTTATTAGCACCGAGTCTTGTCCATTTTCAATTGCAGGACTCACCCAATTGCCATTAGCATACTTCTCGTTCGCAGGCTTCTGGCCGCGACCATCAAGGAGGATTGTAGCACCCTCCTTTTCAGCACTAGCAATGAGGTCCTCAATGCGCTTCTTCGACTCAGGGCTGATAACCGGACCCAGGTCAGCGCCCTCTTCGAAGCCACCGTTGATCGAAAGCTCCTTTGCGCGCTGAGCAATCTCAGGAACCCAGTCCTTGGTCTCGCCAACCATGACCAGCGTGCTGAGCGCCATGCATCGCTGACCGGCGGCACCGAAAGCCGCACCAGCAATAGCGTTCAGAGCATGGTTCTTGTTGCAATCTGGGAGAACAGCAGCGTGATTCTTTGCGCCAAGGTTGGCCTGCACGCGCTTGCCGTTGGCGGAGGCGCGCGAGTAGATGTATTCGCCTGCCTTGTTGCTGCCGACGAAGCTGATGGCCTTTATCCGTGGCTCGTCGAGGATGAAGTCGACGGTCCTCGCGGAACCGTGGATGATGTTGACGACACCCGGAGGGAAGCCGGCCTTCTCAGCGAGCTCCGCAAGGATCATGCATGCGCCGGGGTCGCGCTCGGAGGGCTTGATGATGCAGGTGTTGCCGGTGACGGTAGCAATTGGAATCGTCCAGAGGGGAATCATGGCGGGGAAGTCTGGGTTTACGGATTAGCAGAAACTCGATGATGAGGACTGTAATGTACTCACTGAAAGGGCAGATAGCAGCAACGACGCCCAATGGCTCACGGTAGCTGCGTGTCTCCATGTCCTTTGCAACCTCCAGCACCTCCCCAGTCATCTGCGTAGTAATACCACAAGCCGTCTCCGCAACCTGCAGACCACGAAGGACATCTCCCCTAGCATCACCAAACGTCTTGCCCTGCTCGAGCGTAATGCTCGCCGCCAACCTATCCCAGTTCTCGCGAATAAGATGTGTGTACTTGAACATGATTGCCTGCCTAGCCAGCAGACTGGTCTCTTTCCACCCCTTGAACGCCTTCTGCGCACTATCCACCGCTGCTTTGAGCTCCTCGTCCGTGCTCTGCGGCACTCTTGTCACCAGATTGTTTGTCGAAGGATCGTTCAGGTCGATCCATTGTGTAGCCTTGGATGCAGTGAACTGGTTGTCGATGAAGTTTTGCGTATCTTGCGGCGACTGGATGCGCTCGTGGTTCATGGGATACGACTCCGCTGCCGCTGCAGCGGGCTTCAAGTGCCGAGCAGTGGCGTGTAACCGTCGCGCTGCGACTTTGCTAGAATTGACGGGCGAAGACATTCTTGTGCAGAGGGGTGCGGCGCGAGGGAGAGACGAGCGGGCAGCCAGCGTCGGAAGTCGTACAAGCACGCGGCGTGAAGCCATGTTGGCGTGGTTGTAAGTGCGGGCGGAGGAAGTGGGGAAGCAACTTGAGCGTCGCTGAAGTTTGAAAGAACCCAATGCACAGAGAGAAAGAGGTTGTGTCCTTACGATAGAAAAGAGAAGATTGAAGAATCAAAGCCACAGAAAGACAAATTGACACTGACGGTTGTTCAGGCAAAACGATTCCGGCCGTGTCGAACCGCCCCGCGTGCCGAGGATGTGAGTGCTCGGAGGCGTGTGCCGCGTTAACGGCGTGTGTGCATGTCAACGGCCAATCGTCGTGTCATGTTGAGTCTGAAATATTTCTTCACTTTTCATCTAGCAGAGATAGGACAATTCAGTGAAGCATGTTCTGTGTTTATCTGTATCCTAGGTCTACCCCAAGAACGCTGCATGTCCCATTATTGAGCAAAAGCAATGACTATGATACACTCGTAGCGCCGTCACCGTGATATGTGGCTGATGTCTGAAATCCTAGAACTTGAAAGAAGGGTACACCTCCAAGCCTTCGTTGCCTGGAGCCCTATTCTGATCCACCACTAACTGCGTTCACCATTCACTCGATTCATCTATTTTCAGATGCTCTACGAGGCAGTAGAGCGGGTAGTGCGCTTGTTCACCTCAGCCTGAACCTTATCTGCTCCTGTGGCGACAGCTTCCGCGGTCTTGTCCTTTGCGTCGACGGCGGCCTTCTTGGCCTTGTTTGCCTGGGCCTTGACCTGCTCCTGCGAAGGAGCAGCGCCGGAACCAAAGAGGACGGAGACGAGGAGGACAAGGATGGTGACAGCGAGAACGCCGATACCACCAGCGACCTCGGGGACGAACTTGACAGCTTCGACGGGGTCACGCTTGGCGATCTCGATGAAGAGGCCGGTCTTCTCCTTGACGTAGCGGACGGGGTCGTCCTTGAAGACGAGATCAGAGGGTGACTTGGGGGCCTCGCTAGGCTTGGGCTTGTTTGCCTCCTCCTCGGCCTTCTCAGCAGCGTTCTTGAGGTCGAAAGTCTCGGCCTTGAGCTTCTCAGCATCAGCAATGGAGTGGCCAATGTAGATGTTGTCGAAGAGAATGTCCTTCTGCATGGTCCAGATCTCGAAACCGATCTAAGATGTGTTAGCTAGAGTCGGATTCAGTATGGGCAAGGAAACTTACAGCGCCAATAGGCTCAAAGTTCGACGGCGTCTTGTCCTCGAAGTAGTTGGGGTTCTTGATCTTGCGAGGAGCCCAGACACCCTTGTACGCTGGGTTGTCGATGAACTCGGCGGTCCACTTGCCCTTGTAGGCAGGGTTCTTCATCATCGGAGGCTCCCACTTGCCGCAGCCAGAGGCCTCGTCGCACTTGGGGTTGGAGACCGTGGGTGGGATCCAGTCACCATCCTCCTCGTCATCCCAGTCCTCGGGCTTCTCAGCCTCCGGGTCGGGGATCGTGGTGGGCTCGTCCTCAAGCCAGTCTTCGGGCTTAGTAGCCTCCTCGTCGACGATCTCGAACGGCGCGTCCTCATCCCAGTCCTCAGGCTTCTTCGCCTCGGGGTCAGCGATGCGGGCCTCGTCAACCCAGTCTTCGGGCTTCTTGTCCTCGGCGTCATCGATCTCCTCGTCGGGGTTGACGGAGGGTGTGAAGTCCTCGTGGAGGGTACCGTTGCGGGAAGACTCGCCGTCGATCTTGATCTCGAAGGTGTTGTCGGGCTTGACAATGAGGGTGTAGAGGCTGGACGTCTTGACGATGCGGGCCATGGGTGGGTTCTTGAGGTGCTTCTCCTCGTACTCGCCGGTCTTCGGGTTCTTATGGCGGAAGATGAAGTGAACCTGAAGCAGTTAGATTTGGCTTCAGCTGTGCGTGGAACTCGACGTACCTTGTTGGTGGAACCGCACTTGTCGGGACCGAACATGATGATGTATGGGGAGGCATTGGAGAACTCCTCGGCATGGAGCGCCTTGTTGTCCTGGAGCAGCTTCATGTACGCACCACCGCACTCGAGGCCATCTGGAAGCTTGTTAGTACAAGGCGAATGAAGGAGCTCTGTAGTCGTTTGCTTACCCTGAAGCTTGACCTCGTACTGAACGACAAGAGTGTTCTTCTTGTTGTCAATGGCCTTGGGGAACTTGGCGGAGATGGCGTGGTGAGCAGCTTTGTCCTTGATGACCAGGCCCTTATCGCCCTCCATGCCCTTGAGCACCGACGGCTCCTCGACGGACCAGGTGCCGACGTATGCCCACTCCTCGTCGTCGGCCTTGACGTCCTTCTTTGCGTGCGAGGCCTTCCATCGGTCCTCCCAGTCGTCTGTGAATTGCTCGAGGAACGGCGCCTTGAGCTTGGTGGGCTGCGGGTGTATTGTTAGCTCTAGAAGACGGTGTCTCGGACAGTGAGCGCCTTACGGTAAAAGTAGGCTTCGCTACGGTGGTCGAAGTCGACGACTCGGCCTCGGCGGAGCTGGCATCGTCTGCGCGCACAACGGCGGCAGCGAGCGCATATGTGGCACCAATTGCAAAACGCATCTTGCTTGCCTACTGTCTAGGTAGAGCAGAGGTTTTGATTGAGGTCGCAGAGAAGTTGATGAGAGAGTCGACTAAGCTGGGGCGTGCCGTTGATAAATAATTGCGGGCAGGAAGCTGCGAACGTGTCAACATCAGTGAGCAGGTGGGACCCATGCTCACCTGCCTCTTGCGATTGGCTAGCTCCGGCCACCGCACCTCGAGCTCCCGGGACAAGCTCTTGGACTCTTCGAGAAGTTCCTTCACCAACAGTAGTAATTGACAACTGGCCTATTCACCCGCAATGCTTTAGCGCAGAAGTCGCCGTTCTGTTGCTCTCACCACCACTCCGTTTGTCTTTACAGAAGCCTTCCCCGCATTAGCTAGCAGTCTCGCTTAGATGTATATCACCAGCTGGCAGCCGTTCTAGTAACTTTCACTCGACATTAGGCTTACATATGTGCTCTAATACTTATGTTTGCCTAGAGTCATGAAGTAAAATCAACTTAACATTGAAACCAATCATTAGCACGTGATCAACTGGCACCACCTGCAGTCTGACACTTCCGAGGTTCTTTGGTGGCACTTGTGGACTTCTCCGCTCCGACCAAAATACCGGTACATAGTAGATCCACGACTCGCGCAGAACGTCTCCATGGTCCCCCCACCACGTCGCGCAATGAGGTAGTGTACCACAGAACTGTTGACAGGTCACTAGCATAAAGTCACGTCATAAAAGTCGAACATGACGAACAAACGTATATATTATCGTTCGCAAAGTTGCAGGACAAGACCATGACCACAGTCCCATCTCCGCAACCCAGCCCAAACCAAGCCCATTTTCAGAACACCACGCCATTTCCCGATAAGAACAGACCGTGAAGTCAAAGCCCTGTATGCTAAACAAGTAATCAAACCCCGAATCCATATCAATGTACAAGTGTGCCCAGTAAACGCCTGTCGCTGGGTAATGATGCTTCTACTGTGCTCTCCAGCCAGCGTTCCATACAACGTGCGCAATGTCGCGCGCCGTGTTGACCGTGTCTACGACTTTACCGAAGAAGCCGGGAGGCGGTGGCTCTTCTTCTTCTGGATCAAAGGGCATATACATGCCTGAGGAAGTCCGCCGCAGTCCCCCCGAGCCTTCTCGTTCTGAGTAGGGGTCGTTGGCAGTTGGTGTTGCTGGTCGCTTTGGTCCAAATGCTGATCCGGGGTCGAAGTAGTTATCTTCGTCATCTTCCTCCAGGAGGAAATTTCTTGACGGATTCGAGGGCTTCAGTGTCTCCTGTGATGGAGATGGCGACAGCCTACTTGACCGGTATAAAAGCGAATGCGATGCCGTCTGCTCCGTAATGTCTGGCGAATCTGTCCTGTATTTTAGTGTTGTTGAGGGAAGCTTCGCAATGGTCTTGTTGTCAGTCGTCGTAACATTCGTCTTGGAGCTCGTTCGAGACAGCGGCTTCTTTCGTCGCGCTCGCTTCATCATCACCACGCCTTCATCAGATGACGATTCATCCTCGTTGACCCAAGGGTTGCGGTTGAAGTCCTCTTCGTCGTCGTCTCCCTCTTTACATTCGAGCGCAATACACTGCTCGACCTTGTCGTCGAAACGGATGTGCCTTTTTTCTCCGCTGGGTGTGTGCAGTCCAGATGTGGACCTCGATGAGAAGTTGTTGAAGTAATCGTTAGGCTCCCAGAACGCGGACATGGTCGATGACGTGGGGAAGTCTGGTGTCACACCGCCGTTTATTGTGCGCGCCGTCTTCCGCGACTCTAGCGTCACACCGGTAGTTTGTTGCGCCTGGACTGACTCGGCGGCCTGTTTGACAAGCGATGACGAGGAGATCGACCGCTGAAGCATCGCCTCCGACATGCTCCGCTTCTTGAGAATGGGCTTCTTGACGCCATTGACGAAAGAATTCGTCTTGGACAATCGACTGGCGGGCGCAGAATTTTGCTGTGAACTGAAGCGATTTGAAGCTGGTTGCATTGGGCCGTAGAGCCATGTCACATCAACGTCCTTTAGCCTGTGTGAAAAGTTAGTCAGAGAAACTTGGAAGTTTTGCGCACGGATGGGGTGATCGACGCCCCGTGACAGGGGTCCGGATGTGTGGATCGAGGAGACGGAATCCTCACCAATTCAGCGAGTCGGGCGACACCGTCTTCAGCTTGAACTGAGACTTGGCCCAGGTCCGCCAGGATGCGTTTTCAAGCCTTGACCGCTCGCCGTAGACGCTGCGGTGCTCCACAATGTGCCTCCATGACGACCAGATGTCCTCCTCCCGCCAGTTGTACGAGAGGTAGTCGACATGATGCGACGGCTCTTTGCGCACTGCAGTGTCGTCCTCGGATATAGGGGCCAGGTCAGGCGTGGTCAGAACAGTGTCTACCGAGAAGCCATCAATTGGCGAAGGTGAAGGCGAGCGCTGCCGCAGGGCACTTTTGTAGGCCCCAGTAGCAGGCTCGACGCTGAGCGAAGCTATGGGCTGTTTGCGGGGTGGTGGAGCGTCCTTTTTGCGCATGCAGAGAACATCGTCCTCGCTGCTCGACTCCTCAGACTGCGTGTTCAGAGATAGGTTGCTGGACGACGTCGAACGTATGGAGGATGTGCGTGAAGAGCCCGGCGACGGCACCCGCAGGTTGGGGAGCGAGTTTTGATTTCTTCGCAGGCCGTAGCTGCTGTCTAGGAGGGACGAGGATGAGGGCGAGCGGCGGGGAGGCGGTGCGTGAAAGGACGCCTGTGAGGACAGGACTTGGGCCATTGCGGCGGTCTTCTTCAATAACGGCGCTTCACTATCGGTCACCTCGCCTGCTCGCCGGCAATGCTCGTCTGCGTCGATGCTCCCTCCGCGGTTGTGCGCCCTGTGGCTCCCGACATGCGTGCCCGTGGCGGTCAATTCGGTGGGTGTAGGGTCGGGTGGTGGGCGTGCGTGGGCGCGGGGGTGGTGTTCTGGACGGAGCCCTGGCTGCTGGCGGAATGTTGGCGGGGAACGGCGCAAGGGAGCAGGCGGCAGGCGGCACGGGGGGTGAGTCTTGGTGACACGGTGGGAGAATGGTGTCGCGAATATGGCGGCGTGCACGGTGTGGAAAGAAGGGAGCAGGATTCGCTGGAGGCTAGTGGCCAGGGTAGGAAAGCTTCGAGGCTTTGAGCGGCGCGCTACCATGCACCTTACCCCACACCTCCCATGGGACGAAGTTCCGCTTGCAACCAGCCAAACCTTATCAGAGAGCTCTGCCTCTGCTTCTGCGGTCTCCCCGCCCGTCTCCAGCGGTGTGCCCTTGCCAGCAGATGCACGCCGCCAACCGAGGACAGGCGCGGACATTCCTGGCTCGCTTCCATGGGCCATGGCAAGACGATGCAGCAGCAGGGACTGCTCTGAGATCGGCGCGCCAGGGCCACAGACAGACAGGCCTGGAACCATCCGTCTCACGTGGCGCCTCCCACGGCCCAATGAGGCGCGCCTTGTTGGGGAGTGGGCCGCCCAGAGATTGCCGCCGAAAACACCACAACTCTGCGGATGCGCGTTGTTGCTAATGGCAGCGGGGAAGGAGGGGATTGCATGCCCAGCGTCGCAGGCATGCTTCAATGTTGATTGCACAGAGGCATACTTTACACCAATGCCAGCACTGTCCATGTCATTCGCTGCTATTCTGCGAGATAAACTAGCATGCAGTTTAGCACCTCAACCAACATCTGTGAGTGGGATGACGAAGGAGACGGCCGCCAACTATCTGCTGCTCTCCACAACATCCTGCTCAACGGGAGAACATGTGGAGAACAGGAGATCCAATGGATCCATCACGATTTCGGCATCCACTTGGCCATCTAGAGTCTCTGCAATGAACGCAAAGGGATAACGATGAGCTCTTCCTTGTCAAACGACGACATGTTACAGTAGATAAGTGGGTTTCCCGCCAGATAACATGAGCGATGATACTCAAAACGCATCCTCTAGCAAGCATTGCGCATGCAAAGAGTTCAACAGACCTCATCCGACAAAACCTTGGGACCTTGGTGTTTAGCACGCTCCAAATAGCGGCCGGATATGCCGACCAAGACGTACAGACAGAGCCGTTGACGGTTGAACCTGACTTCTGAAGTCAACGGTCCCAGATTTTTGCAAAAGACGTCGTCAGCCTCCAGCTTACCTGGACGATCGATCTCGGATCGTGGCTCGACTGACGGGCCGCTTTCATTGGGTGGCCAAGGTGACAGTTCCGCGACAGCGACTGTCATCACCAACCGACCTCACGACATGTTCCTTTGTTGAAGTTGCGATTCTGTACACATGCTCAGTAGTAGATTCCTGGATAGAACGAAGTACAAACTGGTGACTCGCGATCGATGTGCTTAGGTAATTCGATGCCTGTGGCGAGTCTTAAGGAACGCCATATCCTCGGCCTTTGAGAACACCGAGCGTAATGGCAATTTGACAGCTGCCATGTGTGACGACCACTGGGTCTCAAATCCTCTCGTCTTCTGATTTAGTCTTTCTTTCTTACTTTTTCTCTTACCTCTTCTCTAATCTTCTATTCAATGGCTACTGCAGACGAGAAGACGATACCCTCAGACCTTAATGCGCCACCTGCATCGAATGCGAATGCGCCGCACAAACACAGCGACGATGTAGCGACACCATCCTCCAGCGGCCGGAGCATAGCTGAGGCGGACGGCACCGCACAACCACCAGAGAAGGATGGCAGCGACCACGTCCCACAGGACGCCGCCACAGCGCCCGCGGCGCAAAGCGACGAGAAGCCACCACGGACCAAGTTCAAGATTGGTCTCATCATGACCTCGCTCTGTGTAGCCGTCCTCCTTGTCGCGCTCGACATCACCATCGTCACTACCGCCCTCCCTACCATATCCGAAGAATTCAACTCCGCATCAGGCTACACATGGGTCGGAAGCGCATACCTGATTGCTCAGAGTGCCGCGACACCAATATGGGGCAAGGTGTCTGATATCTTTGGACGGAAGCCCATTCTGCTGGTCACGAATGCGATCTTCTTTGTTGGCTCGCTGCTTGCAGGTGTCTCGGTCAATATCGACATGTTGATTGCCGCGAGAGCGATACAGGGTATCGGTGGAGGCGGGCTGATCACGCTTGTGAATATTGCTATCTCAGATCTGTTCTCGGTGAGAGATCGTGGCATGTACTTTGGCATGGTGGGTGGGGTGTGGGCACTGGCCTCATCTCTAGGTCCTGTGGTCGGCGGCCTGTTCACGCAGAAGGTCAGCTGGAGGTGGTGCTTCTACATCAGTGAGTACAGAAATCCTAGCTGTTCAGTATACGTTGACTGACTGTTTGCGTTCAGACCTTCCATTCGACGGCGTCGCTTTCTTCATCATACTCTTCTTCCTCGATATCCAGACTCCCAAGACGCCATTAGCCGAAGGCCTCAAAGCCGTTGACTGGCTCGGCTCTCTGGCGATGGTGGGTGGGGTCATAATGCTGTTACTTGGACTCGAATTCGGCGGCATCACACATCCTTGGGACTCCCCAATCGTGCTCTGCCTCATAATATTCGGCGCCGTCGTAATCGGCCTCTTCTTCATGATCGAATGGAGAGTCGCACCTTACCCTCTCATGCCACTCGACCTCTTCTCCAAACGCTCGAACCTCGCAGCACTAGGCACCTGCTTCTTGCACGCATTCGTCTTCATTGCAGGCAACTACTTCCTGCCACTATACTTCCAGGCCGTTCTTGGAGCAACACCTATTCTGTCTGGTGTTTACTTGCTCCCGCAGGCGATTGCGCTGTCGTTCATGTCGATCTTTACGGGCATTTTCATCAAGAAGACGGGGTTGTACCTACCGCTGATTTGGCTTGGTATGGTTATGATGACCCTTGGGTTTGGTCTGTTTATCGACTTCGATGTCAACTCGCCATGGTCGAAGATTATCGTTTACCAGATTATTGCTGGCATTGGCGTTGGGCCTAATTTTCAAGCACCGCTCATTGCGCTGCAGAGTCTCGTTCCGGTAAGCAAGTCATTCTCTTGTACATGTCATCGAATTTGGTCCGAGTGGGGTCCAATACAGGTTGCATACGCTATGCGTGCCTTATCTTGCAGGCTCCGCTCGAGCTAGCATGTGTTCACAATCGCATTTTCACCTCCTCAATCGCTTACCACAACACATTGCTAATCACAACCATCAGAAACGCGACATCGCAACCGCAACCGCTACCTTCGGCTTCACTCGCAACCTGGGCTCCGCCATCTCCGTCGTAGTAGGCTCCGTAATATTCCAAAACCAAATGAAATCCAAGCAATCCCAGCTCGCCGCCGTCCTCGGCCCCCAAACCGCAGCTTCCTTCGGAGGAGGAGCCGCTGGCGCAAACGTCGGCCTAATCCAGAGCCTCCCTGAGACCCAGAAATTCGCTGCGCGTCAAGCTTTCTCCAGCTCGCTGAGTTCCATGTGGATACTTTATGTGGCGTTTGCGGCGCTAGGGTTGGGGGTTAGTTTCTTGATTGGGAAGAATACGCTGGACAAGATGCATGAGGAGACGAGGACGGGGTTGGATGTTGAGAGGGAGAGGAAGATTGAGAGGGATGCGGAGAGGAAGGAGAGGAGGAGGAAGAGGGCGAGTAAGGGTGATTTATCGGCGGATACGGAAGCGCAGGGGGAGGGATCGCCTGTGAGAGCGGGAGTGGAAGAGGATAAGGAGGTGAGAGCTTGAGGTGGAAGTTGTGCAACATACTAACATACCGGAAAAAATACATAATCTACAATGACGCATACAATAATTCAGGTCGATTATCAGTGGTCATGAAGCGCCACCCACCAATGCTACACAGATTGAATGTCACCAAACAAGCATATACATTAAAAAGCAAAGCATTGCTAACACATACAAGCCCACCTCAACCCCATCTACTCCCCCACCCCCCTCCAAAACTCCTCCACCTCCCCACTAACATCCCTCACCACCTCCCCCCTCTCCCACACATCCCCGCCCCCCTCCAACCACCCCTCATACTCCTCAATTGCCGCCCCCTTCTCCGGATGCCCCGCAAAATGCACCAAATAATCCCCCTTCCTAACCCGCTCTCTCCCAAACTCCGACCCATTCTTCCTCACCGCATACATCGCCGCGCCACCATAGTCATACGCATTGAACCAATGCTGCGGCACATATCGAGTCTGGTTTCGAAAGTCCTCGGTGGCGAGTACATGTTCCATGGCAGATTGCTCCGTATACGGCAGCGCAACACCAGGTTCGAAGTGCCTGAACGCAAGGACACACGTGAATAGCTTAACAGCCCACTCGCTGACACGCACAATGAACACCCCGTTATTTAACCCATTATAGTCATTCGTAACCAGTAAATTTACATCCGTAGCGTTTGGTGGCGGCAAAAAGGACGCTATAGGCCGACACTGATCAAGCACCAAAGTGTCGCGATCAACCCACATGATCCACTCCAAGCGCTGGGGCGCGGGCTTGAGCATTTCGTGTATGAGCAGGTGGAGTATGAAGGCGGGTTTGTTCCAGAGGGAGTCGATGATGGGGTCGCATAGGACGTGGAGCGAAGTGCTGTGGATAAGGCTGTGGAGCACGTGTGTGCGCAGGGCGGGGAGGTAGTGTAGTGACGAGAAGCCGAAGTGTGCGGTTGCGGTGGCGATGCGGGTGTGGGAAAAGGTGAAGGGAGAGTAGGTGCGGCATGCGGTGTGTCGGTGGAGGGAATGGTGGATGAGAGATTGGGTTGGGGGTGGGAGGCAGGGTGTTGAGCCTGATGTGAGGAGTTGTGGGAGGGTTGGATGGGGGAAGGGGCGGGGAAAGGGCACGGAGAGGTCTTTGAGGGTGGCTCGGTGCCAGAAGAGGAGGGGGAATGTGAAGAGGACGAGGCATGGCAGGAGGAGGTATTTGGATGTGATGGCTCTTGGAGGGATCCAGCTTCTGGAAAAGAAGGTGAAGGAGCTCGAGGCTCGTCGGAGCAGAGGGACTGCTTCTTCTTCTTCCATTATCAAGCAGTCGGACTGTAGAGCTTTGTCATTGGGAAGGATATGGATGTTAAAAGGAATGGGGCAGAACGAGAAGCAAAGTTGGACGGACCTATACATCTGAACCTCTCGTCGTATGCAGCGACTGTAGGTCTCTGACCCCTGCGCATGTACATCATATTTGGCGAAGCTCAGAAGGTCGAGAGGCGGTGGGCGCCAATGGTGTAAGTCCGTCCCATACGAGCTTGCCAGCCCATAATACTTGTAGTTGAGCTGTGAAGAAGCATTACAGAGTCGTAATCAATTCATTAAGACGCATCACGCTTTAGTATCCCATGCCCATCCATCAAAACTCGTGGATATAGGTGTTCGCAACACCTTACCACAATATGTAACCTCTGGAGCATTCAGTCTTGAGCTCAAATTGACGGGAAGACACTATGACACAGCCAGCACACTCCTCGCTTGCGACTTCCGGTCGCGTCTGTTGAAAGAATTTGGAGTTGGCAGTGTTAGTGGACGGACTTCGTGGTTGTTGTACATCCGGACTTCATTATCATAGGTGTGCGCTGTGACTGGGAGATCGCATTGAGTATCGAAAAGATTAGAACAGGTGGCCTCCTCTTCTTCCAGAAATAAACGTGTCTTGTTCGTTCGTGTCAAAGCAAAGGTGCTGTCGTGAAGATGCCTCGGCTAGTCAGGAAGCTAGGTGGAGACATCTGGTAGAAGCTGCGAGTACGCTTTGCTCACCTTTACAAGAATCTCTTCAATGCCTCCTTGAAGATTCTTTAAGGCTCAACACAAGCTTAATATCGACAGCTCTTATAGACTCGTCGAGCAATTACAGGTCCAGATCCGTTCAGCACACGGAATCACCATCAGCAAGGAAAATGCCAAATTGACCACACATCGCTGGCGAGTCCTCAAAAAGCAAGATCAGGAACGAAACAAAGGCTATGAAGATGCAATGACGATGTCGCAAAAAGAATTGACATTGGCGTCGACTTTGTGTGGGTGTTTCCGTAATTCGCGTGTCTGTCACCCGAGATCGGAATTTTACCCGTACCACGCGCCACAACGACAAAAAGTCAGCAA
>Ga0265798_10004697_pt1 | contig 18720 bp, 17 predicted proteins | sample P3T30metagenome_FD_192430 | JGI IMG/M metagenome (GOLD analysis project Ga0265798, IMG submission 192430) | Plant litter microbial communities from East Loma Ridge, Irvine, California - P3 T30 | ecosystem: Environmental > Terrestrial > Plant litter > Unclassified | place: USA: California... | reverse complement strand
ATCACTCGGGGAACCAGACGGTTCGTGGTTTGAAATCTGCCGATCACTCTACCATGTACCTCGATCTGGACGTCGCGCGACGGCTGGCCCGCACAGCAGAATCGAAGTGATGACGGAACCCCTCGAGACCCCGGTCGACCAGCACGCCCGCGTGGTGGTGATCGGTGCGGGGCAGGCGGGACTCTCGGTGGGATACCACCTGCGGCGCCTGGGGCTCGTCCCCGGCACCGACCTGGTGATCCTCGACCGCGCGCCGAGCACCGGAGGAGCGTGGCAGTTCCGGTGGGAGGCCCTGCGGCTCGGGGCGGCGCACCGTGTGCACGACCTGCCCGGCATGCGCGCGATGGGCCTGGAGTTCGACGACGCCGACCGGTCACGACCCGCGCGGGACGTCGTCGGCGAGTACTACCGCCGGTTCGAACAGCACTACGACCTGCGGGTGCGGCGGCCCGTGTCGGTGACGTCCGTCTCGCGCATCGGCGCAGTCGGCGAGGTGGACGGTGGGCTGTGCGTCACGACCCGGGGCGCCGACGGTACCGTCACGCGCATCGGCGCCGACGTGGTGGTGAACGCCTCGGGCACGTGGGGCACGCCCTTCGTGCCGTGGTACCCGGGGCGCGACGTGTTCCGCGGCCGCCAGGTGGACACGACCGAGTACCGCAGCGCCACCGACTTCGCCCGGCAGGACGTCGTGGTGGTGGGCGGTGGGACGAGCGCGATCGGGTTCCTGCTCGAGCTCGACGGCGTCGCCCGTTCGACGCGGTGGTTCACGCGGCGCCCGATGGTCTGGGCCGGGACCGCCTCGCTCGACGTCGAGTCCGCGGTGGCCGCCGTCGACGAACAGGACCGCGCCGCCCGCGCCGGCGAGGTCCTGCCGAGCATCGTCAGTGGTACCGGGGTCCCCGTGTCGCGACGGATCCGGGCCGGGATCGACCGTGGCGTGCTGCGCGACGAGCCGATGTTCGCGCGGATGGACGAGAGCGGCGTGGTGACCAGTGACGGTACCCACGTGCACGCCGACGCGGTGATCTGGGCGACGGGGTTCCGGGCTGACCTGCGGCACCTCGCGCCCTTGCACCTGCGGACCACGGCGGGCGGTGTGGTGGTCGAGGACGGTCGGTCGGCGGAGGAGCCGCGGCTGTTCCTGGCCGGGTACGGCCCACAGGCGTCGACCATCGGGGCGAACCGGGCCGGACGCCTGATCGCCCGCCAGGTCATGGACACGCTGGCGGCCTGAAGACGCAACCGGGACGCGCGGCTCAGGCGGGGAGGGGCTCCTCGACGCCACGACGACGTCGTGACGACTTGAGCACCAGGGCGTCGAGCGAGAACCGCCCGGGCCCGGTCAGCGCCACGGCGAGCGAGGCCACCGCGAGCACGAGCACGTACTCGAACCCGCCGTCCTGCGAGTAGAAGCCGGCCGAGCCGTGGGCCAGGACGCCGGCCACCACCATGTCGACGGCCAGCAGCACGCCGACGACGCGGGTCGCGACACCGAGCACGAGCAGGACGCCGCCGACGAGCTCGAGGCCGGCGACGAGGGGTGCCGCGACCTCGGCCAGGGGGACACCCATGCCCGAGAAGCCCTGCACCACGTTCGGGATGCCCTGGGCGAACTTCTGGGCACCGTGGGCGATGAACACCACCCCGAGGACGATGCGGAGCGCGGTCAGGCCGATGGAGGTCGATGTCGTTCGCATGGCCACGAAGGTAGCCGTTGACGCGTCATCGATCATCCTCGGACAGGGCACTGACCGCGCTTCGCCAGAACATGCCCAGAGCATGCACAGACAGCGGTCCGCCGAAGGGCGGACTGCTTCTCAGGAATCGGCGCCGCGGCCCGTCTGCTGCTGGAGGCGGTCGATGTGCTCCGACGCCTGGGCCTTGGTGAGGTCGGCGGGGAGTTCCTCGCCGGCTTCACGGGCCAGGGTGTCGAGGTAGCTGCGCTGCGGTCCGGTCATCGGCTCGTCGCCGGTGACCCACTGCTCGGGGTCCTTGCTCGCGTCGGTGGAGGGGTCGGGTCGGGGGCCACCGAGGGTCTCGCCCTGGATCGGTGCGTCCGGGGTCTGCTGCTGGTCGCGGTCTGCGTCACTCATGTCCGCGAACGTACGCCGCACCCCCGGCACGACACGCAGCAGCGGCGTCCCCCGATCGGCCTCAGACCGCGGTGGCCGCGTACCGCACCAGGTCGGGCCCGACGGCACTCGTGGCGATCGGCACGACGCGGTCGTCGCGCCGGATCCAGATCGTCGCGGCACGTTCGTCGATCCGGTCGACCTCGTGCAGCTCGCCGTCGAGCAGCACCGACGCCGTGACCCGGACCAGGCCGCTCGCCGGACGTGGCGGCAACCCGACCACGTCGTCGCCGTACGCCGGGTGCTCACCGGGCTGCAGGAACGGTGACACCGGCGCGGTGACGACCTCGAGCCCCTCGGCGACGTCGGTCACCGCCACCAGGCGGACGGCCTGGTCGGTCGGTAGCGGCACGTCGACGACGGGCTCGGCGGTGGGCCCGGCCAGCGCGCGGAAGGCGGGCCGACCGTCGGGGGCGAGGTGGGCCTCCAGGCCGTCGATCCGGACGCGACCGCGCCCACGGGAGTCGGCGTAGACGCCGGGCTCGATGCCGGACCGCCGCGCCTCGAGCCGGGTCAGGACCACGCGGTCGGGGCGGTACCAGTCGCGGAGCGCGGCGGGGTCGACCCACCCGACGCTCGGGACCCCGCGGGAGAGCGCGGCGGACTCGTCGGCGGCGCGCTCGTCGACCGCACCGAGCGGGTGCTCGCCGCGCACGGCGACGAGTCCTTCGAGCGGGCTGCCGGCCGGCGGTTCGTGGTCGAGCACCTCGACGCGCTTCGAGACCTTGCCGCCGTGTCCGTCGAACGTGGCGAACGTCCGCAGGTCACTGATGGTCATGGGGCCACATGCTACGACTCGTCGGCTCCCCGTCGCGGCGGCGAGGGGACGAGGGCGTGGATCTCGCCCGTGCAGAGCGCGGGGTCGACGCCCTCGGCGGGGCCGGCCGGACGGGTCGCGCGGCGCGGCTGGATGCTGTTGCGCTCGGCGGACCGGAGCAGGCGGTCCTCGGCTGCGCCCTCGGCCGACGACCCGGGCTGCGCTGGCCGGCGGAGCGGGGGCCGGACGGGTTCACCGCGGCGCTCCTGGCCGGGCAGCGGGCGGGAGCGGCGGCCGTACAGCAGCTCGGACGAGTCGAGCAGCCACGGCACCAGGGCCACGGTGACGCCGTGCACGAGCAGCAGCTTCTTGCGGATGCGGCGGCCGCGGTGGTTGTGGAGCAGCCCCTCCCACCAGTGGCCGACGATGAAGATCGGGGTGTAGACGGTGACGACCTCGGAGCCGTGCTCGGCCCGGTGCGCCTTGATGTACTTGATCAGGGGCATCGAGATGTCGCGGTACGGGCTCGGCACGATCGTCAGCGGCACCTGGATGCCGTACTCCGCCCACTGGTCGCGCAGACGCTGTGACTCGGCGTCGTCGATGGCGACGTGCACGGCTTCGATGCTCGCGTGCTCGGCGGCGACCGCGTAGTCGAGCGCCTTGAGCACGGGCTTCTGCAGCTTGTTCACCAGGACGATGGCGTGGTCGCCGGTGGCGCCGAACTTCGTCTCGACGTCGGCCTCGATCTCGTGCGAGACGTCGCGGTAGTAGCGGTTCACGCCGAGCATGAGCACGTACAGCACCGGCATGATCAGGAACACGAGCCAGGCACCGTGGGTGAACTTCGTGATCGTGACGATGACGAGCACCACGAAGGTGAAGGTGGCACCGATCGCGTTGATGGTGCGGGAGCGGACGACCTGCCCTCGGTTCACGGCAGGGTCGCCGTCGGGCACCGTTCCGTCGCGGTCCGCCCGCAGCAGCCGCGTCCAGTGCACGACCATGCCCGTCTGCCCGAGCGTGAACGACACGAAGACACCGATGATGTAGAGCTGGATCAGGCTGGTGACGTTCGCCCGGTAGACCACGAGCAGGGCCGCGGCGACCAAGGCCAGGACGATGACGCCGTTCGAGTAGATGAGGCGGTCGCCGCGGGTCGACAGCGCCTTCGGGGCGTACGAGTCGCGCGCCAGGATCGAGCCGAGCAGCGGGAACCCGTTGAAGGCCGTGTTCGCGGCGAGGAGCAGGACCGCCGCGGTCGTCGCCTGGATCACGAAGAACAGCACCGAGTTGTTGCCGAACGTCGCCGCCGCGATCTGCGCGATCAGGGAGCGCTGCGGCGTGGTCGCGCAGTTCGCGAAGCCCTGCAGGTCGCAGGCGCGCTCGGCGTAGTGCACGTGCGACACGAGCGCCAGGGTGATGAGGCCGATGAACAGGACGATCGCGATGCCGCCCATCGCGACCAGGGTGGCCTGCGCGTTCTTGATCTTCGGGCGACGGAACGCCTGCACGCCGTTCGCGATGGCCTCGACGCCGGTCAGGGCCGAGCAGCCCGAGGCGAAGGCACGCAGGAGCAGCAGGATGAACGCCGCCTGCGTCGTGTGCTCCACGTTCTGCACGGTGTACGCCGCGGACTCGGCGACCGGGGCGTTGCCGGCTGCGACCCGGACGAGCCCGGTGACGACCATCACGAACACGCTCGCCACGAACAGGTAGGTCGGGATCGCGAAGGCCTTGCTCGACTCGCGCACGCCGCGCAGGTTGGCGGCGGCGAGCAGCACGACGAACAGCAGGGCGAGCTCGACGCGGAAGTGGTCGAGCATCGGGAGCGCCGAGATGATGTTGTCGACGCCGGAGGCGACCGAGACCGCCACCGTCATCACGTAGTCGACGAGCAGTGCGCTGGCGACGACCAGCCCGGCCTTCTCGCCCAGGTTCCGGTGCGCCACCTCGTAGTCGCCACCACCGGACGGGTAGGCCTTGATGAGCTGCCGGTACGAGGCGACGACCACGACGAGCAGCAGCACGACGAGTGCGGCGACCCACGGCGCGAACGTCAGGAAGGCCATGCCACCGAGCAGCAGGATCATCAGGAGTTCCTGCGGCGCGTACGCGACAGAGGACAGCGGGTCACTCGCGAAGATCGGCAGGGCCAGGTGCTTCGGGAGGAGCTGTCCTTCGAGCTTCTCGGAGGGGAGGGGATCCCCGATCAGTCGCGCTTTCAACGACCGGATCTCGTTCGTCACGAGCGGCAAACCTACTCAGTTCCGGGCGCGAGTCAACACGGTTCCCCCGCCGCACATTCCCGGTCGGCCGCGGGCGCTCGGCGGCGGCTGCTCGGTGCCCACTGCGGTTGACGCAGCGTCAAGCAGTACAGTCGCGAGCATGAGCGCATCGACAGGCACTGACGACGCAGCTGCGAAAGCACCCCACGCCATCGCCGAGGTGGCGCGTTCCGCCGGTGTCTCGAGCCGGACCCTGCGGCACTACGAGGCGGTCGGACTGCTGCCGGCCACCGCCGTCGGAGCGGGTGGACTCCGGCGCTACGACGACCACGCACTGGTCCGGCTGCAGCGGATCCTGCTGCTGCGCGGGCTCGGCTTCGCCCTGCCCGACATCGCGCGACGACTCGACGACGAGGGCGACGACGTCGCGGCACTCACGGTGCACCTGCGATGGCTGGAGCACGAGCGGGACCGGCTGGCCCGGCAGCTCGCGGCGGTGCGCACCACCGTCGCGCGCGTCTCGCACGGGGAACCCCTGACGGCGTCCGACGCGTTCGCCGGCTTCGCGCCGACGCGGCCGTCGGCCGACGACCCAACGGTTGCGGGGCGGTGAGCTTCCGTGGATGCGTCGGTCGCGACCGCGGGCGGACGACGGCCGGGAGGCCCTGGTCGCCACCGCCTGTCGGCCGCGGGCCGTCAGAGCGACTTGCGCAGGGCCTCCAGGCCGTCACGCAGACGCGTCACGGTGTCCGAACCGAGCGTGCCGCGGGTCGCGCGACGACGCAGGTCCGCGCGCACCTGCTGCCGGAACGACGACAGTGCCATCTCGAGCTCGCGCAGGGCGCGGGCGCTGTCCGACGGGACGGACACGGGCTCCTCGGTGGAACCGGTCGCCGGGCTCTCGGCCGCGGCGGCCAGGTCGGCACGGAGCGAGCGCATGGCCTCGCCCACCGAGGCGCGCACGCCGTCGGCCAACGACTTCACCGAGTCGCTCAGGCCGGACTCGACCGCGGCGATCTCGTCGGCACGCGCCGCGAGTTCGGCGCGACCGGCGTCCGTGATCGCGTAGACGGTCTTGCGGCCATCGGCGGTCTTGGTGACCAGGCCGTCGTCCTCGAGCTTCGCGAGCCGGGGGTAGACGGTGCCGGCGCTCGGCACGTAGGTGCCGCCGAAGCGGTCGCCGAGTGCCTGGATGAGCTCGTAGCCGTGCATGGGGTGGTCTGCGAGCAGGACGAGCAGGTAGAGACGCAGGTGGCCGTGGGCGAAGACGGGACTCATTCGGGCACCTCGCTGTCGTTCGTCGGGGTGGTCGGAGCCGTCCGCGCCGTCGGCGTGCTCGGCGCAGTCGCCGGCGGCGTCGGTGCGGCCGGCGCCTCGGCGACCGGCGGGGCGTGCAGCACCGCGATGTCGCCGGACACGGAGTTCACCCGCAGGTCGAGCCACTGGCCGGACAGCTCGCCGCCCTGCTTGACGTACGAGCCGCGCACGCCGCGGATCTCGGCGTCGTCGAACTGCAGCTTGCCGGTCGCGGTGTTGACCGTGCAGTTGTAGGCGACGCCGTCCTCGAGCCGGACGCTCACCGCGCCGGACACCGTGTTGATGCGGGCGGACTCGGGGATCCCGTGCAGGTCCAGCACGACGTCGGCGGAGACGCCATCGGCCTGGAACCGGGGGATCTCACCGGTGGCCACGACGTCGCCGGAGACGGTGTGCACCGTGAGGGCGCCGTCGAGGTCGCGGATCGTGGTGGCGCCCGAGACGGCGTTGACCGTGACGTCACCCGCGACGCCGTCGACCACCAGGTCGCCGGACACCGTGTTGAGGGTCGCGCCGCGGTTCGTGCCGGAGAGCAGCGCACCGGCCGAGACGACACCGAGCGTGATGCCGGCGTCGCGGGGGACCAGGATGCTGACGTCGGCGTGGGCCTTGCCGCGGAAGGACTTCAGGAACCCGATGGGGTCGTCCCACCGGACCTGGGGGTGGTCGACGGTGAGCGTGTCGCCGTCGACCTCGACGAGCATCTGCTTGCCGGACACGCTGTGGATCTCGACCCGTGCGGTCGGCTCGTCGTGCGCGACGACGTCCACCTGTCCGCCGACGAGACCGACGCGCACGGTGCGCACGATGCCGGTGTCGATGACCTTGGGCTCGTCGACGAGCCACTTCTCCTGCGCCATGGTGCCTCCTGGAACTCGCGATGTATCGCGTCTGTGGAGGTCACGCTATATCGCGACTCGGCGCTCCGCAAGGGTGCCGGGCGGATGGTGAGCAGAAGTGGTCGGGTGGGGCCGTGCGACCCGACCGTTCCTGCTCACGAAGCGTGCGTGACGGGGGTGGGGCGCGCCTCCTGGACGATCCGGCGCTCCGGGCTCCACGGGAACCGGCGGAAGTGCGGCATGAGCGGCTGGACCATCGGGCCGATCGCGAACGCCGCGATGACGGTGCCCGCACCGACGTCCCCGCCGAGCACCCACCCGACGATCACCACGGTCACCTCGACCAGGGTCCGGGCGAGCCAGATCGGCCAGCCGAGCCGCTGGTGCAGGCCGACCATCAGGCCGTCCCGCGCCCCGGTGCCGAACCCCGCACCGATGTAGAACGCCGTCGCGACCGCGAGCAGCACGAGCCCCGCCGCGAACAGCCCGATCCGGGCGACGATCCCCGACGGCTCCGGCACGAGCCAGAGCACCAGGTCGGCACTCGGTCCGATCGCCAGGGCGTTCAGCAGCGTCCCGACGCCCGGCTTCTGGCGGAGCGGGATCCAGAGCAGCAGGATGACCCCGCTCGACACGACCGTGATGACGCCGAACGACCACGGGACGACGTTCTCGAGCCCCTGGGTCAGCACGGTCCACGAGCTCACACCGACCACCGCGCGGACCTGCAGTGCGGTCGAGGCGCCGTAGAGGAACAGCCCGACGAAGAGCTGGACGAAGCGCAGGGTGAGGGCGGTGCGGCGGGGCATGGTCCCATCGTCGCGATGGATTGGCCTGCTGGTCGAGAGCCAATCGCGCTACCGTGGACCCGTGCCCCCGGTTCTCATCAGTGCTCGCGCCGCCGCCCACCTGCTGACCGACTGGCGCGCCGGCACCACCGCCCCCGCCTACGAGGCGCTCGCCGACGCCCTCCGGGTCCTGGTCATCGACGGTCGCGTCGCCCAGGGGGTCCGGCTGCCGGCCGAGCGCGGACTGGCCGCAGCCCTCGGCGTCTCGCGCACCACCGTGGCGAACGCCTACGCCCGACTGCGCTCGGACGGGTTCCTGGTGTCCGTCCGTGGCTCCGGCAGCGTGGTCCACCTGCCCCGGGACCTGGTCGGCCGGCCCGACCCCGAACGCCTCGGCGGGGTCGTCGAGGGGGACGTGCTCGACCTCCGCAAGGCTGCCCTGCACGCGGCCCCCGGCATCGACGAGGCCGTCGAGCGAGCGGTCCGACACGTGCCGGCGGCGCTCGCCGGCATCGGCTACGACACCGTCGGCGACCCCGGCCTGCGGGCCGCGATCGCCGCCCGCTACACCGAGCGCGGGCTGCCCACCGATCCCGCCCAGGTCATCGTGACGATCGGCGCGCAGCACGCCATCGCGCTGCTCGCACGCGTGCTCGTCCGCCGCGGCGACGCCGTGCTCGTCGAGTCGCCGACCTACCCGCACGCGCACGAGGCCTTCCGCGAGGCCGGCGGCCGCCTGGTCGGCGTCCCCGTCGACGCGCGGACCGGGTGGGACGCCGCCGCGCTCGAGACGACGCTCCGCCGGACCGCGCCCTCGGTCGCGTACGTCATGCCCGAGCTCCACAACCCGACCGGTGCGACCATGTCCGCATCGACCCGCCAGCTCCTGCTGTCGACCGCGGCCTCGGTCGGCACGACCGTCATCGCCGACGAGACGATGGGGGAGCTCCGGATCGACGGTTCGCCGTCGCCGCCGTTGGCAGCGGCGGACCCGACGGGGGCGTCGGTCGTGATGATCGGTTCCGCCGCCAAGGTCTTCTGGGGTGGGCTGCGGATCGGCTGGATCCGCGCCGACCCGGCGCTGCTGCAGCGGCTGCTGCTCGCCCGCCCGACCGGCGACCTCGGTACCCCCGTGCTCGACCAGCTGGTCGTGCGCGAGCTGGTCCCGCGCACGGCTGCCGTCCTGGAGGCGCGGCGTGCGTCCCTGCGCGAAGGTCGCGACGCCGTCGTGGGCGCGCTCCGGGCCCGGCTGCCGGAGTGGGACGTCCCGGCACCGGCGGGCGGGTTGACGACGTGGGTGGGGCTCGGCAGACCCGTGTCGAGCGCGCTCGTGCTCGCCGCGCGGACCGAGGGCGTGGTGCTCGCCTCCGGCGGGGTGTTCGGGCCGGACGGCGGGTTCGAGCGGTTCCTGCGGGTGCCGTTCACGATGGCCCCGGCGGATCGGGGGCGCCTGGTCGACGTGCTGTCACGCGCGTGGGAGCGGGTGGGCGGCGAGTCGACCGGGGTGCGGGGGTCGTTGGCGGCGGTGGTCTGAGACGTGCGTCGTCCAGGGCTCGGTGTCTTGCGGGGCTCGGGGTCGTCCGCTGGGGCTCGGGGTCGTCCGCCGGGGCTCGGCGTCATCCCCGGGGCTCGGCGTCATCCTCTGGGGTGAGGTCGGGTCGGGGGTTCTCGCTCCTCGGGGTGATGCGGCTTCAGTGGGGTCCGGCGAGGCTGGTGCCATGAACGCGACCCTGTCCGCCGGAACCCGCTCCGCTGTGCCGACGTCGGTCGAGCCGCCCGCGGCGGTCCCCGCCGTGGTGCGGGTCACCATCGCGCTGAGCGGGGCGTTCCTGGCGGGGGTCCTGACCGCGTTCGGGCAGGCCGTGCCCGCGCTCGCCTCCGTGTCGAACTCCGCCGGCCCCTGGTTCGTGGTTGCCGCGCTGCTGTGCCTGGTGGCCGGAGCCCGAGCGGGCCGGATCGCCCTGCCGCTGGCGACGGTGCTCGGCGTCGTGCTCCTCGAACTCATGCACGTCGGGTACTGGGCCACGACGGTCCTGCGGGGGTTCCCGGACGTGTTGTCGATCACGAACCCGTGGGTGCTGCTCGGGGTCCCGGCCGGGCTGCTGGCCGGAGCGGTCGCCGTGGCCGTGCGCTCCGATGACGCCCGGTGGCGGGCGGGGGCGTTCGGTGTGACCGCCGCGGTGCTCCTGGGCGAAGGCGTCCGCGGACTCCTGCAGGTCGCGGCGACGACCGGGCACGGCACGTGGATCGTCGAGATCGTGGTCGGGGTGGTGCTCCTCGGAATCGGGGTCGTCGGCGCGCGGTCGCCGGTCGGGCGCGTGGTGGCGCTGGGGGCCGGGGTGGTCGGCACCGTCGCGGTGCTCGGGGCGTACCTGTTGCTCGGCGGGTCCTGATCGCCCGGCGGGTCCTGATCGCCCGGCGGGTCCCGATCCGTCGGCGGGTCCTGGCCCGGAACTGAACGTTCGTCGGTCGCTCCTGCGAGGATCGATGTCGTGCACCTCCTCTCGGTCTTCAGCCTGCGCAACCGGGCCCTCATCGCGCTCGTCACGATCGTCGTCGCGGTCTTCGGCGGCATCGCGCTCTCCAGCCTCAAGCAGGAGCTGATCCCGAGCGTCGAGTTCCCGCAGGTCGCGATCGTCAGCGCCTACCCCGGCGCCACGCCAGAGGTCGTGTCGAACGACGTCTCGACCAAGATCGAACAGGCGATCCAGGTCGTCCCGGACCTCGAGTCCACCAGTGCGACCTCGTCCACGGGGCAGAGCGTGGTGTCGGCGTCGTTCCAGTACGGCTCGAACCTGGCCAGCGCCGAGGACAAGATCCAGACCGCGGTGAACGCCCTGTCGCTGCCGGACTCGGTGCAGACGCAGATCGTCACGGGGTCCTTCGACGACCTGCCGGTGCTGCAGGTCGCGGTCTCGGCGTCCGGCAACCAGGAACAGCTCGTCGACCGGCTGCAGGCCTCGGCGATCCCCGACCTCGAGAAGCTCGACGGTGTGCGACAGGCGGACGTCTTCGGCAACCCCGGCCGTCGTGTCGTCATCACGCCCGACCAGGACGAGCTCGCCGCGCGCGGCCTCAGCCAGACGGCCATCTCGGACGCGCTCGACGACAACGGCACCCTGATCCCCGGCGGAACCATCACCGAGGACGGCTCGACGCTGTCGGTGCAGACGGGTGAGCGGATCGCTTCGCTCAAGGACATCCGGGCCCTGCCACTGACCAGCTCGTCGAGCTCGTCGGGTTCTTCCGGTTCTTCCGGTTCGGACGCGGCCGGGGCAGGGGCCGCAGGTGCCGACGGCGCGGCGTCGTCCGGTGACGGCACGGCCGCGGGCGCGACGGGCACGGGGACGACGGGGACCGGCACGGATGCGACCGGTGCTGCGCCGACGGGATCCGCGGCGACGGACACGTCGACGACCGCGGCCACCCCGACCGACACCACGTTGGGCGACGTCGCGAAGGTCGCCATCACGCAGTCCCCGCGCACCTCGATCAGTCGTGTGGACGGCCAGCAGGCCCTGACGATCTCGATCACGAAGACGCAGGAAGCCAACACCGTCGACGTCTCGAACACCGTGCGTGCGGCCCTGCCCGGCATCGAGGACAAGATCGAGGGCGACCCCCGCTTCACCGTCGTCTTCGACCAGGCGCCCTACATCCAACAGTCCATCGACTCCCTGGCCGAGGAAGGCCTGCTCGGCCTGGCCTTCGCGGTGCTCGTCATCCTGGTGTTCCTGCTGTCCTGGCGCTCCACGCTCGTCACCGCGATCTCGATCCCGACGTCGGTGCTCCTCGCCGCGATCGGCATGCGCGCGGCCGGGTACACGCTCAACATCATCACGCTCGCCGCGCTCACGATCGCGATCGGCCGCGTGGTCGACGACTCCATCGTCGTCATCGAGAACATCAAGCGGCACATGCTCCCCGGCGTCGACCGCGGCCAGGCCGTGCGCGACGCCGTGCGCGAGGTCGCCGGTGCGGTCACCGCCTCGACCCTGACGACCGTCGCGGTGTTCCTGCCGGTGGCCTTCGTCGCCGAACTCGTCGGGGAGCTGTTCCGGCCGTTCGCCGTGACGGTCACCCTGGCACTCGTCGCCTCCCTGTTCGTCTCGCTCACGATCGTCCCGGTGCTCGCGTACTGGTGGCTCCGCCCGCCGAAGGCGAAGCCGGGCGACGCGACGACGGCCGCAGACGCAGACGCAGACGCAGACACAGCAGCGGCAGCAGCACCGTCGGCGGTTGATGCCGATCGTGACCGCGACCGCGACCGCGACCGTTCGGAAGGCGCGCTCGCCTCCGCCGCGGACCTGCACGACGCCGGCCGGGTCGACCGCCTGCGCCGCGTCTACCTGCCGGTGCTCCGGTGGGTCGTCCGGAAGCCGGTCGTCGTCATCCTGCTCGCCGTGATCGTCCTCGGTGGCACGGCCGCCACGTTGCCGTTCGTCACCACGAACTACCTCGGCGACTCGGGGCAGAACACGTTCACGGTCACGCAGGACCTGAAGGCCGGTTCCAGCCTCGCCGTCCAGTCCGAGTCCGCGCGCAAGGTCGAGCGGGCACTGCAGGACGTCGACGGCGTCGAGACCGTGCAGACCACCATCGGCACGAGCGGCCAGTCGATCCAGGCCGCGTTCGGCGGTGGCGGCAGCGCCTCGGTGCAGTACGCCGTGACGACCGACGCCGAGGCCGACCAGCCGACGATCCAAGCCGACGCCCGCAAGGCGATCGGGTCGATCAAGGACGTCGGCGAGGTCACCATCGCGTCCTCCGGCGGCGGGTTCGGCGGCAGCAGCGACATCGAGGTCGACGTCACCGCGCCGACCCAGTCGCAGCTCGAGACGGCATCGCGCCAGGTGCTGAAGACCATGCAGTCGGTGCCGGACACCACGGCCGCCACCAGCAACCTTTCCGCCGCGGAACCGTTCCTCGCCGTCCGGGTCGACCGTGCCAAGGCCGCGTCGCTCGGCCTCACCGAGACCCAGGTGGGCGGCCTCGTCGCCGCCGCGGTCTCACCGCGGGACACCGGCAGCATCGAGATCGACGACGCGACGCTCGACGTCTACATCGCCGACCCGGAGCCGCCGACCACCATCGCCGCGCTCCGTGCCCTCGACGTCCCGACGAGCACCGGCACCGTCCCGCTGTCCGACGTCGCCACGGTCGAGGAGTCCGAGGGCCCCACCACCGTCACCACGACGAACGCCGCCCGCACCGCCACGATCACCGTGACGCCGGACGCAACCAACCTGGGTGCGGCCGTGCAGTCCGTCACGACCGCGGTCGACGAACTCGACCTGCCGAAGGGTGCGACCGCCTCCATCGGTGGCGTCGCCGCCAGCCAGTCATCGGCGTTCTCGCAGCTCGGGCTCGCGGTCCTGGTCGCCGTGCTGATCGTCTACGTGATCATGGTCGCGACGTTCCGGAGCCTGCTCCAGCCGCTGCTGCTGCTCGTGTCGGTGCCGTTCGCTGCGACGGGCGCGATCCTGCTGCAGATCGCATCCGGTGTCCCGATCGGCGTCGCGTCGCTCATCGGTCTGCTCATGCTCGTCGGCATCGTCGTGACGAACGCCATCGTGCTCATCGACCTCGTCAACCAGTACCGACGACGCGGGCTGCGGGTGCGTGAGGCCCTGATCGAGGGCGCGACACGACGCCTCCGTCCGATCCTCATGACGGCGATGGCGACGATCTTCGCGCTGCTGCCGATGGCGATCGGACTGACCGGCAAGTCCGGCTTCATCTCGCAGCCGCTGGCGCTGGTCGTGATCGGTGGTCTGGTGTCCTCGACACTGCTGACGCTCGTGGTGCTGCCGGCGCTGTACTTCGTGGTCGAGCGGGCCCGCGAACGCAACACGGACCGGATCGCCGCGGGAAAGACCCGGAAGCAGGCGCGTGCCGAGCGACGCCAGGAACGTGCGGAGCGTCGGGCGGAACGACAGCGGCGGCGAGCGGAGCGTTCCGGCAGCGCTGCCTAGCGGCGGTACTCGGCGTCGACCGCGGCGAGGGGCGAGACGACGACCGGCTCGGCTCGTTCCTCGCGCTCGACGCCCCGGAACCACGACACCAGCACCAGGGTCAGCGTCACGAGGAACACCACGGCGGCGCCCTGCGACACGACGGCCAGCTGCCCGGTGACCGAGGCGTAGCCGCCGAAGGCCACCGCGGTGACGAACGACAGCCCGAGCAGCAGCTCCGCGAACGTCTGCAGCGCAGGGCGGTCCCAGCGCGTCGCAGCGGCGCGGGCAGGGCGGGTCGAGGTGTCGGTCACCACCGAAGTCTGCGGCCACGGGCTCCGCAGCGGCAGTCCCGACTCCGGGTGCCACCCACCCGGGGCACGCGGTCGGTCGTCCGGTCAGCCGAGCTGGGTCCGCAGGAAGGTGACCACCCGGCGGCTCATCGCCTCGTCGAGCTGCGCGATCGAGTGCGCCGTGCCCTCGACCGCCACGAACGTCACCGGGACGTCGTGGGATCGGAGTGTCGCGGCGAACTCCTGCGACTCCCACAACGGGATGAACTCGTCGGTGGAGTGCCCGATGAAGAACGGCGCCGTGTCCGAGGTGACGTGGAACTCCGGCGACGCCCGGGTGGCCGCCGGGCACCTGGCGTAGGACCGGCACCCCAGGTAGAGCAGCTGCTTGCGCTGGAAGGCCGCGGACACCCCGTCGGGCTCGGTGGACCGGGTGGTCAGGTTCGTCGGCCCGCTCAGGTCGACCACGGCGCGGATCCGGTCGCCGTCGGCGTACGCGGCGGAGTCGTGGTCGGTGACGGCGAGCATCGCGGCGAGGTTGCCGCCGGCGCTCCCACCGAACACGCCCACGCGCTGGGAGTCGACGTCGTAGGTCTCGAGCGTCGCCGGGCGGAACACGTAGTCGAGCGCACGTCGGACGTCGTCGAGCCCGGCAGGGAACGGATCCGTCGGCGCCAGCCGGTAGTCGACGTTGAACGTCACGAAGCCCTCGGACGCCAGGTACTTGCACACGGACCGGTACGCGGCCGTCGCCTTGTCGCCGTGCGACCAGCTGCCGCCGTGGATCATCAGGACCGCGGGGCGTCCGGTCGTGGCCTCGACCGCCTCCGGGTCGGCGGTGGCCGAGGCGGACGGTGTCGCGGTGGGGGTCGCCGTCGTCGCGGGCTCGCTGTCGGCCGGCAGACACACGTCGAGGCGCTGCAGCGGGTCAGTGCCGTAGGGCACGTCGGCCACCACATCGATGCCGTGGTACCGGAGCGACAGCGGGTAGATGACGCTGTCCGCGGTGACGGTGGCGTTCTCGTCGCCGACCGGATCCGTGCTGCAGGACGCCATCGCGCCGAGCGCCACCACCGCGGCGACGAGCGCGAGCACTGAGCGGCGGCCGGACTTCATCACGTCCACGCTAGCCGCACCGGCGACCGCCCACGTCACCCCAACGGAGGAACCCGAGCGGACGACCCCCGAGCGGGCGACCCCCGGACTGCGCTCCCGGTGCAGACCGGCCGCACCGACGTCACCCGGCAGTGCGAGGATGAGCACGGCAGTCGCCGACCGGAGCACCGCAGGAGGACCCGTGAGCAGTCGCAAGGCCTGGAACGCCGATCCCGAACCGCTGCTGCGTGTCGAACCCGGGTTCCGCCTCGACCAGGTCGACCCCGACGGCACGCCGGGCTTCCCCGGTCGCAAGATCGACGGCCTCGAAGCGCTCGCCGCGGGCGCCTCGCGGCTCGCCGCCCTGCAGGAGCGCCTGTACGCGGCGTCGACCGCGGGGGACGAGCGCCGGGTGCTGCTCGTGCTGCAGGCGATGGACACCGCGGGCAAGGGTGGCATCGTCTCGCACGTCGTCGGCGCGGTCGACCCGAACGGCGTGCACTACGCCGGCTTCAAGGCCCCGACGGCCGAGGAACGCGAGCACGACTTCCTGTGGCGCATCGAGAAGCAGCTGCCGGCAGCCGGACAGCTCGGCGTGTTCGACCGCTCCCACTACGAGGACGTGCTCGCCCAGCGCGTCCGCGGCATCGCCGCGCCGGACGAGATCGAGCGGCGGTACGGCGCGATCACCGCCTTCGAGGACGGCCTCGCCGCCGCTGGCACGACCATCGTCAAGGTGATGCTGCACATCTCGAAGGACGAGCAGCGCGAGCGTCTCGGTGACCGGCTCGACCGTCCGGACAAGCACTGGAAGTTCAACCCGAGCGACATCGACGACCGTCTGCTCTGGGACCGCTACCAGCAGGCGTACCAGATCGCCCTCGACCGCACGTCGACCCCGCAGGCGCCCTGGTACGTCGTGCCGGCGAACCGCAAGTGGTACGCACGCCTCGCCGTGCAGCAGCTCCTGCTCCGGGCGCTGGAGGACATGCACCTGTCGTGGCCGAAGGCCGACTTCGACGTCGCCGAGCAGCGTCGTCGGCTCGCCGAGTCCTGACCCACCGGCTCAGGGATTGTGGGTGAGGAACAGCACCCACACCGCCGCGGGCTGCGCGAGCACGCAGCCACCGAGCACGATGCCCCGTCGCAGCGCGGTGCGGTGCAGGAGCGGCGCACCGAGCAGCGGGGCCGCCGGCAGCAGCAGCCGCGGCAAGCTCTGTTGGGGCAAGAACGTCGCGAACAGGGAGAGCAGGTACGAGGCCGAGCCGAGCAGCGGCACCGAGCCGATCCGGCGCGTCGAGCGCGACGACAGCCACCATCCCGTCGCGCCGACCGCGACGAGCACAGCGACCACGCCGAGCGTGCCCGCGAACCGGTCGGCCTGCAGGAACCACGGTGTCAGTGGCGCGAAGTGGTGCACGTCGAGGTGGAGCCGCCACCACGCGAGTTCGGTCTGCAAGTAGGCGTCGGGAACCCCGGTGACGAGCGCCGCCACGACCGGCCACGCCAGGCCCGCCGCTGCCGTGACCAGGCCGGTGACGACGATCGCGACACGCTCCCGCACGGGCACCGCGTCGCGCTGCACGAGCCGGAGCACGGCGTGCAGCGCGAGCGCCAACGGGATCGCGAGCGCCCCGGGCCGGGTGAACGCGAGAACCGTGACGATCGGCAGGACCGTCCAGTAGTGCCGGCGCTGCATCGCGATGAGTGCGGCGAACGTGAGCAGCAGGCCGAGCGACTCGGCGTAGGCGATCTGCAAGACGAACGACACCGGCCCGAACGCGAAGAACACGCCCGACCACAGCGCGGTGGTCCGGCCGACGTGGGGACGGAGCAGGGCCACGAGTGCGACGGACGCCGCGCCGCCGAACGCCGTCGCCAGCAGCACCGCGACGGCCGCAGGGTCGACGCCGGTCGCGCTGACCGCCCGCACGAGCGCCGGGAACACCGGGAGGAACGCCCAGACGTTCTGCTGGACGGCGCCGGTGTCGTCGACGGGCAGTGTGCTCGGGTAGCCCTGCCGCGCGATCTCGAGGAAGTACTGGCCGTCCCAGGCGGTCGAGCGTTCGAAGAACCCCTTCGGGTCGGCCGTGTCGCCGAACCCGACCGGATCGGTGAACGCGAAGCCGACGGTGAGCGTGGCGGTCGTCACCACCCGCGCGAGTGCGTAGAGCGCGAGGGTGATGAGGCAGTCGGGCAGTGTGCGGGTCACCGTGCGCGCTCGCATGCTGGCCTCCGTCGTGGTGTTGCGTATACGTTGTGCTGATATCCAAGCCAACTCAGACACCAACGGGGTAATCCTTGACATTTCGCAGTGCCCGTGGAGGGACGCTCGTCGTCATCCCCACGTACGACGAGCGCGAGAACATCGAGTCGGTCGTCGCCCGCGTCCTCGCGGCACGTCCCGAGGTCGCCGTCCTGGTCGTCGACGACGGCAGCCCCGACGGCACCGGCGCGATCGCGGACGCCCTCGCCCGGGACGACGAGCGTGTGCACGTCCTGCACCGCACCGAGAAGGCCGGCCTCGGTGCCGCCTACCTGGCGGGGTTCGCCTGGGGGCTCGAGCGCCACCACGACGTCCTGGTCGAGATGGACGCCGACGGCTCGCACCGGCCCGAAGAACTCGGCAGGCTGCTCGAACGCTGTGCGGCGGGTGCCGACCTGGTCATCGGCTCGCGCTGGGTGCGCGGTGGCTCGGTCGTGAACTGGCCGTGGCACCGGATCGCCCTGTCGCGCGGCGGCTCCTTCTACAGTCGGATCGCGCTCGGTGTCCGGGTCCGCGACCTCACCGGGGGCTACCGCGCGATCCGCGCGGACCTCCTCCGTTCGCTCGTCGCCGAGGACATCGCCTCGGCCGGCTACTGCTTCCAGGTCGACCTCGCCCGACGTGCGGTCCGGGCCGGTGCCGTCGTCGCCGAGGTCCCCATCACCTTCGTGGAGCGCGAGCGGGGCGAGTCGAAGATGAGCGGTGGGATCGTGGTCGAGGCGCTCGTCCGCGTCACCGGGTGGGGGCTGCAGCGGCTGTTCCGGCTGGGCTCGCCGTGACGCGTCGTGTCCGGTGCGGCCAGGAGGCACGGATCACCCCGCCCGACCGGCCTGCGTTCGCATCGGGGCTGGCGTCAGGGCAGCGGCTCGCGTAGACTCGATCGGTCGGCCTTCGACGTCGTGACATTGTGATCACGGAAATTCTGCTGGGTGTGTGTTGCTCGAGGGCTGGAATCACGTCGACTCGCGACGGGATGAACCCCCTCTCCGCAAGCAGCCCCCGCCGATGTCGCTGTCGGGCGCTGCGGTACGTTGCGCACCCGAGAAAG
>Ga0265798_10004696_pt1 | contig 18725 bp, 21 predicted proteins | sample P3T30metagenome_FD_192430 | JGI IMG/M metagenome (GOLD analysis project Ga0265798, IMG submission 192430) | Plant litter microbial communities from East Loma Ridge, Irvine, California - P3 T30 | ecosystem: Environmental > Terrestrial > Plant litter > Unclassified | place: USA: California... | reverse complement strand
GCGGGGGGCTATCCCGGCAAGCGTGGGGTGGGGGGTTTTGACGGGGGGGGGGGGGGGGTGGGGGGTGGGCGGCATGAGCGGACGGTTGGGGTCGACAGGCGCGTCATTATAAGATGCGGCTTGCCGAAACGACATGGGAAATCACCCCCGCAGCGTCCCCCGCCCAAACGCCTTCAGCTCGCCCGGCGCAAATGCGACCCAGCCGGAGGTGTCGTCCACAGGCTGCGTGGCGACGATGGCCTTGCCGGCGTCGAGCCGGTAATGCAGGTTTGTGGAGCAGTGCGCGAACAGCGCTTCGCCATTCGACAGGATGAAGTTGAAGGTGCCGTGCGTCGCGATCTCGGCGGCCACCTCGGCCATCGCGGCGCGCAGCACGGCCGGGGCCGGGGCGCCGTGCGGGAAGCGCCGGGCCAGTTGCGACAGCAGGTGGCAGAACGCCGCTTCGCTGTCCGTGTCGCCCTGCGGGCGGTACAGGCTGGGCGCTGGCGCGAAGCCTTTCAGGTCGCCGTTGTGGGCGAAGCTCCACGTCTGGTCCCACAGGCGGCGGGCGAACGGGTGGCTGTTTTCCAGTGCGATGCGACCCTGCGTTGCCTTGCGGATGTGAGCCAGGATATTGCGGGCGCGCAGCGGGCGGCGGCGGATGCGGGCTGCCAGCGGCGAATCGATGGCGGCGCGATGATCGGTAAACAGGCGGCAGCGCTTGCCGCTGTGGAAGGCGATGCCCCAGCCGTCCTTGTGCTCGTCCGTGCGGCCGCCCCGTTCGGCGAAGACGTCAAAGAACGGGCCGAGCGCGGCGGGGAGGCTGCTGTTCAATCCGAGGAGCTGGCACATGGGACACCGATTTCCGTGTTGAGTTAGGGTAACAATACCCGTGCGCGAACGGCGTGGGAACGAATCTTTTCCAATATGCTTATGTGTGTTGTTATCCATCAACTTTCGATGCCGCACGGGTGTGGGACGGGTGCGACAGCCCGGATATTCAGCCGGCGCATATGGAATGGCGAAAGGATTCGTTTCAGCCCGATGCGCCGGCGCGTACGCTGTCTGCACGTCAACATCGTCGCGAAAGGCAGTAATGCGCTATCCCATCCTCAATCAATATCTGGCAGGGCTCGTTCAACGGGCCGATGCGTCGTCGCTGTGGCTGGACGCGTCGGGTCGGGCCCATGGCCGTTTCTTCAACTGCACCATGACGAGTGTGTTTCAGCCCGTGCGCATTCTCGACAGCGGGTCCCTCGTGGCGTGCGAGGGGCTGGCCCGGGGCATTTCCAGCGAGGACGAAGGGTTGTCGCTGTGGCGCCTGCTGGAGCACGCGGCCAGCGACGATGAATCGATCGAACTGGACCGGCTGTGCCGCATGTTGCACGCCATCAATTTCTTCCGCCAGACGGAGCACTTTGAAGCGGACCTCCACCTGAACGTGCACGGCCGCCTGCTCAGTGCCGTCAGCAGCAACCACGGCTTTGCCTTCCGCCGCATCCTCGAGGCGCTGGAGTTGCCGCTGGACCGTATCGTGCTGCAGCTGCCGGCCACGGTGCCGCAGCAGACGTGGCTGCTGAACTACGTGGCGGACAACTACCGCCGCAACGGCTTCCGCTTTGCCGTGACGGTGTCGAGTGTCGAAGAGGGGCTGGCGCTGATCGACCGGGTGCGGCCGGACATCGTGCGCTTCGACGCGCGGGCGACGCGGGATGGGGAAGGGCTGGTAAAGCTGGTCGATGGCGTCGGTGCTGCGGGTGGCCGGGTGCTGTTCCACCATGCGGAGCGGCCCGAAGCGTTGTCGGCATTGCGGACGATCGCCGACAGCGCCGCGCATGTCCCGCTGGTGCAGGGCTATGCGCTGGACCAGCCACGCGCGCAATTGCCGGGCCTGGCCGCGCGCGCCGCGGCGTGACCGTCGCCATGGCTTAACCGAGGCTTAAAAACCACTCGGCAGCGCTTGCCCAAACGGCCACACACTTAAAGTGAATTCTCAAGTTGCGCGGCGATCGGCTATAGTTACGGACGATTCCGCTTGATTGGTATAGCCATGGCTACGCGCAGAACATTTTTAAGCAAGACACTCGGCCTCACGGCCGCCAGTTTCATCGGGGCACCGCTGGTCGGCCTCACCCCGGCCCGGGCAGCGCAGGATCTGCAGCCGCCCCCTGATATTTTCGACGCCCAGGCACTCGACCTCGAGTTCTGGGTCAAGCCGCGCACCTTGACGGTCACCCGGCCGCAGAGCGGCGAGAAAGCTTCCGTGCTGTACTGGCGCGACGGCGAAGTCATCGATTCCGCCTATGAGCAGCTGTGCCACCTGCTGCGCGACGTGAACGGCAAGGAAACGGCGCCGATCGATCCGAAGCTGCTGGAGACGCTGTGGGGCGCGCAGGCGTTTGTTGCCCGCTACGGCATCGAAAGCCCGGTGGAGATCCTGTCCGGCTACCGCACGCCCGCGTCGAACCAGCGCCTGCGGGAGCAGGGCATCCCGGCCGCGCGGCAGTCCCTGCACATGGAAGGCAAGGCGGCCGACGTGCGCATCGCCAACCTGAACGAGGAAGTGCTGGGCGGCCTGGTGAAAAGCTTCCGCCAGGGCGGCGTGGGCTTCTACTACCGCGGCGGCCCGCGCGGCGGCTGGATCCATGCGGACACGGGCCTGAAGCGCACCTGGAAGGGCTGACGTCGCCCAAAAAAAAACCGGTGTCTGACACCGTTTTTTTTTTCCTCAAAACCCGGGTCTGTCCCGGGTTTTTGCTTCAGCTGTAGTAGTACGGGTTGGGCGGCACGCTGTCCTTCTTCTGCCGGTCCACCGCGTCAAGGTCCAGGCGGTGGTCCCACCAGATCTTCCAGCCGCGGCGCTGGTCTTCTTCCACGTTGGGGTGCGTGTCCTTGTAGCCTTCCAGGAACGCTTCGAACTCCGAAACATAATTCGTCAGCTTCATCATTTTCTCCTTCAATCGGTTACACTGCGGGCCCGTGGCTCCGGCCTTGCGCAGGCGCTTGCCCTAACCGAACAGAACTATCATGCAGGACAAATCAGATCAGGAAGACCGCGACGCTGCGCGCCCCCGCTTCCGGCCGGTGCCGTGGACGGGACTGGAAACCCCCGCCGATGTCGAACTGTGGATTGCCGAGCACAACCTCGCACTGCAGGAACACATCCGGCCGAACGAGACGGGCTACGGCGTCAAGTTCACGCTTGCCGAAGGCGGCGACATCTACATGCAGACGCTCGACAACGCGATCGTGCTCGATGTTACGCCGGACGCCGAATGGGTGGCGCCACTGATCGTTGCCGTCGCCAGGACGGAGCCGCCGAAAGGCAGCACGTGGATCCTGCCGGACGACAAGCTGATCCAGCTGATCATGGGACTGTCCGGCCTGATCGCCAGCACCACGCTCGTGGTGGGGCACAATTTCGGCCGCCGCCGGATGGGCTGATTCCGGTCCTCCCGCTGTCGACTCCACAGCGACTTGTTGCCCGCACGCCACCGCTCGACTAGTTCAATCGTGCATGGTAGGCTGATTTGCATGCTCGGCAGGGCCGGGCAGCCGTCGCCACGGCGCATACTCGCGAAGGATTCCAGGGGAATCATGGACAACAAGGATCGCACAGCGGCCAACGAGGCTTTTCCGGTCATGACCGATGTCGCCCCCGCGGATGTTGGCGCTCCCGGTGCCTTTGCCGGCATGCTGCCGCAGGATGTGCTGCTGACGGCGATCGGCGGCACCGCGCTGCCGGGCACGCCCGCGCTGCCGGCCGATCGCGAAAGCGCGCTGTTCGACGAACTGTACCTGCTGGCGCCCGTTGGCTGCTTCCTGCTCGACGGCGACACCACCATCCTGCAAACCAATCTCGTCGGCGCCAGCCAGCTGGGCATTGCCCGGCTCTCCGGCGGGCGGCACCGTCTGCGCGGCTTCGTGGCGCAGCGCTTCCTGCACGACTTCGACGCCTTTTTCGCCCGCGCCCGCGACAGCGCCACGCCGCTGCGCTGCCAGATCCAACTGCAACCCAGCCGTGGCGAACCCGGCTTTCCCGTTGCGCTGCTCGGCAGCGGCGACGGCGAGCGCGTGCGGGTCACGGTGGAGCCCGCCGAGGGACGGTTGCCGGCGCTGGAACGCAGCGAGGAGCGCTTCCGCCGCATCGTGCAATCGGCGGGCGAGGGCATCTGGGAACTGGACGCCGCGGCCCGCACGACCTTCGTCAACCCGCGCATGGCGGAGATGCTGGGCTATCAGATCGAGGAGATGCTGGAGCAGCCGCTCGTGCGCTTCATGGATGCGGAAGGGCGCTCGATCCTGGAGCGCAATATCGCACGGCGCCAGCAGGGCATGCCGGAACGGCGCGAGTTCAAGTTCATCCGGCGCGACGGCAGCGAACTGTGGGCACACCTGGCCACCAGCCCCATCCACGACGCGCAGGGCGCCCACCTGGGTGCGCTGGCGCTGGTCAGCGACATCACGCAGCACAAGGAATCGGTCGAGCTGGCCTGGCACCAGGCCAACTTCGACGCGCTGACGGGGCTGCCGAACCGCAACATGTTCCAGGAACGGCTGCGCCATGAAATGCGCAAGGCGCGCCGCGACCGCACGTACCTGGCGCTGCTGTTCATCGACCTGGACGGCTTCAAGCAGATCAACGACAGCTTCGGCCACCAGCAGGGGGACAACCTGCTGGTCGAGGCGGCACGCCGCATCGGCGGCTGCATCCGCGCCACGGACACGGTGGCACGCATCGGCGGGGACGAATTCGTGGCCATTCTGCCGGGCCTGGCCCACGTGCAGGATGCCGAGCGCGTGGCGGAAAACGTCATCGGCGTGCTGAACCGGCCGTTCGACCTGTCCGGCCAGCAGGGGCTGATTTCCGGCAGCGTCGGCGTCGCGCTGTATCCGTCGGACGCGGCCGATGCGGAGGAGTTGCTGCGCCATGCCGACCAGGCGATGTACGCGGCCAAGAACGGCGGACGCAACCGCTACAGCTACTTCACGCCGGACATGCAGGCAGCCGCGCAGCAGCGGCTGCGCCTCGCCGGCGAACTGCGGCGCGCCGCGGCGCAGCAGCAGTTCGAGCTGTACTACCAGCCCATCATCAACCTCAAGAGCGGCGGCATCGAGCGGGCCGAGGCGCTGCTGCGCTGGCACCATCCGGAACGGGGCCTGCTGGCGCCGGCCGACTTCATCGCCGGCGCGGAATCGTCGGGCGTGCTGCAGGAGATCGGCGACTGGGCATTCCGCCAGGCTGTCGGGCAGGTGCTGGCCTGGCAACGCGAGCTGGGCCGGCCGTTCCAGGTCACCATCAACCAGTCCCCGGGCCAGTTGCTGGCGGATAACCAGGGATGGCGCAGCTACCTGGACAGCCTGACCTTGCCGCCGCGCAGTGTCGTCATCGACGTGCCGGAAGACCTGCTGAACGAGCCCGGCAGCGAGGCGCTGGAACAGCTGCGCCGGCTACGCGCGATGGGCCTGCAGGTGGCGCTGGACGACTTCGGCACCGGCCATTCGGCGCTGGCCCAGCTGAAGCGCTTCGATATCGATTACCTGAAAATCGACCGCAGCTTCGTGGCCGGGCTGGCAGGCGGCGCGGACCATTCCGGCGACCTGGCGCTGTGCGAAGCCATCATCGTGCTGGCGCACAAGCTGGGACTGGAAGTGGTGGCGGAAGGGGTGGAAAGCGAGGCGCAGCTGGCGCTGCTGCGGGCAGCGGGCTGCGACTACGCGCAAGGCTATGTGATCGCGCGGCCGGCGCCGGCGGCGCAACTGCTGGCGCTGGCGAGAACGGGTGCCACGCCGGCACTGACGGCCGACGGTGGCGTCGGCATGAATGCCGGGGCCCGCGCCGGCGCGGCCGCCGTGGCGGTCGCCGACGTGGCCGGTACCTAGATCAGCGCAGCATCAGCAGCGACACGACGCGGTCGCGGTTGATGCCGACCAGCGCGGACGTCAACGCCTGCAGCGACTGGTAGCCCGGCACCTTGGCGATCGTGGCGAACTTGTCGGCGATGTCCTCGACACCGGCCACTTCGATTTCAGGCATGCTGGTTTCGGCGCGCAGTTGCGCATCGTTCAGCTCCTGGCGCACTTTCGCCAGCGCCGCCTCGACCCGCGACAGCGCCTGCATGACCTGCTGCAGCGTTTCGCGCATCGTTTCGATGTCGCCCGTGCCCCAGTTTTCCGGCGCCAGTGCCGGCGGTTCCGCTTCCGCCTTCAGGCGGTTCAGCTGGCCGGTGGGGAAGCGGATGCCGCTGCCCTGCACGGCGATCGAATCGCGCACGGCGGGCCAGTTGGCTTCGTCCGTGGCGAACGTCAGTTCGCCGTCCTGGCCCATCGACACGCGCACGCCGGCCGGTGCCAGCGCCTGGTCGAAGCGGCCGACGATTTCGCCGTCCGTCAGGCCCGGCGACAGGTGCACCGAGCGCAGGCCCTGCGCGCCGCCGCCGACGGAAACGGCCAGCGTTTCGCGCGCGCCGTTGCGCAGGTTGGCCAGGTTCATGCCGCGCACGGAGAAGCGCTGGCTGGCCGGTTCCGATTTCGAGAAATTCAGGCGCGCGTCCAGCTTGCCGCCGGTCGCTTCACGGCGCGCGCGCCACGTTTCGCTGAACTGCCGGACCTGCTGCTCTACCTGGCCGTCGCGCAACTGGCGCGCGGCCAGCTTGGCCGACAGGTCGGTCTTCAGCGTACGCAGCTGTGCCGCGCTCTGTTCCAGGAAGTCGATCGCCTGCTGGGCGCCGGAGATGTCGCTTTGCAGCGGCTGGTCCCAGTTGCTCAGGCCGCGCCGCAGCGGCGCGGGAGCGCCGGCTTCCTGCGGCGTGGCGGGGTCCTTGTTGACTCCCGCGTGTTTCAGGCCGGCGCCATCCAGTGCGGTAGCGGAGCCGGTGGTGTCCGTGGCGATGCCGGTGGAACTTGAGCGCTGGATGATTTGCATGGCGATGACAGTACGATAGAACTACATGATCAGGTTGCCGTTTGCGGCACGGCCGGCCGTTGAATCACAGTACGATCCCAGTAACGTCAGAGGACATTGAACAGCGACAGATTGCTGATCTTCGAGTACGACTGATAGCTGGCCTGCAGGGCCATATTGTAGCCCGCCAGTTCCGTCGAAGCCACACCGTAGTCCAGCGCGGACAGGTCATGCCGGGCGGTATTGTTCGACAGGCTGACGTTGGCATGGTTGCTGTCCAGCGTGCCCAGCACCGTCTGCGCGCCGCCGAACTTGGCGATCTTGCCGGCCAGCGCGTCCTGGCCCGCCTGGATCGTGTCCATCGTGCCGCTGATCATGCTCTTCAGCGGCTCGTCGGACGAGCGGGTGGTGGTCGTGCGCAGCGCTTCGATGGTCTTGTTCAGGTTGGTCAGCAGCGCTTCCACGCCGGACACGTCCACGTTGACGGCCTGCGTGATGCCGTTGCCGACGACGACCTTCTGTTCCTTCGTGTTGCCAGCGTACGCATAGCTGACGCCGTCCGCGGCCAGCACGATCGGCTGCTTCGTTGTTTCCGTGCCGGAGAAGATGTACTTGCCTTCCTGGTCGCGCGTGTTGGCGCTATACAGGATGCTGTCGCGCAGCGCTTCCAGGCTGCCCACCATCGCGTGCAGGTCGTCCGGCGTGTTGCTGCCGTCGGCGGCCCAGACCATCTGGTCGTGCACGGCGCCCAGGTCGTTGACCATGCCCGTCAGGTAGGTTTCGTTCTTGGCCAGGCGGATCTTGACGGCGCCGATATTCTCGCGGTACTGGCTGACGATGGCTTCCTCGCGGTTCAGGCGCGAGATGCGCACATTCGTGATCGGGTCGTCCGACGGCACGGTGATCTTGTTGCCGGTGGCCATCTGCTCGGTGAGGCGCGACACCATGGTCTGGTTCAGCTCGAGCGAACGGCCCATCGTGGCCTGGTATTGGGTGGTGGCGATACGCATGACTGCTCCTTAGCCCAACATGGCCAGCGTGGCATCGAACAGCGTGTTCGCCACCGCCAGGACCTTCATATTGGCCTGATACATGTTCTGGAATTCGACGAGATTGATGGCTTCCTCGTCACGGTTGACGCCGCTCGTGGCGGCCCAGTCGTCTTCGGCCTGGCGACGGATCGTCGTCGCCGTGGTCAGCAGGGACTGGTTCTGCTGGCTGTCGATGGCCAGCTTGCCGACGAGCTGCGTGTCGGCGTCGCCGATGGTGACGGAACCCACGGAGCCCAGCGTGATCGACTGCTGCTTGATGCCGATGAGCAGTTGCAGGTTGCTGCTGTCGCCGGCCGGTTCGCCCGCCGCCGCGAATGCCAGGTCGGTTGCCTGGTAATCGGACGGCACGGACAGCACGCCGCCGGCACCGCCGCCGCTCAGCTGGAACAGCGGCTTGCCCGCCGCGCCGGCCGGGGTGTTGCCCGCCGCCAGCTGCGCGTTCACCGCCGTGGCCAGTTGCTCGGCCATTTCGCGGATCGACGTCTGCAGCGGCAGCAGCGTGTTGTGTTCGAAGTTGCCCAGGCCGCCCAGCTGGCCGCCCATCTTGGTATCGTCGACGGCGTACGACGAGTTGCCGAAGGCCGCCTTCAGTACCGGCGTGCCGCTGGTGGTGTCGGTGGACAGCGAGGCTGCCAGCTTGCCGACGACGAGCGGCTGGCCCGACTTCAGCGAAATCGTGCGCGAGCCGTCCGGCTGCTCCAGCACTTCGATGGAAGCAAACTGCGACAGCGCGTCGATGGCGACATCGCGCTCATCCACGAGGCCGGAGGTATTGGTGCCGATCGCGCCGGCCGCGGTGATGCGTTCGTTCAGCGACGCGATGTTCTGCACCAGCGTGTTGAACTTCGGCAGGATCGACGCGCGCTGCTGCTCGACGGACAACTGCTGGTTGCGGGTGACGGCGTAGATGCTGTTGAAGCTTTCCGACAGCGCGCTGGCGGCCGTGACCACCTGGCCGCGCAGCGGGCCGGAGGTCGGGTCCTCGGCCACGGCGTTCAGGGCCTTGAAGAAGTTGTCGACACCGTTCGAGATGCTCGACTTGTCGTTGCCCATGACCTGTTCCAGCTGCGTCAGGTATGGCTGCACGTTCGAGCGCTGACCCAGCTCGGCATTGGCGCGCCACATCTGCTGCGTCTTGTACGAGTCGGAGAAGCGCAGCATCGAGCTCAGCTTGACGCCGGAGCCGGCACCCTGCGCGCCGTAGCCGGCCGTCACGGCCGTCAGCAGCACGCCCTGGCGGGTGTAGCCGCGCGTTTGCAGGTTGGCGATGTTCTGGCTCGACGCATTCAGCGAAGCCTGGGCAGCGACAGCACCGGACAGTGCGTTGTTAATGATGGTCATGGCGGATTTTTTCCTGGGGTTCGGCCGTGCGGGCCGGGGACTTTGCCCCGGCTGCACCGATATCTGTATAAAGCGACCGGGGGCCGCCGTTTATTAAGCCTGGGAAGGCTTAATTTTTGCGTCGACAAGCGGCGTTGTCTGGGAGGTATTGTTCAGGATCGGGCCCCGCGGCATGGCCGGGGCGGGCATCAGCTGGCGCAGGATCGCGTCGGCCACGCCGAACGCGCGCTGGCCGGCCAGCTGGTCGGCGACCAGGCCGTCCGCCATGTCCAGCATGTCGCTGTTGATCGAGTCCTTGTAGATGCTGTCCTCGGCGGCCAGCTCCTTGGTGGAGCTGCGCATCTGTTTCAGCATGTGGCCGATAAAGAAGCTCTCGAACTTGACGGCCGCCTGTTCCGCCTTCTTGCGGTAGGCGTCGTCCACCGCCGGTGCCACGGTCTGCGGCAGGACGGCGTCGTCGTCGGTGCGGGCGGCGGGCAGGGCGCCTGAAGTGATCCGGTTGTCCATCAGATCACCACCAGTTCGCCTTCGATGGCGCCGGCCTGATCGAGGGCCTGCAGGATCGCCATGATGTCGTCCGGGGTCGCACCAAGGCTGTTGACAACGTCGATGATGGCCTGCAGCTTGGCGCCGGCCGGCCACTTGAACATCTGGCCCGAGCCCTGGTCCACGCTGACGGAAGAACTTGGCGTGACAGCCGTCTGGCCGCCCGAGAATGCGCCCGGCTGGCTGACTTTCGAGCTTTCCGAGATGACGACTTTCAGGGAACCGTGCGTCACGGCGGCCGCCTTCACGCGCAGGCCGTCGGCGATGACGACGGTGCCGGTGCGTGAATTGAACACGACCTTCGGGTTTTCCTGGCCCTGCTCGACGGCGATGCCTTCCAGCTTGGCCATGAAGGCCACGCGCTGCGTCGGGTTTTCCGGCGCGATCACGGCGATGCTGGTGGCGTCGTCCGTGCTGGCCACGTTGCCGAATTTCCTGTTGATGGAGTCGACGATATTGGTGGCCGTCTCGAACGACGGCCGCTTCAGCGACAGGCGCACGGTGGCATTGGTCGAGAAATCGGTGGCGATCTCGCGCTCGATCATCGCGCCGTTGGGAATGCGGCCCGTGGTCGGGGTATTCACGGTGACGGACGAGCCGCTCTTGCCGGCTGCCGACAGGCCGCCGACGACCACGTTGCCCTGTGCCAGCGCATACGTTTCGTTGTCGGCCGCGCGCAGCGGCGTCAGCAGCAGCGAGCCGCCGCGCAGGCTTTTCGCGTCGCCCAGCGACGAGACGGTCACGTCGATCGGCTGGCCGCGGCGGTAGCCGGGCGGGAACACGGCCGACACCATGACGGCGGCGACGTTCTTGCTTTTCGCGTCCGCGCCGTCCGGCATCTTGACGCCGAACTGCTTGAGCATGTTGACGACGGACTGGCTGGCGAACTTCACCTGCGTCGAGTCGCCGCTGCCGTTCAGGCCGACGACGATGCCGTAGCCGACCAGCGGATTTTCACGCACGCCTTCGATCGAGACGAGGTTGCGCAGCACCTGCGCCGCTTGCGCGGGAACAGCCGACAACAGCAGGGAGCCAGCTGCCAGCAGGGAAACAATCAGAGCACGGGATTTCATCGGGTCCTTAGAACGGCATCAATGGGCCGAGGAAGAAACGGGACAGCCAGCCCGGCTGCTGGGTATCGGCCAGCGTGCCCTGCGCCGAGTAGGCGATGCGGGCGTTGGCGATGCGTTGCGACGACACCTGGTTGTTGGCATCGATGTCGGCCGCGCGCAGGTAGCCGCGCAGGCGGACGAATTCCTCGCCCTGGTTCAGGGTCAGGCCTTTTTCGCCCGCCACTTTCAAGAGGCCATTCGGCATGACTTCCTGCACGATCACGGTGATCGCGCCGGACAGCGCGTTCTGCTGCGTGGCCGTGGCGTCGCCCTGGAACGTGTGCGACGAGTTCAGGTCGACACCGGCTTTCGGGAACGTCTTGCCCAGCAGGCCAGGGGCGGCGATGCCGAGGCCGGAATCCTTGCCCAGCTTGGTGCCGGCGCTTTTCGACGCCTGCGTGGTTTCCTGCAGGATGACGGTGACCAGGTCGCCGACGCGGAAGGCGCGGCTGTCCGACGTCAGCGACAGGCCGGCGTCGGCGGAGAAGACGCCGCCGGACGTACCGCGCGGCGTGGCCGAACGGGCCACGGCAGGCGGTTCGTCGAACGGACCCGGGCGAACGGCGGCGGGTTGAATGGAGGCGCAACCGGCCAGCAACAACGCGGCCATTGCGCTCAGTTGCGCTTTCATCATTATCGGGCAGCCTGTGCGAGGTATTGCAGCATATTGTCCGCTGCGGACAGAACTTTCGTATTCATTTCGTACGTACGCTGGGCAGCGATCATGTCGACCATTTCTTCCACCACCTGCACGTTGGACGCTTCCAGCGCGCCCTGTTTCAGCTTGCCGAACTGCGCATCGCCGGGACGGCCTTCCGTCGGCGCGCCGGAAGCGGCCGTTTCCTGGAACAGGTTCTCGCCCAGTGCCTGCAGGCCGGCCGGGTTGATGAAGGAGGTCAGGGTCAGCTGGCCCAGCTGCTGTGGCGCCGTGCTGCCCGGCATCGTCGCGGAGACGGTGCCGTTCTCGCCGATCGTCACGGACGTGGCATTGGCCGGCACGGTGATCTGCGGCACCAGGGGCAGGCCCTGGGCGTTGATCAGCACGCCGTTGGCGTCCAGGCCCAGCTGGCCGGCGCGGGTATAGCCCGCTTCGCCGTTCGGGCGCTGCACCTGCAGGAAGCCGTTACCGTTGACCATCACGTCGAACTGGTTGCTGGTGATCTGCGCGTTGCCGGTCGTGAAGACCTTCTGCGTGCCGACGATGTGCGTACCGTTACCCAGCTGCACGCCGGTTGGCGCCAACGTGTTGTTGTCGGCGCGCTGCGCGCCCGGCTGGCCTTCGACCGAATAGAACAGGTCTTCGAAGACGACGCGGTCCTTCTTGAAGCCGACGGTATTCGCGTTGGCCAGGTTGTTGGCGATGGCTTGCAGCTTGGCATCTTGTGCCTGTACGCCGGTCTTGCTGATCCACATTGCTGGATTCATTGGATACTCCGTGGTGTGTGTTGCGCTTAAAGGCTGTTACGGCATTCTGTCGGGCAACTTTAATGTTGCCCGATTCGCCATCAGCCGCCGATCAGGCGGTTGCCGGCCGTGGTCATGTCGTCCGCGGCCTTGAACAGTTTCATCTGGACTTCGAAGGTGCGAGTCAGGCTCATCGTTGCCACCATCTCTTCGACGGCGGAAACGTTGCTCCCTTCCAGATGACCGGCGCGCACCTGCACCGTGTTATCCGTCGGCAAGACCTGGCCGTCGCGTGCGACGATCAGGCCTGCCTCGTTCTTGGTCAGCTCGGAGCCTTCGGCCTTGACGAGCTTCAGTTTGTCGATGACCTGCATCTCGCCCATGCCGCCGGGGCTCTGGATCGAGACCGTGCCGTCCTGGCCGATTTCGATGCGGCTGTTCTGCGGCAGCGTGATCGGACCGCCTTCGCCCAGCAGCTGCATGCCGTTGACGGTCATCGTGCCGTCGGCGTCCAGGGTGACGTTGCCGGCACGGGTGTACGCTTCGCCCGTCGGGCCCTGCACGGCGAAATAGCCGCTGCCGGAGATCGCGACGTCCAGCTCGCGACCGGTGGCACGCAAGGTGCCCTGTTTGGTCGAGATGGCGTTGGCCTGCAGCTGCGACATGTGACGGTCGTCGTAGCCGTAGCCCGGCGCGGCCTGCGCCGTCGCCAGTTCCATATTCGCCCGGAAGCCGGCCGTGTCGGTGTTGGCGAGGTTGTTGGCGTGCACCTGCTGGCCCCGCAGGGCCCGCTCGGCGCCGCTCATGGCGGTGTAGATCAATGCATCCATTTAGTCTCGGATCCGGTAGACGATTACAGGGCCTGCATCAGCGATTGCAGCATCGCATTCTCGGTCGTGATGACCTTCGAGTTCGCCTGGTAGTTGCGCTGCGAACCCATCAGGCCGACCAGTTCCGACGTGATGTCCACGTTCGAGCCTTCCAGCGTGGCGATCGCCAGGCCGCCGGCAACGCTTTCGCCCGGATTGCTTTCGGTGATCGTGCCGACGTCGCTGTTGGCGACCCAGCTGGTATCGTTCACCGGCGTCAGCGCATCTTCGTTCGACATCGTGGCGATCAGGATCTGGCCGACGGCCTGCTGTTCGCCGTTCGAGTACTTGGCGATGACCTTGCCGTCCTTGCCCAGTTCCACGCCCACGTACTGGCCCGTCGTGTAGCCGTTGGCCACGTTGGTCGAGGTCGTTGCTTCGCCGGCCTGGAACGTCGTGCCGGTGTAGTCCACGGCCAGCGACACATTGGCGGCGGGCGCGGCGTTGAACACGAGGGCGTTCGTCGCCGGCGTCGTGCTCAGTTTGCCGGCGTTGTCGAACGTCAGCGTTTTCGATGCGCCGGTGGTTGGCGGAACGCCATCGACCAGCGTATTCACCTGCACATCCAGGCCGGTGTCGCTGACGCGGGAGAAGTACTGCGTGACCGTGTGAGCCTTGCCCTGGGAGTCGTACGCCAGCGTCGTCTTCGACATGTTGTAGGTCGAAGGATCAGGCGGCGTGGCCGGGGTCGGCGCGGGCGCGGTCGGGAACGCTGCCGCCGGCTTCTTCCAGTCGGCCGACAGGTTGGCGGCGAAGTCGATCTCAGTCGATGCTTTCGCCGGCAGCGTCGTGGTCGGCACGACGATGTCGCCCTTCGGACCCGGTGCGGCAACGCCCGGCGTCAGCTTGGCGCCCTGCACGCGGCGGCCGGCGCTGTCGACCAGGAAGTCGTTGCCGTCCTTCGTGAAGATACCGACGCGGCTGTAGACTTCCTGGCCCGTCGAGGTCTTGCTGATGAAGAAGCCGCGGCCGTCGATCGACGCGTCCATGGCACGGCCCGTGTTCAGCACGCCGCCCGTCAGGGAGATGTTCTGCGTGGTCGAGCCGATCTGCACGCCGGTCGGCTGGGAACCCGCGTACATCGACGAGAAGTTGGCGCGCTGCGCCTTGTAGCCGTACGTACCCGCGTTGGCGATGTTGTTGGAAATGCTGTTGAGCTGCTCGTTGATGGCCTGGATGCCGGACAGTGCGATATTGAAACTCATGGTGTCGAGTCCTTACAGAGTGGTGTTGGCAGCGCCGGCAGCGGCGACAGCATTGGAGGATTTACCGTTGAAAGCGGTAACGTTGCTCGGTGCGACTTCGCCCACGTTGGCGATGCTCAGCACAATGCTGCCGTTCGAGCCCAGGCGCACACTGTTCAGGCGACCGGCGATATCGACCGGTGGAAGCTCGCCCGAGCTGGTGACTACCTTCATTTTGTAGGAACCGGCCGGCAGACCCATCGCCGTCGGATCGATCGAGAATGGCGCGTTGCCCGCGGCAAGCGGACCCAGCGCCAGTTCGTGGTCCTGGCCGGCGCCGTCCGTCAGCACCAGCGTCGTCTTGCTGCTGTTGCCCGACAGCGTGATGGCGCCGTTGACCTTGTTGCCATCCAGCTTGACGGTGTCGGTCTGGGCCATGACTTCCGAGCCCACCTGGCCGCCCATGGCCAGCACCTGCATGCTCTGCAGCACGCTGGCGTTGTTGCTGGTCAGCGAAGCCAGGTTCTGCATCGCTTCCGTCTGCGACAGCTGGGTCAGCTGCTGGACGAATTGCGACGGGTCGGACGGCTCCAGCGGATCCTGGTTCTGGATCTGCGCGACGAGCAGCTTGGTAAACATCTCCTTGCTGTCGCTCATCGTGTTGGCTGCCGGTGCGGCGTTGGCACCGGTGTTGGCGGCGCCTGCGCTGGCCGCGTTCGTGAACAGATTCGTTTCCATTACATTTCACCCAGTTTCAGGAGGGACTGCTGCATGGTCCGGATGCGGCCCAGCACTTCGACATTCGTTTCAAAGGCGCGCGAGGCGGACATCATGTCCGTCATCTCGGCCACCTGGTTGACGTTCGGGTAGAACACCATGCCCTCGGCGTTGGCCATCGGGTTGTCCGGCTCGTAGACCTTGCGCAGCGGTTCCGCGCTCTCGACCACGTCCAGCACCTGCACCTTGCTGCCGGCACCGTCGGCGCCGTCGTTCATCACGGCCGCGAAGACGGGTTTGCGGGCGCGGTAGGTATCGTTTTCGTTGCCGGAAACGGAATCGGCGTTGGCCAGGTTCGACGCCACGGTGTTCAGGCGCACGGTCTGTGCCGCCATCGCCGAGCCGGCGATCTGGGAAATGTCCTTGAAGCTCATGGGCTACTCCGGAATGCGGTGTTGATTACTGGCCATTGATGGCCTTGGCCAGACCCTTGAACTTCATGTTGATGAAGGTCAGGCTGGTCTGGAAGTCGGAAGCGTTCTGCGAGAACGCCGCCTGCTCGACGCCGATCTCGACGGTATTGCCGTCGGTGGTCGGGTGGAAGGGCACACGGTACAGCGGGTCCGCGTCGGAGATCAGGCTCAAGCCGCCTTCCTCACTGGTCTGCAGTTGCGCCATCGAAGCGGAAAAATCCATGTCCTTGGCCTGGAAACCAGGCGTGTTCTCATTGGCGATGTTGGATGCCAGGATGCGCGTGCGCTCGGCGCGCAGTTGCAGTGCATCGGCGTGAACGCCGGTTGCGTCCTTGAAATTGATTCCCATTTGTTTCTCTCCTTCAATGAGCCGCCTACATGGCGGAACAGCCCATGTAAAATGGCCACGTCACAGATTGCTTCAAACGTGTCGACCGCTCTGAATCCCGTTTAAAGGTATTGCCCATGTTCAACACAAGAATTTTACCCCGGATTTTGCCTCTGTTGCTCATCGGAACGATTAAAGTTTCTTGGGCCGCGCCGGTCACGCCGGAGCAGCTTGTCGCGCAAGTGCAGCGGGCCGCGCAGGTCGAACTAAAGCGGCATGCCGAACTGTCCAATTGGGTCGAACCGGCGTTCGAAGTCGAGGTTGTCAGGAACGCACGCCCAATCGGACCGTGCAATGCGGCTCCCAGAGTGGAAGCGCAGGATGTGCGCAGTCCGGCGCGGATGCGCTTCGTAGCAATCTGTCCAGATGCCGGGGGCTGGCGTTATGAATTCGTCACCCGCGCAAAGATTTCCGCCCGCGTTGCTATTGCGGCAAATGACTTGTCAAGCGGGAAAATGCTGGCGGCAGAAGATCTGTTGCTGGAGCGCCACGACATCACCGGAACACCGGACGCGTACGGCGATCTGGCCGCTTTGCAGGAGATGGCGACGCGCCGGACGATTCGCGCCGGCACCGTGATCCGGCAAAACATGCTGACGGCGCCAACGCTCGTCAAGCGCGGCGAGGCCGTGCGCATCGTCGCCAAACGCGACCAGATCGAGGTCAGCATGGCGGGTGAGGCCATGGACACGGGCGCGCGCGGCGCCTCGATCCGCGTCAAGAACGCCAGCGGCGTGACGATCCGCGCCCGGGTGACCGATGTGGGGCAGGTCGAGCCGGTGGATTGAGCCGCGGAAAACTGGAAAAACGTAAATTTTGTCGCCAATAAATGTCGCTTATTATGTCGAAATATCAGACACTTAGAACGTAATCAACGCCCCGGCATTTGCGCCGTTGGCATCCCGTGGGGGCTGCTAAGTTGAGATGACATGGCCGTGACCGGTCATGCCAACCCAACCACAGGAGAACCCCATGAAAGCCCTCACCACCAAAATCACGGCCGCGTTGGCCGCTCTGCTGTTTGCCGCCAGCGCCTACGCCGATATCGGCAGCGCCAGTGCCGCCGACGTCACGCTGGACGGCCGTCCCGCCGACGCGTTCGCCTTCGCCGAAGGCTGGAATCCCCACGCCGGTCCGAACGGGGATACCAGCGGCTTCGGCAGCACTTTCGACGCCTTCGGCAGCGGCCCCTGGCAGTTGCTGGACAAATACGATCACACCGAAGGGTTCAGCAATATGGGCCAGCTGACGTTCACGTTCAGTGAAACCACGGGCACGATGGGCGGCTGGTCCGTAACGAACACGAGCGCCACGATGATGATGACGCTGGACCTCGTGTTCGCCATACACGCCGGCAACCAGGGTGGGGCATGGCTGTTCGATAACGAAACCATCATGCCCGGCCAGACGCTGGACGGCACCTGGCGGATCATGTGGGAAAACGGCGGCGGCAACCACCCGGGCTTTTCCAACCTGACGCTGTTCGGACGCGACATCGTGCTGACGCCGGTGCCGGAGCCCGCCACGTACGGGATGCTGTTGCTGGGGATGGGAGCGCTGGCGTTACGGCGGCGGGGCAAGAGCTGAGCGGCTGATGCCTGCGGATGCATCGAGGGACTGGCGATCTGCCGGGGACTGGCACCTCTCGGGCCGAAGGGCCCGCGAGGTGCCTGTCCCCGACGTTCAGCTCGAGGAGGTCACGAACCGTTCAGAGGCCCGGACGCGGGAGGCAGCACGTCGGGGACAGGCACCAGTCACAGGGCGTTCGCCCTGAGACAGGAGCCAGTCCCCGGTACGCCACGGTCGCTGACTGGCGATCCGCCGGGGACTGGCACCGTTCTGTGGTGCCTGTCCCCGACGTTTCCCCCGCATAGTGGCTGCGTGGATTCAGTCCGCGATATCAATAATCCGTCTTCGCCACCCGCGCCGCCAGCTTCGACAGCTTCTGCGCGTAAGCCGGATCGGTCGCATAGCCGCCCTGTGCCAGCCCCTGGGCGAACGCGTGGGCGTCGTTGCCGGCGTTCAGCGCCTTCTGGTAGCGCGGGTTGCTGGACAGCATGGTGGCATAGTCGCGGAACGCGCTGGCCTGGTCCGGGTAGCTGCGGAATTTCTCCACTTTTTTCAGCGCGGCACCGTGCTCGTACTCCGTCGTGACGTTCGCCGCGACGTCGCCCTGCCACGACGAGCCGGCCTTGATGCCGAACAGGTTGTTGGCGTCCGCCGTGCCGTTGCGCAGCGGACGCTGGCCCCAGCCCGATTCCAGTGCCGCGTGGGCGGCAACGATGTCGGGCGAGACGCCCAGCTTCTGGCCCGCTTCCTCGGCATACGGACGGATCGAGGCGAGAAACTGCTGCTGCAGTTCCTTGTCGATACCGCCGGCGGAGTCGCCCGGACCTTCGATGGCGCCCGTGGCGTCGCTGCCGCCCAGTGCGCTGGCCGTCAGCCGGGCGCGCAGTGCCGCACCATCGGCCGACAGTTCGGCGCCGGACGAGCTGTCGCCGCCGCCGTTGGCGATGAACGTCGCCACGTCGGATTGCACCTGGCGGAATGCCGTCGAGAAGCCGCCGCCGGCGCTGCCGCCGCCGAACGCGGCAGGCAGGGCAGGGCGCGCCGCCGACATGTTCGAGGCAGTGGCCGCGGTCGCCTGCGTGGGCGCCGTCGGGAACGTGAAATCAGATCGGTTCATAGAGTTGGTTCTCACCGTGCAGCACGCGCTGCATGATCGTGAATTGTTCGGCCAGCAAGTCGCCATTGCG
>Ga0265798_10004695_pt1 | contig 18726 bp, 19 predicted proteins | sample P3T30metagenome_FD_192430 | JGI IMG/M metagenome (GOLD analysis project Ga0265798, IMG submission 192430) | Plant litter microbial communities from East Loma Ridge, Irvine, California - P3 T30 | ecosystem: Environmental > Terrestrial > Plant litter > Unclassified | place: USA: California... | reverse complement strand
CTTGGCAGCGTTCTCGGGGCTCATGCCGACCACATACTGAGTGGTCTGTCCAGCCTGAGCTTCCTCAGTGTTGGCAGCGTCGGAGCTCGAAGCACTGGCGAGGTCCACCGTGGTGTCGAGAGCGAGCATGTTCACGAAGGGGTAGAAGCCTCCGTCTGCATCTGCCACGAGCATGTCGAAGTAGTAGCCTCGCTGGATCCTACCACCCACAGCGCTGTCAGCGCCGACGGAGAAGTTGGTGATGACCCACTCATCGGGGATACCCACGGAGATGTCCTCTCGGCTTCCCACATTGGAGAGCGTGAGGATGTCACCGGCGAGGAGTGGGTGTGCGGTGAAGACGCCACCTGCCTGGACCTCGTCGAGTCCCAGAGCTGCCTCGGGGGCACCGCCCTTATTGACAGAGATCGGCTCTAGCATCTCGGGAGTGACCTGAGCCCTCGAGGGGACATCCTCCTTGAGGATGTAGTAGGTCTCCGTCTGCCAGAGGTTGAGGAAGAGCGCGAGAACGATTCCTCCAATACCGAGGCCGAGGACCACAGCAATCCCCGCGAGGAAAGTGTTGTTCTTCATACCGGGCTTCTTAGCCATTGCCGACTTCCTTTTCTGCCATGTGTACAGCTCTAAGCGCCGTAGTCATATCGTAGCCTAGCCTCGCTTTGCTGCGAGGACCTTTGCCTTAGCTTCCTTCTCAGCCTTACGCTTCCGCATCACATCATGGGGATTGTTGGAGAAGACTTCTACCCAGTCCTTTCGCCAATCGCTGAATCTGATCAGTCCGTAGTCGCCCTTGTAGTCAGACATCATGCAAATGTAAGGCTGAAGGTCGGCGATGAGCCTTTCAAAGCCCTCGCCCTTCGGTAGATCCATATCGTCTACGAGGACTTCCGCTTCCTCCTTCGAGGCATGGAAGCTAAAGCGAGTGCCGATGGTGTTCTTGATGTTTGCTGCGACGAGATGTTCCGGGCTCTGGGTTATGAGCACGGTGGCCAAGTTCCTAGAGCGTCCTAGAAGAGCGACCTGCTTGATGATCCGCTCTCCAGCTGGAGTTGCGAGGATGGACCAGGCCTCGTCGATGATGAAGGTCTTGGGCCGGCTCATGTCCTCTGACTTCAGCACCCTGCGGATGTAGTCAGTGAGGAGGTAGAGGATGCCAGAGGCGAGACGACCGTCCTGGGTGTCCTTTGCCTCCTCGGGAGTTGCGGGAAGTGCCATTCCAGCCAGGGTAGCGATGGTGATGCCACCGTCTACGAGCTTGGGCGGCTTCTTGCGCTTCAGCCCGCTATCGAAGCAGACAGCGGAGTACTCCAGGGACTTGATCACTTCCAGCTCGCTGCCGATGGTACGAGCAACGGGGTTCTGCGCGCCTCTGAGAGCAGTCGTGACCTTGACCATGGTTGCCCCTCCCTGCTCAATGGTGTCCTTGAGCACGGGGGTCATAGCCTGACGATCTTCTCGAGTCAGTCCACCCACGAAGAGGTCGATGAGCTGAATGACCATGGAGAGCTGCTCGCCTGGGATGTCAGAAAGGCCGAAGGGGTCGAGGATACCCTTCTGGGTCTTGTCAGCGATGTTCCAGACCTTCAGGGGGACACCGAGCTCGTCACCGAGGGGGACGATCTTGAGCATGTCACCCTTGTAGTCAATGACGATGGTAGTCTTACCCTGGAGCGCAGAGATCGCGGTGATGAGCTGACCGCCGAAGGTCTTGCCCTGACCTGGAGCGCCAGTGATCGTCGTCACCGGAAGACCTGTGTTGTAGATCGAAGTGTGCGGATCCCAGAAGACTGGGCTCGGCACGCCGGAGATAGTCTCTGCCATGAACATGCTGGAAGCGTACTTGACTGTGCTCATTTGCTATTCTTTTCCCAGAGTTCTGCGAGCTCCATGAGCTCTCGGCGCCTGCTGATCCAGATCTCCTTTTGAATGAAGAACTCAGGCTTCTTGTGGATGTCGGAGACGGTGAAATCAGTGTAGCACTTCTCTGCGAAGAGGTATCTCACCGTGACTCGAACCGCGTCTATGATGGTCCGGCCGTCGAAGACTGGCTTGTCTCCCACGAGTGCGAGGAGCACTGGCACGCTGGCAAGGAATGCCAGGTAGAAGACATTGAAGTAGATGCCGAAGACGAGCACCAGAGGCACTGTCCAGATCACAATTCCCACGATGAGGAACATGGCCTTCTTCAGCGAGACAGGCTTGCTTAGGCTGATGTCGCCCAGGGAGTAGAGGAAGAGCTCCCTGTTGAAGAAGCTGGTCATGTTGAGGATCGGTAGACCGTTCAATGCTCAGCCCCTTCCAGCCGTCGGTTCAATGAGAGCTTCATATCAGCAGCTACTCAATCCCCCAGGGGCTCGATGATGAGAGCGAAGCGGAAGTGGCCCTTCTCGGGTGACCTTTCGCCGTAGGCAAAAGAGATCTCCACGAGGTGATTGAAGTTGTCATCCTCCCACCAGGCACAGTCAGTGAGACCGTCCGTGAGGGCCTTGACTGTGGGCCAGAGGTTGGGAGGATCGAAGTCTCGGTTCACCGTGTTGCCCACGAGCACACGGACCCTGGCCTTCTCGTACAGGAATGGCACCTCAATGGCGTTAGCAGCTGTATAGGAGGACTTTTCCTTGATCGCGAGTATATCCTTGTGGGCGTCGATTTCCTTCTTGCTAAGGCCCTTCTTCGCCAGTCGCTTCGAGACGGCAGACTGCTTAGTCTGCCAGTCCTGACGCTCCTGCAGTGCCTGGATTCGCTGCGAGACAGCTGCCCTGCTGCTCTCCTCATGGAGCTCGAGTCCTGCCTTGATGGCGAGGGCTCTGAGGTCACGGACATTGTTGGCCTTGACGAAGTGGAACTTGCCCACATTGGAGGAAAGTGTCTTGTCTCGGGGGATGTCGAAGATCAGAGTCCTCGTGCCGTTCTCATCCACCGTTGCTGATACGAGCTTGCTCATAGCTCCCTAACCTTGGCCACGAACTTCCGGGCCTGACGGATTCCCACGAAGGAAATAGCGACTGCGACTCCTAGTGCGGCCCAGGACAGGGGCTGGACGAACCAGTAGTCCCTGGCACGCTCATCGAGGAGGTAGATACCGATGAAGCCGGCGGGGATGATGATTCCAGCGCCGTACATGCTGAGGTTGGCAGACTTGGTGGCCTGGGTGATCTCCTCAGTGGTGCGACGCTTCTGCTCCACAGCATGGAGGATGATGTCGATCTGCTCCTCTAGGGACACACCTGTTGATGTGGCCTGAATCATGCAGGAGCAGAGGAATCGAAGGTCCTCGGAGGTTGTGTCCTCTCGGAGGTTGGCCATGGCCTCGCCGAAGCCCACATTGGAGAGGATCTGGCTCTTTGCGGGAAGGAGCTGATCGTAGAGTGGCGAAGGCATGGTGTCGATGACCTTCATCAGTGAGCGCTCGGGAGTCTCGTTAGCGCTGATGTTTGCCTTCATGGCGAAGAGGAATCCAGTGAGCTGATGGCGGATCACATCGTCCTTGCGAGCGGCCCGGGACTTCAGCACGAAGAACACGATAGCCAGGATCACGGAGGCGAAGAGCACTCCAGCAAAGATATTCTGGAAGGCCACCCAGCCCACGATGGCGAAGACTCCACCCTTGGAATCGTCCTTGGAGAACTGGTCAGAGACCTCGGCGAGGTTCTTGCCCCAGGCCTGATTCCACTTTCCGAAGATGCTGATCCTGTTGAAGGACTCGTCATCGTAGCCGTCTTCGTCGCCGTCGTCAGCGCCGCTGAGGATTGACTCGAGCTGGCCACGGTACTTAGTCTCCGGATCCTTGTCCCGCGCGTTGCGGGAGATAAGAACCACGATGAGTGCCGTGAGCCCAGCTGCCAGTACAGCACCCGCAATGGCGAGGATGAGATTCATGCCCATCAGTGTCACACCTTACTTAGTTCTTTGAGTTCTTCCCAGGTCAAGTCTCTCTCGATGTCGAGACCGCGGCGCTCATTGAGCTCTTCGCTGACTTCGTTGACCTTGTTCCAGGAAGAATTTTCCCGGTCGAGTCTCCATATCGTGCGGGGGTTCAGGAAGGGCTTGTTGGCCTTGTCGAACTCCGGGTAGCTCGGGAGCTCAGCGACCTCGAGGATCTTCCTGGAGCCATCTGCCACCGAGTGCTCGAGGAAGATAATGAAGTCGAAGGCTGCGCCGATGAGGGGAAGAGCTGCCTCTGCCTGGATCACTTCACCCTGGCCGACCATCGAGAGCAGCCTCGGAATGGCGTCTCTGACTGTGTTGGCGTGAATGGTAGACGCCCCGGCATGGCCTGTGTTCAAAGCCTGGCAAAGGTCGAAGGCTTCGCCTCCTGTGGACTCTCCGACGATGATGACATCTGGGGCCATCTGCAGAGTACCCTTGACGAGATCCCGGATGTTCACTCCTCCAGTTCCGCTGGGGTGGGGAGGAAGCGTCTCAAGGCCGGGTGCCACCATCTTGTTGGGGTTGAGTCGAAGCTCCAGGGAGTCCTCTACCGTGAGGATCCGCACATCATTCCGGTAGAAGCCGCTCAGAGCGTTGAGCATAGAGGTCTTACCGGTTGAAGTACCACCCACCACGAGGTATGAGCAGCCCTTGTTGATCAGGTTGCCGATGTCTGTGAGCAGTTCTGCCGATGCTGAACCTCGCTCGATGAGCTGTGCGGGGGTCCAGTGGGCCTCGGGGTGGCGCCTCACATTGAGCGAAGGACCCTGGGGCATGATGCTCTTGTGGTTGGTCCAGAGCCTTGAGTTGTCGTGGAGCCTGCCCTTGAGCTGAGGAGTCATCCTCGAGGGGGACTTGCCGACTGACTGGAAGAGCCGCTCAAGGAGCTGCTCCATGTGAGCCTGGCTTCGGAACTTGCAGCTCCGGACATAGATCCACTTTCCGGAGACTTCGATCTTCACGCTGAAAGGGCCATCCACGGCGATCTCATTGATGGTCTTGTCTCGCCAGAGAGGGTCGATGGCAGAGAAGCCGATGATCTCGTTGGAGATGAGCTGGGAGATGATGGTGCGATCCAGAGGAGAGAAGGCCTTCTTGCCGAGGAACTCGAGGATCAGGCTTCGGACCAGAGTGTAGGCAGCTTCCTGCATGGCCTCGTCTGTGGGATTCTCCTGAGAGCGAGCCACGATGTCAGAGCCACCTCGATCAGTGAGAAGGTTCTGGACGAAGACAGTACCCACTTCAAGGTCCTCGGTGAACCTGTCGAAGTACTCAACAGGAGCCTCTCTGAGGATCGTGGATGTGATGACTCGAGAACCGCGAAGTCCACCCTCGGGGAAGCGCTCGTGGAGCGCTCGGATGTTGGACTCGATGAGCTTATCGATCACTGCGAACTTGCTCGGCGGTACCTGAGATGTACTGGGAGCTGCGGCAGCGTTGGCGCCCCGGTAGTCCTGATCCTCGTAGAGATCTGCGTCTAGGGCGTTGCTGCGAGGAGTATTCCGTACTACAGCCTCGTCCTCGTCCTCATTGAGGAATCCGCTGAGGAAGCTGTTTGTACTGTTGTCACGGGAGTCTCTGGTGGGATCGTTGGCCAAGGTAGTCTACCTTTCTACTGAAGGATTTCCATCAGCGAAGTGATGAAGGGGGCAAGGAGGATAATCATGAGTGCGAAGGACAGCGTGGGTGTGAGCACTGCTGTCATCTTCACGGGGAGTGCTGCTGTGCGCTCTCGGATCATGGAGAAGAGCTCAGCTCGAGACTCATCGGAACGGGACCTCAGCGTGTCCTCCATGGACACATTGTTCTCGATGACCTCCTGCATGGATCTGGTGAAGGTCACGATGCTCGTGGATGGAGCTCTCTCGGCAAAGCTGTCGAGGGCTTCCTTCATAGTCCTACCTGAGTCTACGGCTCGAATCACCGAGGCAAGCTCTGTTCTCAGGTGGGATTCCTTGAGGTGAGGTACTGTGTCTCGGAGCGCCTGATTGAAGGTTCTACCGGCTGAGACAGCGATGATGATGAGGTCTAGGGCCTCGGGGAGGTTTCGCTTGAAGTCGAGATCACGCTCTGCAGCCTTTTCCTTGTAGTTGATTCCAGGATAGAGGAATCCCACGACTGTGGCGATGCCGACGATTGCGTACCAGGGAGCCCAGACACCGAAGGCGAAGGTAGCGAACCAGATCAGTGCTCCCGCCACAGCACCGATGAGCCCAGTGATGTAGCGAATGAAGACGAACTCTTCAGCCTTCAGTCCCCAGGGGTTACCCGAGCGGACAAGGAGCTCCTGGACACGGATGAGATTGCGCTGGCTGCGGCTCTTTGTACCGTTGCCTGCCGGCAGTGCGTCATAGATCTCGGAGCTGAGGATCGTGAGCGCTCGAAGCGCTGAGTTACCCTCGGTCTCCTCGTCGTTGTCCGGTCTGAATCTTCCGCTGCGCTTCGGTACGAGTGTGCCGTAGACGAGGACAAAGATCAGCAGCCCTGAGAGCACTGCAAGCGCGGAGATGGCCACACTGATGTCCATGGGGTTCCTTTGCGTTCGAGGTTTCTACTCAGGCTATATCGCCGTGCTACTATACCCAGAGCAGCCTTTGGGAAACAGAAGAAGGGCAGGAACCGAAGTCCCTGCCCTTCTATCTGTTTCAGCTAAGAGCTATTAGCCGACGAGGCTGACTGCTCCGAAGCGACCGGTGTAGGCCGCGTCCTTCTTGAAGCTGTCATCCTTGGCGTGAGAATCCTTGCCGTTGCAGTAGGTGTTCTGAGCCGAGGCACTGACATTCTGCCCCTCGATGCAGGAGGCGATGTCCGCACCCTTGTTCATTGCTGCGCCGCCGATCCAGCTGGAGATTGCGACGGCTGCTAGCGCGATTCCGACGATGAAGAGGATCTCATCGATGAAGCCGGCTGCGTCGCCCATTCCCTGCTCAGACCGAAATGCGGCAGTGATGTTGCCGAAGATCTTGTCCATGGTCTATCCCTCATGTGTTGGTTAACAAAGCTGAAGCTATATCAAAGCGATGTCGCTCTAACCAACTTCAAGCGGTGCTCTAACACGAACACCTGAGGGTCATATCACAGGACCGAAATCTTTAGTCTTCGGTCTCCGAATCGTCAGCTCGCTCGATGGTCTTCTCAACCATCTTGACCGACCACTTCCAGAGCTTCAGCGCCTCTGACTCGACACGCTTCTGCCACTCCTTGAAGTTGTCGTCCTCGAAGAGGTCGGCGCTGAGGGGCTCATCAGCGAGGATGACCTCCTCGACGAAGTAGCGGCCACGGTTGAAGGAGTTGAGCCCCATGTCTGGAGTCTTGAGTCGGCCGTCCCAGATAGCGATCTGCAGGGAGCCGCAGATCCTGAGCACAGCTGCTGCCAGCTGACCACGCTGCTTCTTGTCGAAGTCGAGGCCCGCATCGCGAGTGAGCTTGCTGACCAGGCTGTAGGCGCCGAGGGGAGCCGAAACAGCAACCGATCCGGGGTTGACCTCACCGCTGCGAGTGGTGGTGATGAAGGCTGGGGGCTCTACGGGGTGGAAGTTCCCCTTGCCGGAGCCACCTCCGCTGTTCGAGCTGTTGCCGTCGTCCGAGCCCTTGGAGAAGTCCCGGGGAGCCTTGCCGGCAGCGCTGGGGAAGCGCTCATCAGTGGGGTCCTCGAGGGGGTTTGTGAGCGCAGCCTTCGAGAACATCCAGTCATCTTCCTCGCGGACCCTGAGAGCGGCAACGCCCTTGAAGATCGAGTCCTTGGCAACTGCCAGAGGGGTGAGCTCCTCGATGGGGATCTTCCGGTCGATCTTGTCCTGACGACGGATCTCGAGACGGTAGTGGATGCTACGCTTCTTGGAGTTCGAGGCATTGAGGATCTTGACAAGAGCCTCTTCGGACTTGGGGATCCAAGCAGAGGGGAGGTACTGACGGGGCTTGCCGTCCTTGTCGTGGGCCATGAAGGTGATCTTCATGGACTTGTCCTTCTCGTCGATGCTCTCGACATAGCCGAAGCCACGGATGACCTTGACTTCTGCGGGGGGATCTCCTCCGTCAAGGGAGATGATCGGGGTTGCCCACGCGCGCTGCTCTTCGCTCATTTTTCTACCTACTCTTGTCCATATGCGCTGGTTGGTTACAGATCCATAGTACCAAAAACAGGCGCAAGGACACCCTAGCTGGGAGCGATTAGGCGGGCGGGCCTACGAGCTTCCTGAACCAGTCGAAGCCGAGGAGGAAGTCAGATCCTCGGTCGAAGATGCTCACTACGAAGGAGACAAAGTCCCAGTTCCAGAGGATCATAATGGCGAAGACGACGATGGCGACGACGATCCAGCCGATGACCGTTCCTGCCGACGCGATGGGTCCCTTACCAGCCATGATTTTCTCCTGTGCTTTCTCTAGCTCTTCCGGCCGAAGAGGCCGCGCTTCTTGGTCTTCTCAGCGAAGGGGTCTGCTTCGGGTTCCTCTAGGACACCCTCCTTCGCGTCGAGCTCTTGGAGAAGCTCAGCCTTCTTGACGCGCTGACTCTCCGCGAACTCAGCCTTCTTTCTAAGAATCGCCTCACGCTCCTCTGCAGATGGAGCAATCTGAAGATGGCCAAGGAAGTTCTTCGCTTCGCCGTTGAGATCGTCGATGTTGAGATCCATAGCGAGCTCGGGCCTACCGTCGTCACCCATCCTAGTCTTGGGGATTTCGTAGTAGCTCACTCCGGTCTTCCGGTCAACCTTGCGAGTGAGTCCGTCTGTGGAGCTACCGGTGCCGGTGGATTCGGGGAAGCGAGGCTGATCTTCGGCCGCAGCTCTTGTGGGTGCCTGAGCCACCGAGGCGATGGAGGGCTTCTTAGCCTTCGGAGCTCGGGGTGCTCGCTGAGGCTCTGCTGGGGGAGCTGTTGCTGCAGTTCGCTGAGATGCTTCCTCAGCTTCCTTCATACGCTTCCAGCGCTGAAACTCCTCGAACTCATCCCGGGCGCGATCAGCAGGGGGCTGAGGTGCTGGAGCTAGAGGAGGTCGAGCGCTCGGAACATCGAGATCTGGCAGCGGCTCGCTGAAGTCGTCAGCGCTGTCGTCCCCGAAGGGGATGCTCGTAGGTAGTCCCATAGTGGATCTCCATATCGGTGGGCTCTAGGCTTAGATGGACGGATCGGCGCCCATGCGCTTCAGCTCGTGGACTCGCTCCTCGATGGGAGGGTGGGTCTTGTAGGCATTGCGGTTGAAGAAGGCTAGCTGCTTGGCAGCGTGGTCAACTGAGTGCTTCTTCTTGGGGTATGCTACCGAGCCGTAGGCTCCATCGATCTTCCTCAGTGCCCTGGCCAGAGCGTCCGGGTTCCTCGTGAGCCTGACAGCCATAGCGTCTGCCTGAGACTCCCGCTTGCGCTGCATGGATGCGTTGGCTAGCTGAGAGAGGAAGGGCGCTGCGATGAGGAAGATCAGCGAGAGCACGATGAGCGCGATTGCGAAGGGGTTCTTGTTGCCGCTGTCTCCACCTCTGAAGAAGCGAGCTCCGATCCCTGAAATGATGCCCACCACAGAGCTCATAGCGATGAGCTTAGTCATGGCCTTGGAGTCACCTGTGAGCAGATGGCCGATCTCATGGGCGATCACGGCCTGGAGCTCTTCCCGGGTTGTCATCTGCAGCAGCCCCGTGGTCACAGCGACCATGGATCCGCCCCTACCTGCCAGCGCAAAGGCATTGGGCTCGTCACTGGGGATCACACCCACCTGGGGAATCTCATCGCCTCTGAGGCCGGCTGCTAGAGACATCTCCTCGACGATGTTGCCGATGTACTTGGTGGTGGCCGGATCTGTCTCAACCGTGCCGAGCTCAAGGACGATGGACTTCCAGGATCGAGCGGAGAGCACCATCATTGAGATAGCCGCTATCGCTAGAGAGATCGGCAGTGTTGTGAGCAGGAAGCTGACGATCTGCTCGTTGGTCGTCGTGCTACTCATGATGGTGAAGATCAGCGCAGCCTCGATGGTGAGAGCGAGGAGAACGAAGTTCACGACCCATGAGATGGCGATGCCTCGCTTGAGCTTCCCGAGTCTAACCCTGAAGCTCTCCCGGTCTATGCGTTCAGGAGCGCTATCCACAGTGGGTTCCTTCCTAGCTGAAGTCGACTCTTACTGCCTTGCGAGCAGCAGGGTCCTCCACGGAGAACATGTCCCGGGGAGCGAACTTGAAGAGCTTAGCCAGGATGTTCGAGGGGAAGCTCTCTCGCTTAGTGTTGTAGTCGTTGACCGAGTCGTTGTAGGCCTGCCTGGAGAAGGCCACCTTGTTCTCAGTGGAGGCGAGCTCTTCCTGCAGCTGGCTGAAGTTAGCAGATGCCTTGAGGTCGGGGTAGGCTTCTGCCACAGCATTGATCTGCATGGCTGCATCGTGGAGGAGCTTGTCAGCCTTGGCGACACCCTCGGGGCTTCCGGAAGCAGCTGCCCTACCAGCCTCGGCCCGTGCCTCGGTGACGGCTGCGAAGACCTTGGACTCGTGGGAAGCGTACTCCTTGGCTGTAGCCACGAGGTTGGGAATCAGGTCGAAGCGCCGCTGAAGCTGAGTCTCGATCTGTCCGAAGGACTCGTCTACGATGTTCCTGCGAGCCACGAGGCCGTTGTACTGGACGACTGCCCAGATCACGACGATGGCGAGGACTACTACAGCGATGATGGTTCCGATTAGCATGGTGTCTCCCTATTCCTGTTGATGGGCAATATCATGTGGTGGAGCTAAGGCTCTCAGATGAGCTTGGGGAGCTCCGTGATGGAGTCGATGGTCTTGACCACCATCTTCATGTTCTTCGGGATCTGACCCTTGGCTGAGGCAGGAATCACTGCCCGGGCGAAGCCCAGCCTCTCGGCCTCCTTGAGCTTGGAAGAGATCATGGAGCCCTTGATCCTACCCGTCAGGGTCATCTCACCGATGTAGATGGTCCTACCCTTGGAGTTGAGCTTATCCTGAGCAGATGAGAGGATCGAGGCGGCGATGGCGAGGTCCGCGAGGGGATCCTTCACTCGGATGCCAGCAGTTGTCGAGACGAAGACATCCGAGTCGTAGAGCCGCAGTTCGGTGAACTTGTCGAGGATGGCGCAGATGATCTGACCTCGAGCGTTGTCCACGGAGCTGAACTGCTTCCGGGGGTTGGTGAGGCTCGACTCAGCCACCAGAGCCTGAACCTCCACGGGGATCTGTCGGATGCCCTCTGAGATGAAGCCAGTGGCCTCGCCGGGGAGGGGATCTCCAGAGTCGAGGAGTACTCCAGAGGGGTCAGAGACCTCCTCCAGTCCAGTCTCAGAGTGCTGGAAGATGCCGACCTCTGTGGCGTCACCGAAGCGGTTCTTGGTGGCCCGCATGAACTTCAGCGGGCTGTCCCGGTCCGACTCGATGTAGAGGACGCAGTCCACGATGTGGGCGATCTGGTTGGATCCTGCGAAGGTGGGGTCTCCGCCGTCACCCTTGGTGACCTGATTGATCAGCACCATGGTGATGCCGCGAGTCTTAGCTAGCCGCGTCAGCGTGTGGGCAGCCTCCTTAGACTGCGTGATGCTTCCGATGCTGCTGGTGATGCTACTCGAGGCCAGGGTCTGGAGGCTGTCCACCACCATGAACTTGGGCTGAACATCGTCCATGTGACCCATGAGCACTTCGAGGTTGGTCTCGTGGGTGATGTGGATGTTGTCCTCGGTGATCCCCATGCGCTCGGCTCGGAGCTTGATCTGGCTCTCCGATTCCTCACCCGAGGAGTAGAGCACTGACTGACCGAGCTTTCCGAAGATCTCAGAGAGCCTCAGGGAGAGCGTGGACTTACCGGCTCCAGGGCTAGCGGCAAGGAGCACGACCTCGCCTGTGACGAAGCCACCTCCGAGCACCCGGTCGAGCTCGCCGATGCCCGAAGGTGTGCGCTCCACATGGACTGACTTCAGCTCGGAGAGTGTCCGAGCCTTCTGATCGGGCCTCTGGGAGCCTCCGGACTTGAGCCCAGAGCTCTCGGCAGATGCCACCTCAGAGGCAGCAGCCACTTCCTTGATGGTGTTGTAGTTCTTGCACTGCGTACATACGCCGGCCCACTGCGAGTAGACCTTGCCGCACTCTTCGCACTTCCACTGAGTTCTTGGTTTCGCCATGGGACTAGAGTACCGACTGGGAGGCCGTAGGAACAGCCCTAAGCGCCGAAGCAGCCAGGACGGACAGGATGTGCGCCGGGTCCGATAGACTCGCTCCTAGAGGCTTAGACAGCGAGCATCACGACGATTCCGACGAAGAGCAGGCCCGAGAGGATCGAGCAGACCAGGATGATGACCTTCTCGATCTCACCGCCGGACTCGATGGTGCCGAAGCGAGTGTACCACCAGAAGCGCTTCCTAGTGAGCACGGTGAGGGGGAAGAAGAGGGGAGTGCCGTAGCGAGTGAAGGTATCTCCGAGGATGTGGGTAGCTCCACCGGCTGCGATGGCGACTCCGAGCCAGAGGTAGCCCTGCTCAGCGGGAATGAAGTTGATCAGAAGTAGCGCGACGGCCACGGCGATGAGGAATGCCACGATCTCCCCAGCGAAGCCCTTACGGATCTTCGCCATGCGCTTCTTGCCCAGGGAGGAGAGGAAGAGGTGGATCATGGCTGCGAGGAAGAGCGCGCCGAAGAGCTGGCCTAGGGTGACCACGCCCAGGGCAGGCACATCGAAGGTCTGGGGAAGCTTTGTGAGGAACCATACTCCAGCGCCGATGAGCGCAGCTGAGAGCAGCGTGTGGTAGAAGCCCCGGTGAGGATTGGGGCTCGCATCGTCCTTGGGGGTCCTCACCACGGTCTGAATGATGCTGGAGCTCAGTCTAAAGACCACGCTCAGAGCCTCACCGATGAAGCCGAAGGCTGAGTGGCTCGTGGACTTGGAGTTGTCGAGGTCCGGGTAGAGCGTTGCGCCGATCCAGGCCAGAGCGAAGGCAATGATCAGTGCGAGGTTGCCCCAGACGAAGTACTCAGTTCCCCAGCCAGCGACGATGGAGATCAGGAAGAAGGCCTCCACTGCGAGCACTCCGGTGATGGCGTGGAGGTAGCCTGAGAAGCCCCCATCGGTGCCGATCTTGCGCCGCACAGTTTCGACTACGGAGAAGCACTCCTGCTCTTCGAGCTCAGCTGAGTGGTTGTGTGTCATGGGTTAGCCCTTCGCCATTCTGTCAGCTGAGCATATCAGCGGGTAGCAGAAGAGGGGACCCCGTGGGATCCCCTCTTCAGTGGGTGTCGCTTAGTTGTTTGCCGAGACCAGGGAGCCGTAGACGACTCGCATCTCAAGCTCTCCACCCGTCACTGCGCGCTTCGAGAGCGGAGGCAGCGAGAGAGCGTTGGGCGTTCCAGCCATGGTGAGCACGAGGTCCGAGCCCACGAAGGCGTTGGTGAGCATGGGCTTCTCGTTGGCCTTGAGCTTGTGGAGCACCACGCCCAGACCACCCTTGCCCTTCACAGGCACCTCGGTCACGGGAGTGACCTTGATGGTCTTGCTACCCTCGGAGATGATCGAGTAGTCAGCTGGCCGCTCGACCAGGCCGAAGCCGATGATCTTGTCAGCATCTGACTTCAGGTTCATGGCCTTCACGGGACCAGCCTTGGAGCCGGAGACCCGGATGGACTCAGCATCGAAGGACAGCGCCATGGCACTGGAGCTCACGAGGACGAACTTCTTCCCCTTGACGGACCTACCTAGCCAGAGGGTAGCAGCGATGCTGTCACCTTCCCGCAGGGTGATGACCGGGAACTCATCCTTGTTGCCGAAGTCCGACTTGGAGATCTTGATCTCACCCTTGGTGGTGACGATGGCGAGCCCCACATCGTAGTTGCTGAGCTCGATCTTAGCCATGCCCACCACGGTGAGCGAGGGATCGAAGCCGAGCTCCTTGGCGCCCACGGGCTTGTCCTCGGGGAAGAAGTTCGCGGGGATCTTCTTGGCATTGCCGTCGTCGAAGACCACTGCGATCTCAGACTGTGTGCTCGTCTTGATGGTCTCCACCACGGGGCCGTACTTGAGCTCGAAGGCGCCGGGAGTGTAGAGGTCCCTCTCGGCGGTCCTGATGAGCTTGCCGTTCCGGAGCTTGGTGATGTAGCAGGGGAGGTCCTTCTCGGCAGCCCTAGCGGACTGAGCGAGGGCGCGCTCCTGCTCCTTCACATCCTCATTGGTGAGGCCGGAGACGACGGTGCGCCGGTCGTCGGCGATGATCCGCTTGGATTCCTTGAGCTCGAACTTCACTCGCTCATTGAGCGCGTCATCGTCATCCTGAAGGATGCGCTCGCAGTCTTCCTTCTCCTTGAGCAGTCGACCCTTCTCGTCGACGAGCGCCGAAGCGTCAGCCTTAGTGAGCTTCCTCAGCTGCATGGAGAGGATGTAGTCAGCCTGCTTCTCGGAGATCTTGAAGTGCTTCATCAGGCCGTTCTTAGCGTCATCGGCAGTCTCAGACTTCCGGATGATGCTGATGGCCTTGTCGATGTCCACGAGGGCTGCGAGGAGGGCGTCCACCTGGAGGATTCGACCGGCGATCTTGGCGAGCCTGAAGATAGCCTTGTTCTTGACGATGGCCCTCCGGAAGGCGATGAACTGCTGGAGCTGCTCCAGCATGTTCTGCACCACGGGAGCGCCGTCCACGATCATGGTGGAGTTGGTCGAGAACTTGGTCTCCACGGGAGTGCTCTTGAAGAGCTCAGCCATGATGGCGCTGAGGTTGCTTCCAGCCTTGGTCTCCATGGTGAGCCTCAGCCCACGGTTCTTGTCCGTGAGGTCCTTGAGCACTGAGATGTCATTGAGCTTGCTGCTGCCACTTGCCTGCGACTTGCGGATCGAGGCGATGACCGACTCAGCTGAGACCTGGTAGGGGAGCTCGTAGAAGACGATGCGCTTCCTACCTCGAGGAAGATCCTCGATGTTGTAGCGACCGCGGATGGTGAAGGTACCGCTTCCAGTGCTGAGGTACTCCTCAACTCCGTCCATGCCGAAGAGCTCGCCTCCGGTGGGGAAGTCAGGGCCCAGGATGATCTTGGTGAGCTGCTTCATGGTCATCTGAGGATTGTCCACCAGCTTGATGGCAGCGTTCATCACCTCAGTGGGGTTGTGGGGCCAGAGCTTGGCAGCGTAGCCCACGGCGATGCCCTGAGTTCCGTTGATGATGCCCACGGGCCAGCGCACGGGGAGCCGAGTGGGCTCCGGGAGCGTACCGTCGAAGTTCTTGCCGAACTCAAGGCCACCCTCGTCGAGGTCTCGAACGAGATCCACGGAGGCATCGTTCAGCCGGCACTCCCAGTAACGGGCGGCAGCAGCGGTGTCTCCAGCGACCTTACCCACGGAGCCGTAGGGGTCGATGAGGGGAACTCGCTGGACGAAGGCCTGAGCCATACGAGCGAGAGCTTCCTGGATGGAAGAGTCACCGTGGGGGTGGTAGGCGTTGGCTTCGGATGCAGCTCTCGAAGCCTTGAGGTAGGCCGACTTGGGAGTGATTCCCTTGGTGTAGAGGGCCCAGAGGATACGCCTGTTGACGGGCTTGAAGCCGTCCTCGAGGATGAGCGCCCTGTCCCGGATGGTGTAGAGAGCGTAGGGAAGATAGAGATCAGGGATCCATTCCTCGGCTGGCCGGGGGATGATTTCCGCTGCGATCTGATCTGATTCTTCTGCTGCCATGTGCTAGTTCCTTGCCTACTTAGCGAGTGCTGTTGCACCCATAGTACCGAAAGTGTGTCTCAGTGAGCTGAGCTCAGAGCCCCATGCCCCGGTGCATGGCAGCGAGATCGATGGAGGCCTTCTTCACTTCGAGCTGGGGAGTGGAATCCCGCTCAGCGTCCATCTCGCCGAAGAGCGAAGCTGCCCAGGATCCAGGCATGTCCGAAGTTGAGGCTAGAGCACTGAGGAGATCGTTGAGGCTCATGAGCCTGCGCTCCTGTCGTACCGAGTCCAAGATCTCCTGTGCCTGGGGGAGAAGATCTGTCCTCTTGGCAGCGATGACGAAGAGGGCCAGGTCGGAGGGGTGGACGAAGGTCTGCATCTCATCGATCATGGCGCTCAGCGAGGGCTCGAACTCCCCATCCACCTTCTGAAGGAGGAGCTTGTGGGCCATGAGCTGAGTCTCCTTCGAGGTGATGGCAGCCATGCGCTGCCGACCGCTGAGGATCTGCTTCAGCAGGGCCGTTGCGTGCTTTTCGAAGGCCTCTGTGTCGAAGCTGTCTGTGCCGAAGTTACCCATCAGTTTATGTCCTCAAAGATCTCAGAGTTGGAGTCCATCCAACTGTCCACGGTATCCCTATCGAAGCCCTTGGCTCTGAGCCCTCCCGAGAGCACCATGCTCCGCTGCCAGCCCATGGCGGCCTTTCGGAAGGGAGTGGAGCGCATGAGCTTAGCTGCAGCCTTGGCTACCGCGTCGTCGAGCTCACCCTCTAGCTCGTCCTCTATGGTGCCTAGGACAGCCTCGATCTCTTCCTCTGGTATCCCTGCGTACTTGAGCTCTCGGACTGCTAGGGAGGCACCCTTGCCCTTGGCGATGGTCCCCTTGAGCTTCGACTCGATGTAGAGCTCGTCATTGAGCATGTGCAGGAGCTCTAGCTCATCCATGGTGATGTCGATGAGGTTGCTGTGCTCGACTTCCCCATCGCTGTTGAGGTGAGCCACATCGTCCTTGGGATAGCCCTTCTCGACGAGCCTCTGGCGGATCTTAGCGCTGTGGCTGGGGAATCGACCGAGATACCACATCGAGCTGTTCCGGGCATGGCGCAGGTAGTCTTCGTACTGCTCGTAGGTCAGTACCTGATCGGGGAGTATCTCTACGGTCCGGGCTTTCTTCTTCTCTTCCATGGCGCTATCCTATCGAGAGCTGCCTTCCCCGTGAGCCAACGGGAAGAGGGCCCCGGAGCACGGATGCTCGGGACCCCCTATCTGAGGCTTGGCTCAGCGCCGGCGAGTGAACTCGAAGCCCTTAGCGAGCACATCCACGGTGGGCTGCGACTCAGCTGCGAGCCGAGCCTTCTCCACATGGTTGAAGCTCTTGGCTGCGGGGCAGGCATTGAACAGCGGGCACCAGGAGCAGAGGATGCCGGGGCTGTACTCGAAGAGGTTGCGCTCGATGTGGTTGGTGAGCTGAGCGTCAGCGTCCTCGACATCCTTGATGACTCGAGCCCTGAGCTTCTCATCGGTGAGGTCAACATCCACGACCTCACGAGCCACAGGGTAGATCAGTCGAGCGCCGGTGACCTTGACGCCCTTTTCCTGCTCAAGGAGAATCGAGTAGATGATCTGCTGACGCTGCTCTGCGAGACCTTCGGGAGTCTTGGAGCGAGTGTTGGGGTTGTACTTCTTGACCTTGGCTCCGGACTTCCAGTCCTCCACCATGACCTCCGTGGAAACATCCGAGCCCTCTTCGCGGCCAGTTTCCTTGACTCGGTCGATGTAGCCCAGGGTGTCTCGAGTTGCGTTGCCGATTCGGCCGACGACGAAGATCTCCAGGCCCGAATCCACCGAACGGTTACCCGTGAAGATGAGCTCGTTCTTCGCGCCGATGGCCTCCGGAGCGTCGAACTGCTCACCGTGCGCCTTCAGGTAGGACTTCGCGGATTTCTTGATCCACTTCACAGCGATTTCGTTGGAGCGAAGGCGGTAGTAGTCGTAGGAGGAAAGCACATCCTGGACCACATCGTCGAGCTCGTCCTTGCCGAGCTTCTCAGCGATGAGCTTGCTCAGTACCTGGCCCAGTGCGGTTCCCTTGCCGTTGGGCGAGATGGTCTCGATCTCAGCGATGACGACCTCGGAGGGGTCAGCATCTGCGTGCATGTTGTAGTAGCCGTTGACAGCACCGCGGAGCCACTCGACGGCCTCTCGGATCTGAGCGAGGTCCTTGTACTCATCGGACTGAAGCACAGCCTTGACCTGCTTCCGCATGGCCTCGTGGGTGCGCTCCTCGGCATCCAGGGCGAAGAAGTTCTCCATGACCTGGTGGAACATGCTTCCCCGGCGAGCAGCGTTGTCGGGCTCCTCCTCGAGAATCTCCGGCATGACGAAGGAGTTGGAGAGCCAGGCGGCGGGGCAGCCCTGAAGGCCGGTGATGGCAGATGCTGAGAGCTTCTTCTTCGCCAGCTTTGCGGATGTCACATCGCTGATGACCCTGAGGCCGTCCTTGGTGATCTGGACGCGGGGTTCTGTGATTTCTGTCTTATCAGCCATGGGATCCTGTCAGCTCTAATCTAGTCTAAGTCCTGGGGAGGTCCGGAGCATAGATAGCCCACCGGTGCCTCTGGTCTATACTAACATAGAACGGCACTCCGGTCAAACCGCGGTGGGTTGACCGGAGTGCCCGCTCAGCTACCGGCTCAGTAGCCCGTGGAGAATCCGTTGGTGCCAGCTGTCTGCCTGTGGGCTTCGGCCGAATCGTCCCAGTAGAAGTCCTTGTCGTTGACCTTTCGGATGGCGATGAGCACGATGTCGATGAGCTGCCAGATTCCGAAGGTGGCCCAGCTCAGAAGGAGCTTGGCGATGCCGACGCCGATGTGGCCCATGTAGAACCGATCGATCCCCAGCGTTCCGAGGAAGATCGAGAGCAGCAGGGCTACTATCCAGTTCTTGGTTGGCTTGTAGATCATCGGTGCTCCTTCTGTCGGTTGGTGGCCAATATCGAGTACGCTCAGCCCGCGCTGCTGGTGATGATCAGGAGCACGAAGCCGTTGTAGAAGAGGTGAGTGAAGATGGCCGGATAGAGCGAGTTTGTCTTCAGCGTGAGGATAGCTGCTGTCACACCCACGAGGCCGGGAATCACCATGGCGAGGAGATCAGCGGCTGTTTCGACCGAGCCCTGGAAGTGGAAGAGTCCGAAG
>Ga0265798_10004693_pt1 | contig 18739 bp, 15 predicted proteins | sample P3T30metagenome_FD_192430 | JGI IMG/M metagenome (GOLD analysis project Ga0265798, IMG submission 192430) | Plant litter microbial communities from East Loma Ridge, Irvine, California - P3 T30 | ecosystem: Environmental > Terrestrial > Plant litter > Unclassified | place: USA: California... | reverse complement strand
TCTGGCTGACGTTCCCGCAGCTGATGATTGCGTGGATGATCCACGTGACGCAGGGCGAGACGTCGCTGTTCTATGCCGGCATCATCCTGACGATCTTCGCCGTCGGCACGCTGTTCCCCGTCGGTTACCTGTACACGCTGGCGTTCGGCCTGCTGACCGTGCTGCTGTACCTGCTCGCTTGCGTCACCCGGCCGGGCGGCGTGGCCGATCCCAGCCAGCTGCTGTTCCATACGTCGATCATCGCCTTTGCTGTTGTCGGCAGCACGGTCTACACCTATTTCAACGAGCAGGGACGGCGCCTGCTGTTTGCGCTGAAGGACGAGCTGGCGCTCAAGAACGCCGAGCTGGAACGCACCAACCGCAACCTGGCCGCCATCAAGGGCCAGCTGGTGCAGCAGGAGAAGATGGCGGCGCTGGGCACGCTGTCGGCCGGGCTGCTGCATGAGGTTAACAACCCCGTCAACTACTGCATGCTGGCGCTAGACCTGGCGCAGGAGGAGCCGGCGGCGCGCGGCAGCCCGCGCCTGGCCGAATGCCTGACGGATGCGCGCCAGGGCATGGCCCGCGTGCAGGCCATCGTCTCCGACCTGAAGACATTTGCCTACCGTGGCGACAACGTGGCACAGGACGTGCCATTCTGCTTTGCCAGCGCCGTGGAGACGGCCGTGCGCATGGCGCGACACGAACTGCGCGGCATCGCATTGCGCTCCGACGGCGTCGGTGCCGAACGGGTGCTGGGCGACGAGGCGGCCATCGTCGGGGTGCTGATCAATTTGCTGGGCAATGCGGCGGCCGCGCTGGGGCGGGGCGGGACGGCGGTACCGGAAATCGTCATCGCCAGCGCCGTCGAAGGCGCGCGGCTGCGCGTCACCGTGACGGACAACGGCCCGGGCATCGCGCCGCAGCACCTGGCGCGCCTGTTCGAGCCGTTCTTCACGACCAGCGACGTCGGACACGGGCTCGGACTGGGGCTGTCGATCTGCTACAGCGTCGTGCAGCGCCACGGCGGCCAGCTCAGCGCCGACAGCGTGCCGGGCGTCTGCACGCGCTTCATGTTCGACCTGCCGCTGGCACCACCCGACAACGCAACCCTTAACGAGCCATGAACCAGGCAGCCAATTCACTCCCCGTGATCCTGTACGTCGACGACGAGCCGGGCGCACGCAAGTACTTCCAGCGCGCGCTGGAAGACCAGGCAACCGTGCTGACGGCCGCCTCGGTAGACGAGGCCAAGGCCCTGCTGGAGCAGCATGGCGAGCAGCTGGCGGTGCTGGTTTCCGACCAGCGCATGCCCGGCGCGAACGGCAACGCGCTGCTGTTCCATGCGTGGGAGCGATATCCGCAGACGGTGCGCATCCTGACGACGGCGTACTCGGAACTGGCGCAGACGGTCGAAGCGATCAACCAGGGCCGCATCCACCGCTACCTGCCCAAGCCATGGGACATCACGACGTTGCGGCTGGAAATCGCCCAGGCGGTCGATCTGGCGCGGCTGCGCCGCCGGCATGACCGGCTGCTGGGCGAAAAGCTGGCCTTGCGCCGGCGCGAGGTGCTGGGCAACCGCATCGGCACGCTGTATGCGCTGTGCATGGCCGGCACGGCGGAAAGCGCCGCGCTGGACGCGTATCTGTCCGGCGCCCTGTGTGCCGGCGTGGCCGCGGCGCCCGACTGGCTGATGGAAGACTGCGCGCAACTGGCGGGTGCGGACGCGTTCCGGGCCGCCGCGCTGGCCCGTGCGGTGCGTCTGTACGTCGAGGCGCTCGACACGGGCGGCGTCAGCCCCGCCGATCCGCTGGCCCTGGTTGCCGACACCTTCGGCACGGCGTTCCGGCGCGGCGCCGATGGCATTGGCGTCCTGACCGAGCCGGGCGTGCTGGCCGAATACCTCGACTGCGCGCCCGACGCCCCCGTCTCGCCGCGCCACGCGCGCTGGCTGGCGTTACTGGTCTGGCTGGCGCGGCGCGACGTCACGCTGCGGCTGACGGCATCCGCGGACGGCGTACAATGCCGGCCCGCCCGCACCGCCGAACCGCCGACGCGGGCGCACCTGGCCAGCTGGATCGCCCGTTTCTGAACGTGCGCGCGACAGGCGTGCGCCGCCGGTGCTGTCGCTTCGATAACATCCCGTCATCGACAACATCGAAGGGAGGTTTGTATGCCACGCGGAGCCAGCCCGAAACGGGAACACGAATACGAGAAACTGGAAAAACAGTTCGAGAAGGAAGGCCGCTACAAGGGCCGCGAGGAAGAAGTCGCGGCGCGTATCGTCAACAAGCAGCGCAAGCAGTTTGGCGAGACCAAGACCGCGAAGGCCAAGGACCGTGCCGGCGCCTCGCCCGACCGCAACGTCCCCATCGCCAATTACGAGCACATGACGGTGCCGCAGGTGCGCAGCGCACTGGCCGAGCTGACGGCCGCCCAGCGCAAGAAGGTGCGCACCTATGAGTTGGCGCACAAGCACCGCAAGGGCGTGCTGGAGGCGCTGGACCGGCTGTAGGAGGCAGTGACGACGGCTGATCCGCTGGGTCTGTCCCCGGTAAGTAGCGGCCGATGATGCAATTGTTGGCAGCGTCAGGGGACTGACCCCGGTTTTTAGTCGGCATTCAGACAACGCAAGCCAAACGTCGGGACTGGCACCTCTTCGGGCGTTCGCCCGAAGAGGTGCCAGTCCCCAGCCGGCCCGAAGTCAGGCTGTCAGCCCCAGCACCAGCTAGCCCCGCAACGCCCGCGCCGGCACCAGCCGCATCGCCAGCCACGCATGCCGCGCTGCGGCCAGCCCGGCCACGGCAACCGTGCAAGCCAGCGCCGCGGCCAAGGTCCAGCCGCCGATCGGCGCCTGCTCGACAAAGCCTGCCAGGTACCGCCGGATCGCCAGGAACGCCAGCGGCAGGCCGATCAGGCTGGCCGGCAGCAGCAGCGCTCCGATGTCGCGCGCCACCAGCCAGCCGATATCCGGCCGCCGCGCCCCGTACAGCTTGCGCAGCACGATCTCGCCGGCGCGGCGCTGCACCGTATGCGCGGCCAGGGCGTAAGTGCCGAAGGCGGCGATACCCAGCGCGACCAGCGTGGCGGCGCCCAGCAGGCGGCCGATGCGGGCGTCGTCCGCATAGCCGGCGGCCAGTACCGCGCCGGCCGGCTGCATCTTCGGCACCGCATGGGGAAAGTAGCGCGGCCACAGCGCCCGCACGGCTTCTTCCGCCTGGCGCAGGTCGCCCGCGGCCCGCACGCTGACGGTCGGCTGCGCCGCCCACAGCGCATAGCCGGTCGGCCGGGGCGCCTCGCGCAGCGAACGGAAACGCAGCTCGGGCGCGATGCCGATCACCCGTTTTGGCTGCGCCTTGCCGTCCCAGCCGGGGAACTGGAAAACCTGGCCGACGGCGTCGCCCGGATTGGCAAAGCCCAGCGCGCGCGCCGCCACGGCGTTGATGACGAGGGGCTCGGCATCGTCGTCGCGGTCGCGGCCCCGTTCGAACAGGCGGCCGTGCAGCGGCGCGATGCGGTAGACGCGGAAGAAATCCGCATTCACGGCCTGCATGTCCAGGGACACGCTGGCGCCGCCCGGCCGTTTCAGCTCGTTCATCCATGCCGCCATGCGGCGCCCGACGGCGTCCTGGCTGACCGCCACGCCAGCCACGGCGGGCTGCGCCGCCAGCGCGGTCAGGAAGCCACGCGCCTGCGGCTCCTGCCAGTCCGGTTCCGGCAGGTCGACGATCAGCAGCGGCCTTGGGTCGAAGCCGGCCGACGCCCGCATCGCATATTCGGCCTGCCAGGCGACGGCCAGCGCGACGGCGCCGAAGCCCATGGCGGTGGCCACCTGCGCCACCGTCAACGCGCGGCGCCAGCGCGCACTGGCGCGCGATTCCGTCTCGGGACGGCCGGCCAGCACCTGCTGCGGCAGCACGCGCAGCGCCGTCCACGCCGGCCAGGCAGCGCTCAGCAGCCCCAGTGCGCAGCCCAGCAGGATCGCCAGCGCCAGATTGCCCGGCGTGGCGACGGTGCCCAGGTCCCGGTTCATCAGCATGGCGAACAGCGGCAGCACGAGCCACGCAAGCAGCAGTCCCAGCGCGGTCGCCAGCAGCGCCACCAGCACGGATTCGGCGACGAAACGGAGTGCGATGCGGTGGGCGCGGGCGCCCAGCACCTTGCGCAGCGCGATCTCGCGCTGGCGCCGCAGCACGCGCACGGTGGCCAGGTTGACGTAATTCACGGCGGCCAGCGCCAGGATCAGCAGCGCGATGCCGCCCAGCGCCGCCGTCACGACGGGGTCGGCCCGCTCGCCCGGCTGCGAGATGTGGTTGCTGGCGATGTCGCGGTCGAAGTAGACCCAGCGCAGCGGCGCCAGTTCGATCTCCATGGCCTTGCGGCCCGCCAGCCGTGCCGCCGCCTCCGGCGGATAGCGGCGCAGCACGGGCGAACGGTCGGCCGCCTCCTGCAACGCGGCGGCGACCGCTTCCGGCCGGGTGCCGGGGCGCAGGCGGAACAGCATCTTGCCCCACCAGCCAGAGGCGCCGTCCATCTCCTTGACGAACATCGGGTCCATGATGGCCGAGCCGACGCCCACCAGCGCGTCGAACGGCATCGTCGTCGGTCCGTTGGACGGCACGACCGCTCCCACGCGCAGCAGCTTGCCCTGGACCTCGAAAGCGGGGTCCAGTACCGCCGTGGTGCCGAACAGGCGGTGCGCCGCGTCGGTCGTCAGCACGATGCGGTCGGGCCGGCGCAGCGCATCAGCCACGTCGCCGGCGAGCGGCCGCAGCCCCAGCGTCGCGGCAAAGCCGTCCATGACGGCAAAGGCGGCCAGCTCCCGCATCTGGCCGTCGACGCGGGCGGACACGCCGGCGCCGTTCGGCCGCGCCGGGACGAACGCGGTGGCCGCCGCCACGCCCGGCGTCGCCGCGGCCACGCCACGCAGCAGCAGCGGCCCCTGTTCGAACCACGGGCTGGTGGGGTCGATGTTGTTGCGCAGCTTGAGCACGTACAGCTGGTCGACGTCGGCAATGCCGGCGTTGTACTGCCAGGCATGGCGCACGTAGCCCAGCAACAGCAGGCAGGCCGCCAGGCCGATGCCCAGGCCGAAAATGGCGACGGCCGTGTAGCCGGGTTCGGCCAGCAGCGAACGCCAGGCCAGGCGCAGGTCGCGCGGGAAAGGAATGAAGCGAAGAGTCATGGGCCTGTCCAGTATGAGGTTGGCAAACGAACATGGCAAGGCGCAAGATGCATGCCAGCCGCCCAGCCGTGGCCCGCCACGGCCGCGCCCGTGACAACATCGGGGTCAGGCACGAAAACTGTCACGAGCCCAGGCGTACAGGCAGGTGTCCGGAACCGGACAGCGCCTGTTCGCAGCGGGACACTCGCAACCGCGGGCACGGTCCGCTAAAATGCGGCACCTCAATTTCCGATCGACGTCGATGCTGCGCAAACTGATTCAACTGGCCCTGGCGGGCGTGCTGTCCGCCGGGCTTCTGTGTACTGCCCACGCTTCCCAATCCTGTCCGCAGCACTATGTGTCCGGCCAGGCCCCGCAAATCACCAACGACAAGATGGCTCGCGCCACGCGCGAGCTGTGCTACAACGTGTTCGGCATCATGCATTCCGGCGTGACGCGCACGCCGCTGTGGTCCGCCGAGCACCTGACGGCCGACAACCTGGCGGCGGCCGAGGACCTGTCGCGCGAGAACTCGTTCCACCCCGAGCTGTCGCTGCCGGCCGGCCAGCGCGCCGAACTGGCGGACTACGCGCGCAGCGGCTTCGATCGGGGCCACATGGCGCCGAACGGCGACATGCCGGATCGCGCCAGCCAGTACCAGAGCTTCACGCTGGCGAACATGGTCCCCCAGGACGCGGACAACAACCGCCACATCTGGGCCGGCATCGAAGGCGCCGTGCGCAAGATGGCGAAGAAGGAGGGCGACCTGTACGTGATCACCGGTCCCGCGTTCATTGGCGGCGAGCTGCGCAAGGTGGGCAATGTGCTGGTGCCGAGCCACCTGTACAAGGCCGTCTGGAGCCCGCGCAAGGGTGCCGGCGGCGCCTGGTTCGTGGCCAACGAGGCCGATGCCCGCGTCCAGACGATGACGATCGCGCAACTGGAAAGCAGGATCGGCATCAATCTGATACCGTCGCTGTCGGCACGGCAGAAGGCGGAGATGCTGAAACTGCCGAAGACGAAAGCGGGCAAGCGTAAAGGAGGTGAAAGATGACGAAGGCGAAAGAAAAAGAAGGGGGCTTCGCGCCCTATGCCAACGAAGCGGACGTGCTGCAGGTGGGCGGCCTGACGATCGAGAACCGGCTCGATCGCATCACCATCGACGGCGACATCGACCTGACGATGGACCAGGCCGGCCTGGAACATGCGCGCGAGCTGTATCAGCTGCTGGGCAAGGCCGTGGCGAAGCTGGAGGCACAGCGCGATCTGCCGGATCGACTGGCGGCGCCGAAGGTCGCCAAGGCCGCCAACCCGTTCGAATAACCGGTACTACACGACAGTTGGCCGAAACGCCGCTGGGGACTGGCTCCTCTTCGGGCGAAGGCCCGACGAGGTGCCTGTCCCCGGCCTTTGGCACGCGCCATACGCGCTTTCGGTGCAGTGGTATTTTCGGCGTTTCGTCAGCTTCGCAGAGCACGTCGGGGACAGGCTCCTGTCACAGGGCCTTTGCCCTGCGACAGGAGCCAGTCCCCGGTACTTCAACGTTGCTGACCCGCGATCCGCTGGGGGACTGGTTCCTCTCGGGCCGCGGGGCCCGCGAGGTGCCTCGCGTGGAGATCTCGTCGACGTTTGGCCAGCAGCATCACACCATCAACGTGACATGCGCCTCGCGCAGCGGCCGCCATCCCAGCGTCGCTTCGATCAGCCGCCGGTAGCGTGTATCGATATGCGCAGGCGTGCGCCGGATGTAATACTCCGCCGCCGCGCGGTCGTCGCCGGCCAGGCCCCGCAGCCAGTCCAGCACTTCCTGCGCGGAAGGCACGCGCCCTTCAGACCCGCGTGAGCGGGCCTGCAGCGCCGTCCAGACGACGGCATCGATCCCGCGCGCCACGCGCCACGCTTCGATATGCTCGGCGACCGGCGATGCCGCCCCTTCAGGTGCCGGCACCGTACCGATCCAGTCCGGCCGTGTGGGATCGATCTTCTCGCGCTCGCGCAGCATGGCGCGCGCCGACGACAAATCCTTCGCATCGACATAGGCCCAGTAGCTGGGGCAGGGCTGCGCGCCTTCGCACAGCGCGAGCGCCAGTTCGGGCGTGTCCTCGCTGTTGCGGACGAATTCCAGCGGCAGGGCGGGGCCGCTGGGATGCCAGCCCGAAGCCAGCCTCAGGGGGCCGGGCTTCCACAGCAGGGAGCCCCAGGCGATGACGGCGATTTGCATGAGCGTGATGTCTTGGACAAAACGCCAGTGTAGCCCGCGCCCGCGAAAACCCCGGGCACGCCTCGTCAGCGGTGAATCACGACCAGCAGCGCCTTGGCTTCCGTCTTGCCGGGATTGCGGATGGCGTGCTGCTGGTCGGCCGGGTAGCGCCCGGTGCCCCCCAGCTTGATTTTCTTTTTCTGCGTCCCGACTTCCAGTTCCATCGAACCGTGGAGCACCGTCAGGTGTTCCGTCGTGCCGGGATCGTGCGGTTGCGACAGCAGCTCGCCGCCCGGCGCCAGGGTCAGTTCGTACCACTCGTGGCGTCCCGCCAGCTCCATCGGGCCCAGGATGCGCAGCACATAGCCGGCGTGGTGGCCCGGCAGCGTCGGCGTTTCGTGCGCCTCGATGACGCGGATCGTGTCCACCGCCGGCTGTTCGTCCGACAGCAGCTCGCCGATCGGAACCCCCAGCGCATTGGCCAGGCGCCACGTGATGGCGATGGTGGGATTGGCCTTCTCCCGTTCGATCTGCGACAGCATCGACTTCGAGACGCCGGCGATGCGCGACAGGTCCTCGAGAGTCAGGCCGCGCGCAAGGCGCAGCCGCTGCAGCGCGGCGCCCACTTCGGGTGGTGCATTATTCACAAGGGCTTTCATTCTGGGGCAGTGGCTTGCAAAGTCCGGTATGTTTATGTAGGATTCAGTATATTGAATCTGCGTTCAAGATAGTGAACTCCGGAGAAAGTATCGAAAAAAGTGCAAACTTCGATACCCTGTTCTCCGCGAGTCACGGTACAACATAGGTTACAGTCGGTCAAGCTGCCTGCCAGCGACCACCCCACGATCCGAGGAAAACATGAGCGAACAAGCCAAGAATGCCTTTTACGGCGGCCTGCAACAGAAGCTGGACACGCTGCGCGAGCAGGGGCTCTACAAGCCCGAACGCGTGCTGGCCTCGCGCCAGGGCGCCGAAGTGACGAGCGAGGACGGCCGCACACTGATCAATATGTGCGCCAACAATTACCTCGGCCTGTCCGGGCAGGAGTGGGTGGCGCAGGCTTCCATCGACGCGACGGAAAAATACGGCTACGGCCTGTCGTCGGTGCGCTTCATCTGCGGCACGCAGACGGTGCACAAGGAACTGGAAGCGGCCATTTCAAAGTTCCTCGGCACCGAAGACACGATCCTGTACGCGGCAGCGTTCGACGCCAACGGCGGCGTGTTCGAACCGCTGTTCGACGAGAACGACGCGATCATCTCGGACGCGCTGAACCACGCCTCGATCATCGACGGCATCCGCCTGTGCAAGGCCGCGCGCTACCGCTACGCCCACAACGACCTGGCCGACCTGGAAGCGCAGCTGCAGGCCGCTGCCGACAAGCGCAACAAGATCATCGTCACGGACGGCGTGTTCTCGATGGACGGCACCATCGCCCAGCTGGATAAGATCGTCGAGCTGGCCGACCGCTACGGCGCGCTGGTGATGATCGACGAATGCCACGCCTCCGGCTTCATGGGCAAGACGGGCCGCGGCACGCACGAACACCACAACGTGATGGGCCGGATCGACATCATCACGGGCACGCTGGGCAAGGCGCTGGGCGGCGCGATGGGTGGTTTCACGTCCGGCCGCAAGGAAGTGATCGACACGCTGCGCCAGAAATCGCGTCCCTACCTGTTCTCCAACACGCTGGCGCCATCGATCGCCGGCGCGTCGCTGGAAGTGCTGAAGCGCCTGTCGCAATCGACGGAACTGCGCGACCGACTGCATGAAAACACGGCGTACTTCCGCCAGGAGATCGAACGGATCGGCTTCACGATCAAGCCGGGCACGCACCCGGTGGTGCCGGTGATGCTGTTCGAGGCGCCCGTGGCGCAGAAATTCGCCGCCCGCATGTTCGAGCTGGGCGTGCTGCTGTCCGGGTTCTTCTACCCGGTCGTGCCGATGGGCCAGGCGCGCGTACGCGTGCAGCTGTCCGCCGCGCACACCCGCGAGCAGCTGGACAAGGTGCTGGCCGCGTTCGCGCAGGCCGGCAAGGAACTGGGCATCATTCAAGCACGCTGAAAGAACAACACGATGGAACGTATCTTAGTTATTGGCGCCAACGGCCAGATCGGCAGCGAACTGGTGGAGGCGCTGGCCGCGCGGCACGGCGCGCACAACGTCTTCGCCACGGACATCTCGCCAACGAACCTGTACAACGCCGAGCAGTACCAGGTATTGAACGTGCTGGACGAGGAAGCCCTCGCGCAGCTGGTGTCGTCGCAGGACATCACGCAGGTGTACCAGCTGGCGGCCATGCTGTCCGCCACGGGCGAGGCGGCGCCGCTGCGCGCCTGGAAGCTGAACATGGACGGCCTGCTCAACGTGCTGGAAGTGGCGCGCGAACGGGGCGAGGCGGGCAAACCGCTGAAGGTGTTCTGGCCGTCGTCGATCGCCGCGTTCGGCCCGAACACGCCGGCGCAGGACACGCCGCAGATGACGGTGATGGACCCGACGACGATTTACGGCATCAGCAAGCTGGCCGGCGAACGCCTGTGCGAGTACTACCACCTGAAATACGGCGTCGACGTGCGCAGCATCCGCTACCCCGGCATCATCAGCTTCAAGTCGCCGCCGGGCGGCGGCACGACCGACTACGCCATCGCCATCTTCCACGCGGCGCTGCGCGGCGAGCGGTACGACTGCTTCCTCGGTCCGCAGACGACGCTGCCGATGATCTACATGCCCGACGCGATCCGCGCCACCATCGAGCTGATGGAAGCGCCGGCCGAGAAGGTGAAGATCCGTTCGTCGTACAACGTGGCAGTCGTGTCGTTCAGCCCCGAACAGCTGGCCGACGCCATCCGTCGCGAAGTGCCGGGCTTCGAGATCGCCTACAAGCCGGACAGCCGCCAGGCCATCGCCGACACGTGGCCGCAAAGCCTGGACGACGAGGAAGCCCGCGTGCACTGGGGCTGGCAGCCGCGCGTGGGTGTCGACGAGATGGTGCGCGACATGCTTGCCAATGTCGACGTCGGCGCCACGGCATAACACCGTATCCATACCATAACTATATACAAGAGACATCCGATGGACATGAGCGTTTTCGATTTATTCAAGATCGGCATCGGGCCTTCCAGCTCGCATACCGTGGGGCCGATGGTGGCGGCGCGCCGCTTCCTCGTCGAAAACGCGCCGCTGGACGATGTCACCGGCATCACCGCCGAGCTGTATGGTTCGCTGGCGCTGACCGGTGTCGGTCACGCCACCGATAAAGCCGTGATCCTGGGCCTGATGGGGGAGACGCCGCAGGACGTCGATCCCGAGCTGGTGGACCGCATGCTGGCCGCAAGCGAGGAAGCCGGCGAGCTGCGCCTGCTGGGCGAAAAGGCGGTGCCGTTTACGCGCGCCGTTAACCTCATCTTCCACAAGACGGAAAATCTGCCGGAGCACCCGAACGGCATGAGCTTCACGCTGCGCCGCGCCGACGGCAGCACGGCGCACAAGGTGTATTACTCGATCGGCGGCGGCTTTATCCGCGCCGAGGGCGAAAGCGCGACGCCGGCAGCGGTGTCGACACCGGTGCCATACCCGTTCGACACCATGGAGCAGCTGCTTGCCCTGGGCGAACGCACCGGCATGACGATTCCGCAGATGCTGCGGGCGAACGAGCTGGCGCGCATGACGGAGGCGGAACTGGACGCGGGCCTGGACCGCATCTGGAACGTGATGCGCGGCTGTATCGCGCGCGGCATGGAAATCACGGGCCAGCTGCCCGGTGGGCTGAACGTCATGCGCCGCGCCGCCACGCTGTGGCGTCATGCCCAGGGCGCGGACCGCGCCAACGAGCTGCCGCACGATGCGCTCAACGGCGTGACGTTGTACGCGATGGCCGTCAACGAGGAAAACGCCGCGGGCGGGCGCGTCGTCACGGCACCGACCAACGGCGCCGCCGGCATCATCCCGGCCGTGCTGAAATATTATGCGGAGGACTGCAAGCCGCTCGACCCGGTCACCGGCGTGCGCACGTTCCTGCTGACGGCCGCCGCGATCGGCATGCTGTGCAAGCGCAACGCGTCGATCTCCGGTGCGGAAGTGGGCTGCCAGGGCGAGGTGGGCGTGGCGTGCGCGATGGCCGCCGCGGGCCTCGTCGCCGCGCTGGGCGGCACCAATGCGCAGATCGAGAACGCGGCGGAAATCGGCATCGAACACCACCTGGGCATGACGTGCGATCCGATCGGGGGCCTGGTGCAGATCCCGTGCATCGAGCGCAACGGCATGGGCGCCGTCAAGGCCATCACGGCCGCGTCGCTGGCGCTGAAGGGCGACGGCACGCACTTCGTCAGCCTCGATGAAGTCATCGAGACGATGCGCCAGACGGGGGCGGACATGCAGGCGAAGTACAAGGAGACTTCGCTGGGCGGGCTGGCGATTCACGTTGTTACCGTCAACCACGCGGCATGTTGAACGTCGGGCGGAACGTCGCGCCCTGACAGCATATTATTCAGATTCTTGCCAGAATATACGCAGAATGTCCGGTCGCACTATAATAGAACTCCCCTTCGCAGTGCTTAACCGGATTTTCTGAACCATGCATTACGTGTCCACCCGCGCCGCCGCCTCTGGCTCCACTTCGGCCGCATCTTCAGCTTCCTCTTCGCCAGCGCAGTTTTCCGACATCCTTTTGGGCGGTCTCGCCCCCGACGGCGGCCTGTATCTGCCGGCCGAATACCCGCATGTGACGGGCGCCGAACTCGATGCATGGCGCAAGCTGTCGTATGCCGACCTGGCGATCGAGATCCTGAAGAAGTTCGCCACCGATATCCCGACCGCCGACATCGAGGCGCTGGCCCGCAAGACGTACACGCCCGAGGTGTACCGCAACGCGCGCCCGGACGAAAAGGCAACCGACATCACGCCGCTGCGCGTGCTGGAAGAAGAGGGCGGCAAGAAGCTGATCCTGCAGGCGCTGTCGAACGGCCCGACGCTGGCGTTCAAGGACATGGCGATGCAGTTGCTGGGCAACCTGTTCGAATACGCGCTGGCAAAGCAGGATGCGCAGCTGAACATCTTCGGCGCCACGTCCGGCGACACGGGCAGCGCGGCCGAATACGCGATGCGCGGCAAGCGCGGCGTGAAGGTCTTCATGCTGTCGCCGCACCAGAAGATGAGCGCCTTCCAGACAGCGCAGATGTTCTCGCTGCAGGACCCGAACATCTTCAATATCGCCGTCGAAGGCGTGTTCGACGACTGCCAGGACATGGTCAAGGCCGTGTCGAACGACCTGGAATTCAAGTCGCACCACAAGATCGGCACCGTCAATTCGATCAACTGGGCGCGCGTCGTCGCGCAGGTGATCTACTACTTCCGCGGCTACCTGGCCGCCACGCAGTCGAACGACCAGAAGGTGTCGTTTACGGTCCCGTCGGGGAACTTCGGCAATATCTGCGCCGGCCATATCGCCCGCATGATGGGCCTCCCTATCGACAAGCTGGTGGTCGCCACGAACGAAAACGACGTGCTGGACGAATTCTTCCGCACCGGTGTCTACCGCGTGCGCAAGTCGGCCGAGACGTACCACACGAGCAGCCCGTCGATGGACATCAGCAAGGCCTCGAACTTCGAACGCTTCATCTACGACCTCGTCGGCCGCGACCCGGCCCGCGTGCGCGAGCTGTTTACGAAGGTGGAGACGGACGGCGGCTTCGACCTGTCCGGCAAACCTGGCAGCGACGGCGACGAGTTCACCAAGGTCGCGCAGTATGGCTTCAAGTCCGGCAAGTCGACGCACATTGAGCGCGTGCAGACGATCCGCGACGTGGCCGACGACTACGGCATCGTCATCGACACGCACACGGCCGACGGCATCAAGGTCGCGAAGGAATACCTGGAGAAGGGCGTGCCGATGATCGTGCTGGAAACCGCGCTGGCGGCGAAGTTCAACGAGACGATCCTGGAAGCGCTGGGCGAGGATGCCGAGCGCCCTGCCGGCTTCGAGGACATCGAGTCGCTGCCGCAGAAGTTCACGGTGATGCCGCCGGACGTCGACAAGATGAAGGCGTACATCGCCGCGAATACGGGGCTGTAACGTGGAGCAGCCTAGAAAGCCCATGCTGACGGTGCGGGAAGCACTGGACTTCCTGCTGGCGGCCGCGCGCTCCGTGCAGGAAGTCGAACAGGTTGCAACCCTGGCCGCCAACGGCCGTGTGCTGGCCGCCGACCAGGTGTCCGGCATCGACGTTCCCGGTTTCGACAACACGCAGATGGACGGCTACGCCGTGCGCGCGGCCGACTGCGCAAGCGGTTCGGCCACGCTGCCGGTGGCGCAGCGCATCCCGGCCGGCCACGTGGGCCAGCCCCTGCAACCGGGAACGGCCGCCCGCATCTTTACCGGCGCGTTCATTCCCGAAGGCGCGGACGCCGTCGTCATGCAGGAGCAGTGCGAAGCGGCGGGCGAGGGCGTGACGATCCGCCACACGCCGCAAGCGGGCGAATGGATCCGCCGCCGCGGCGAGGACATCACGGCCGGCAGCGTCATCCTGCCTGCCGGCACCCGGCTGCGCAGCCAGGAGCTGGGTCTGGCCGCATCCGTCGGCCTGGCCGCACTGCCCGTGCGCCGCAAGCTGCGCGTGGCCGTCTTCTTCACGGGCGACGAACTGACGATGCCGGGCGAGCCGCTGGCCCCCGGCGGCATCTACAACTCGAACCGGTTCACCATCCGCGCGCTGCTGGAAAACATGGGTTGCGAGATCGCGGACTTCGGCATCGTGCCCGATTCGCTGGACGCCACGCGCGCCGTGCTGCGCGAAGCGGCAGCCGGCAATGACCTGATCATCACGTCCGGCGGCGTCTCCGTCGGCGAGGAAGACCACATCAAGCCGGCCGTCGAAGCGGAAGGCAAACTGAATATGTGGCAGATCGCCGTCAAGCCGGGCAAGCCGCTGGCGTTCGGCGAAGTGGGGCAGGCGTTCTTCCTGGGCCTGCCCGGTAACCCCGTCTCCAGTTTCGTCACGTTCCTGCTGTTCGTGCGGCCGTTCATGTTGCGCCTGCAGGGCGCCGCCGCGACGCCACCGCGCTCGTACGCGCTGCGCGCCGACTTCGCGTTCAAGGGCGACCGCCGCAACGAGTTCCTGCGCGCGCGCATCAACGACGCCGGTGGTCTCGACCTGTTCGCCAACCAGAGCTCCGGCGTGCTGACGTCCACCGTCTGGGGCGATGGCCTGATCGACAACCCGCCCGGCCAGGCGATCCAACCGGGCGACATCGTCCGCTTCATTCCTTTCAACGAACTGCTGCACTGATATGCGCATCAACCTGAAATTCTTTGCCAGCGTGCGCGAGACCGTCGGCACCGGCGCCGAGACGGTCGACGTCCCGGCCGACGTAACGACCGTCGGCGCGCTGCGCGCCTTGCTTGTCGCCCGTGGCGGCGCCTGGGCCCAGGCATTGGCCGAAGGCCGCGCGCTGCGCATGGCGTCCAACCAGCAGATGTGCGACGCATCGACGGCGCTGGCCGACGGCGCCGAAGTCGCGTTCTTCCCACCGGTGACCGGCGGCTGAGACGGCGGCGCAGCCCTGTTGCGCCATTCGGACGGTTGTGGCGTCACGCTTGCATTCTCATCGCGAACACGCCATTCTCGAATAACACACAGGCGGGCTCGGGAACGTCCATGCTGATTATTCGCGCCGCGCAATTCGAGGCGTTATCGGATTACTTCGTGCTGCCGGTATACGAGGACACGATGTTGGCCTACGTTCGCCACGCCTATCCCGACGTCGCCGCCGCGAGCGGCAAGCCTGCGTTACTGGACAAGATTCGGCGGTTGCGTCGGCAAGCGCTTGGCTATGGCGCATCCGATGCGGCGGCCTGGGGCCAGTATGCAGTCCTGGCAATGGCGTGCGCGCCAGAGTTCCAGAACGAGCCGGCTATCGCAGCAATCCTGGCCGATCCCGCATTGGCCTGGCATCGCAAGTTCGACACGTTGTTACGGCTGTTGAGGCAATCCGAAAAAGGGTGGATCGATGACAGCGCAACAGGACCGCGAGAACGCGTCGAAGCGGATCGCCTCCGCGCGTAATCTTCTTAACACGCTCATCGTAGAGTGCAACGACGCACCTGAGCCAGTCCAGTTCTTCGACATCCGTGTGCGCTCGACGGACGGGGCAGCGGTAGTCGGTGCCCGCATCGTCGTCGACGACGGCGCTGACTCTGGCTCGACGGATGAAGCCGGCGATCTCATCGTGGAGCGCCCACCAGGGGAGTGGCGCATCTCCGCAACCAAATCATGGTGTCTTCCCAAGTTGGCGCAGCTGGCCGCCACGCTTCCCAAGCTGGAAATCCTGGTTGTAGAACTGACACTCGACGAGTTGCGCTATACCCTGCACGTGGATGCCGACCGGGACGGCATCGTCGACGACGCGGCGCAGCCCCGGAACGAGCACGCGATCTGGCAATGGGGGCCTGGCGGCCGCGGGCCCGTTGTCCTGTGCAACAATGATTGCGACACCGACGTGCAGGACGAGGCCGCGCGCGTGCCGGACAACCGCGACGCCGTCATTAACGGCAACAACGATCTCGCCGACATCGCGTTATTCGAGATCCGGAGGAGCGGGCCGCCAGGGGCGCCACCGGTTGAGGAGCAATGGACCGCGACATTGGAGGTTCTCGACGGCGGGCATCGCCAGGTCAGGGTGTTCGGCACCGCCACCGCCAACGGCAGGCAAATCATCGGGCCGGTAACGGACGACGTGCCGGAAGCGGCGGCACTTGTGATTGCGCTGCGGGTGCAGGGCGATGCCGCTGCCAGCTACGCCGGTAACGTCTTTGGCATGGAAGCGCTGCGATTCGCCGGAGCGGGATTCGACGGTCTCGTCACGCTGCGGCTTACCGTGCGGAGCGCCAATGGTGAAAGTTATTTCAGCGAAGCGCGGTTCCGCGTGGCGCCGTGGATCATGCCGCATCATCTGGATGAGGCGAGAACCGTGTACGTCGCCGATCTGGGCGCGGACCATGGCAATGGGGACGTGCCGGACAATAATGGCAATGCGGCGTTCCGGCAGGCGTTGACGGACATCCTGCAGAGCGCGAACCCGCCGGGTGGGTTGCACGAAGTAGCCAGTCCGAACGGCGGGGAATTCAACGACAAGTGGCTGCAGGACTGCATGGAGTTCGGCTATAGCGTGCTGCCGCGCGAGAGCCCTGGTGGCGCACGGTGCAACAGGCTCGATTCGGTCTTGCAGACTATGCGGCAAACCGACCCCAAAGATCTGAAATGGGTGCCCCGTACTTTGCTTGCTCCGGGGCTCGGCTACATCGCGGCACCCGGCGGCAAGGCCGCGATTGCGGCGAGGATCGAGCAGTTGCGGGATGCGTTTATCCAACAACTGGGGCTCGAACTCACCCCAGAGCAGCGTGACGCGGTTCTGCGTAGCCTGAATGCGTCGATACGGCAATGGGATTCCTGGGATCTGAAAACGGTGCTGGATGTCGTTGCCGCCAACCCCTTCCTGGAGGGAGTGGAGGTCGATATGTTCGTGACGATGATGGCGTTTGAGGTCCAGGCTTACCCGCGCAATCCGGCCAACGAGGGAGGCAATCTCGAATGTACGCCGCCTTGCAGGAACGAGGCCGGACAGACCTATCCGTACGGCCGTATCTATTTCAGCCCAGGTGCCGGTCCCGGCAGGATTGGCCCGGACACGGCGGAATTTCTGCGCGCCCAAACTGTACAGGCCCCGTTCGAGGTGGATGCGACCTGGCTCAGGCTGCGTCACGCGGACGAAATGATGTCGTTCATACCGGCGCCGGGTCAGCCTTATCGACAGTGGCGGCTGCTGATCGCCAGCCCTGAGCGTGCCTATGAGATCATGGACTCGCTCGCGGACAATGCAGCGACGATACTGACGGAGCGCCACTTTGACAGCCGCCCGGTGCAGGCGCGGGTGGCCGATTTTCGCCGGGGCGGGATCGAAGTCATCCGGGGGCCAACTGGGAGAGCCCCATGGCAACCGGCGGCTAATCCCAAGGAATCGATTTCGGGCATGTGGACGGCCGACCAGTTGCGTGCCTATAACCTGGACCGCGTCCAGCAGCGGCTCGACGCGACAGTTGCCGCACTCAGGAACGCGATCGACTTGCAGGATGACCAGATCATCAAAGTCCCGATCGTTTTCGTACCGGAAAGCCTCGCGTCGGATGGCAATGATTATGCTTTTGGCGAGGGCCGCTGCAATGCGGCGCCGCTCACGGGCGGGCTGGTGAACCTCGTTGTCGTCAACGGCCACTGCATCATGCCACGCGCATTTGGCGCATTCAGCGGCGGCGTCGACCTCTTCCAGCAGGATGTCGAACAAAGGATCCACGGGGAAAACCCGGAGTTGGAAGTGCACTTCATCAACAATTGGTATCCGTACCATGTCGGTGGCGGATCGCTGCACTGCGGCACGCAGGTACACCGCCACCCTGAGGACGTGCAGGCCTGGCTTGCCAGCGATGCGGCAAAATGGTGGCATTTCGTCCCGCCTGGCCAGGGCTGACAGAGCGCGGCCATTGGACCGGCGGTCTGTACTACAATGCCGCACCTATGAATTCGCACTCCACCACCCACCCCGCGGTTCGTCCCATCGTTGCCATCATCGGCGGCGGCCCGGCCGGCCTGATGGCGGCCGAAACGCTGGCCACTATCGGGGCATTCGACATCCACGTCTACGACGCCATGGCCTCCAGCGGCCGCAAGTTCCTGCTGGCCGGCCGCGGTGGCATGAACATCACGCACGCCGAACCCTACGACCGGTTCGTGACGCGCTATGGCGCCCGCGCCGCGCACCTGCGGCCGATGCTGGACGCCTTCGGCCCGGACGACGTACGCGCCTGGGTGCACGGCCTTGGCGTGCAAACGTTTGTCGGCTCGTCGCAGCGCGTCTTCCCCACTGAAATGAAGGCGGCGCCGCTGCTGCGCGCCTGGCTGCACCGGCTGCGCGAAGGCGGCGTGCACCTGCACCAGCGCCACCGCTGGACGGGCTGGCACGACGGCGCGCTGCGCTTTGAAACGCCGACGGGCGAGAAGCTGGTCAAGGCGGATGCCGTCATCCTGGCCATGGGCGGCGCCAGCTGGGCGCGCCTCGGCTCGGACGGCGCCTGGGTGCCGCTGCTGCAGGAACGCGGCATCGACGTGGCCCCGTTGCAGCCGTCGAACTGCGGCTTCGACGTGGGCTGGAGCGAACATTTTGCCGTCCGCTATGCGGGCCAGCCCCTGATCACAGTCGCCGCCACGTGGACCGACCACACGGGTAAGCGCGTGCGCAAGCAGGGCCAGTTCGTCGTCACGGCAACGGGCGTCGAAGGCAGCCTCATTTACGCCATGTCGGCACCCGTGCGCGACACCATCGCGGCGCACTGCAGCGCCGTG
>Ga0265798_10004692_pt1 | contig 18740 bp, 14 predicted proteins | sample P3T30metagenome_FD_192430 | JGI IMG/M metagenome (GOLD analysis project Ga0265798, IMG submission 192430) | Plant litter microbial communities from East Loma Ridge, Irvine, California - P3 T30 | ecosystem: Environmental > Terrestrial > Plant litter > Unclassified | place: USA: California... | reverse complement strand
CTTCAGTTATTTTGGATACGTAGGGCAGGGAAGACCAGATTAGATGCGACACGCCCGCGGCGAGACATGCGTCGGTGAGGTTTTTGCCTTGTTGGACTTCGTGCTCGAGGGTGCCTTTTTCCCAGTAATTTGTTACGCCGAAGACGGCGGTTGAGTTTTGGATGGCGGCGAGGAGGGAGTCTTTGGAGTTGAGATCGGCCTGGGAGGGAGGGGGATGTTAGCTTGTGGTTGTGCTTGTGTGCTTTCTTGTGTTCGGGGGGATACATATGTAGTGACTTACTGAAACCATCTCAACGCCTTGTTGCACCAAGGCTTGCGCATCGGGTTTGTTGGCGTTCCGCGTGATGCCCCTAATCTTCCATTCTTTGCTGAGTTCGGGGTGGTTGAGGATTGCTCGCACGACTGAGCCGCCTTGGTTGCCTGTGGAGCCGAAGACGGTGATGAGTTTGGTCATTTTCTGAGAAGCTTCCGAGATTCAGTACGAGTGTCTCACGAGGGACTGAAGATTGGCAGATGGTTATATGTAGTCATGTAAATGAGGCTGTTCGCGAGCCTGGACTTCCTACATCTCTTTCGTGTGGAGTCGCACCTCGTGTACGCTGTGTCGTCCGTGATTCAGCATTGAGTAAGACATGGTAATCGTTTCAAATTGCGAGCATGAGTAAGAAGCATCTAAGCTGACTTGTCGATATTGCTGAACGAGCTGTGTGTAAGCAGGTGGGGAGCAAAGCGCTAGCGTGGTGTAGTGTGATTACTCACCATCGTCAACGCCAACGACATGTCCAACGTAGGTCTAGATGCCTCGACTTCTAGCAAATCACGTTCGTGTACTGGTTCATGTATCGAAATCATCGGGTGGAGTGTTTGACCAAAAGCTGATTTCAATGGCTTCAAGTAACGTTTCTAGTAGTGTCTTCGCAAACTCACAAGGCGTCCTGGAGACACACAGTCAACAATCGAGACAGCAATGTGCTTGCTATGATCACCCGTCTCACCGCAAGCACTCGTGACAAGTCGCACAATCGCTTCCATTTGGGTATCGTAGCAAGCAAGATACCATATAAAACCAACGCCGTGTCTATGAATCGAGGATGTAGTCGCCGAATATACTTCAGAGCAAGCCCTTTGTATATCAACTTTTCATCTCGATCCTATAGACCTCAACCCGATCTTGTCACTCCTTGGCTGTCCCCACAACAGCCAGATCCATCTCGTCTCCATAACTAACTGCACTCTTTTCATGGTCCTCTACCACGACACCTACTCCGGCGCGCCGATGCCACCACCACCATCTCCACGCGGGTCTTCCTTGCGCCTGTTGGGTCCCCAGCTACCTCCAGGCTTGCAACTAGAAGCATCGGTCTTGGGATCGAGTCCCTGCAGGAGTCAGTATCATCTCTCACACGCATCTTTGATCCACTCACGTATTCTTCAGACTCGCCCTCCTTCTCCAGATAGAAGATATCCGTCTTCTTGAAGGCCCCCGGGTCCGATTCGTTACCACTGTCGGCCTCGCTGCCCGCACCAGTGTCCTCTTCGGTCGAGCTCAGGTGCTCTCCACGCTGCTTCTTCCACGCCGCCTCGAGCCTCTCCAGCTCCTTGACCCGGACTCCCGAACGCCTGCCACGCTTGGTCCGGCGATGCCACTCGCCGTTCGTGCCCAAGCGCCATTGCTCGCCCCGAACGGCACCCGGCGCATGTTTCTTGGTGGGCTTGGGGCCCTTGGTGGACTTAGGAGCAGGGGCAGGGCCGGGCGGAGGCGGAGGAGCGTTCGATGAGCGGGGAGGGCCGGGAGGAGGCGAAGGAGGGTTCATGGGGCGAAGAGCCCCAAATGCGTTGACGGTGGGAAGCGCACCGTACTGGGCGCCCGGCGGCGGAAGGGGGTACTGGTTGCCCAGCTGCGGCGCAGGGTACGGGTTAGCGAGAGGAGCAGGGTGTCCGAAGCCTATGCCGTAGCCAGTCGCTATCTGGTCAGCATCCAAGAGAAAGTGAGTGGGAGAAGCGACTTACCAGGATGATATGTGGGGTACGTCGCGTACGGGTTGACGGGGGGAGGCCGGCCGTACTGCGGCCATGGGGAATAGGCAGTTGCTGTTCAGTCAGTGTTTGGTCAAGTCGCAGAGTGAGAAGTCGCTTACCAGAAGGAGGAGGCACCGAGTGGAGAGCGTACTGGTTGCCAGTACCATATGCGGCTGGTTCCTTGTCAGCATCTGATGGTGAGTCAGGGGAGGAAATGCTTACAAGGAGGAGCGACTGGGCGGTTGTCCGCCGGGCGGTATGGTGCGGGGCGCTGGTCTGCAGGACGCCAGGAGTCTGCCGGTCGATAAGGTCCTGGGCGGTAGTTCTGGTTGGGCCTGTCGTGGCGGCGATCGGCAGGCATCTCGAAGTTCTGGTTGCTGTTGTTGTTGGAAGGAGAAGCAGCTGAAGAGGTGCGACCGCGACCGCGACCTTGAGGAGACGTGTTTGCGCCCTCTTGATCGCGAGTCTGCTGGTCGTTTCCAGTCTTCTTGTTTCCTTGTTGATCTGTCAATTGTCAGTGAGTGGAGTGACTTACCAAACATGTCTTCTATCGTAATCGTTGGTGGTCGAAAAGTTTTCTTTGGAAGTGTGCAGAAAGAATGAGGCGAGTGAGGTGATCGAGTGTGCAGTCGAGAGAAAATTCTGATCCGGTTTGGAGAATTTGTAGAGGGTGGTCACTGTGGATGCCAAGACGGAAGCACTAGCGTTGATATCTTTCATTCCTCGATGGTTTGTTTGGAGAGTGACTTCAATTTGGGCGTGAGAGGGGGTCAGGGCCAATGAAATGTAGTTGAAATGGGAGCCAGACTTATGGAGCCAGACTGGCTGAACAGGCCAGAGTATGCGAAAAGGTGCAGCCATTGACTCCTTGTTGCCTTCACAGCTGTCCATCTCTTTTGTGTCACGCAAGCAAAGACTACTACCGTTATGTTCCTCGCGGTGATAATCAATGCCACTCAACCCTCGCGAAATGTGGTGTGAGAACACTGTAAATGACCAGACACAGAAGAGAAGAGAGACATCAAGAGACAGATTGGAGTCGAAGATGACGAGACTAGTGAGATACGGAAAGGAAGAGAGAGAGACAGACGAGAGACAATCAAATCCGTGCAAGCAATACTCATCTCGCGGACTACCTTCTGCTTTCTCGAGCGTCCAATTCTTGTATAATGCATCAGCTAGCACTCTTGACTTAAGCCAATATACATTACGCCTACTCTACCTCCTGAGCATGCCACGCCCACTCAGAGTACTTTCTCATCCCCAAAGCGCCTCGCATACATCCCCAACGCCTTAATCGGGAAGATGAACTTATAATTCGGGAAAGAAATCATACTGTCCACAAGTTAGCAAATCCCCTCTCCCACACACCCATCTCCCATCACAAATACTTACCAGCTCTTATTAAACACCCCCTCAATCGCCTCCTGCAACCACTCGCCATTCGCCTGCTGCCTCTCCACAATTAACTTCACCGCACGCCTGAGCACTTGCCTTTGCTCCGGCGTGTCTCCATATCCGCCCTCCAGCAGCGCAAGCACCACCCACGCAGTCTGCACAACCTGACTCCTCGGATGCTGAGACCACACCCCCAATTCGCAGCTCTTATACGTCTCTCCCCAGCCTCCATCCTGCATCTGCTTCTCCACAAAGAAATGGCACGCGCGCCGCACACGCTCGGAATTCGCATATGTCTCGCCCATGCACGCCAGACTTTCGAGCGCAAACATACCCGCGTACGTGAAGCAAATGCCCCAAGAGCCGTACCAGCTGCCATCCGGGCGCTGCGCGTTGCGAATGTACGCGACGGCGCGGGCCTTGAAGGCCGCGATTTCGGCGGCGCGGTAGTCGGGGTAGTATTTCTGGAACATGTGAAGGGCTGTGACGACGGCGGTGGTGCACTCGGGGTAGTCGTATTCGATCATGATGCGGCCGAAGACTTCGGCGGCGTTGAGGTGCTCGAGGAGTTCGGAGCCGCGGGTGGGTTCGTAGGACGCGCAACCGCCGGATGCGTTTTGCATGGTGAGGACGACGTCGACGGCGTCTTTGACTCGTCGGTCGGAGATCTGGATGGGGTATTTGTGCTCGTTTTGGAGGATGAGGGTGGCTTTCAGGGCTTCGGCGGTGCAGTCGCTCACGGTGTAGCCTTGCTTGCGGGTACTGAAGGGCCAGGCGCCTTTGCGTTGTTGGCGGTAGCATAAGTGTTGGTCGCGGGCTTCTTCGAGGATTTGCTGGTCTTCTAGGAATCCCAGAGCTTTAGTGAGCATGGGCTTCCACTCTTCGTCGTGCGCGACGCCGCAGGCTTCGATGGCTTGGATGATGAACTCGGTGTCCCAGACTTGTACGCCGTTGGTGCCATTCATGAGCATGCCCTCGTCTTTCATCCACAAGAACTCGGGTAGTGCTTTGCGGTTCTCCTGGAATGGCATGAAGTCCGGACCACCCTTGATGTACGAGGCAAGTGTGTTCATAGCTGCATTGACTGGTCCAAGGCATGCGTAGTCAGTGTTGTCATTCTCTGCTTCGATCAGCCACCAGACGTGATCCTCTGCTTTCTTCACAAGTCCTGGCCAGCGGAGGTACGGGTTCCAGATGGCCACGACAAACCAGAAGAGGAGTCTCAAGAACCATGTCTTGGGATGGTAGTTGTCTACCGGCGAAATGTCATTGCGGTGAGCACCAAAGTTGATAGTCTCAAAAGGCTGAACGAGCAGCTCAGAGCGCAGAGACCGCGTCAAGTCATTCAAAGGATATGACCATCGCTTCGAGTAGATGTAAGACATGGGCAGGAAGACCTGGCGCATATGTATCCACCACCGCCATGGTGCGACTGGTACCCAATCTGGGAGGAGCCACAGCTCAGGCGGCACGGGGTTGACGATGTCCCACTCGAAGACGCCGAGCACACTCAGCCAGAACTTTGCCCAGTGCGGTGCCCTTAGCGCACCGCCCATTTTCCACAGCGTATCTCTTGCCTTGACCATCCTCGGGTCTTCTGCGTCTACGCCCAGAATTCGCAAAGCTGTGTAGTTGAGTGATATGCCAAATACGCTACTGTCACCTTCAATGTGCAGTCCCCACCCTCCGTCTTCAGGATGTTGTCGGTTGAAGAGGTAGCGCTTCATCTCGATTGCGTGGTCCTCAGGTATGGGTGTCTCGGTGACATACCATGTGATGACGAGGCCCGGGAGCAGGAACATGGGGCCGCCATATTCGCATGCCCAGTGACCAGACGGTAGCTGCAGTTCGCGGAAGAAGGTAAGGCCATTAATGGCGGATTCGAGGGGCGTCTTTGCGGGCGTGAGCTTCGGGAGACCCTGTAGAGCTTCTGTCAGCCATGATACGAGCAGGTTGTCGTCTTGGGCCTTGTCGTGTGCTTTGCGCCCGAGGACCGCGTACCGTGTCCATGCCCAAGAAATGCTTGTCCGCCGCGCTCTGTGGCCATGCCTTGACCTCCTCGTCTGACTTTAAGTAGTGCCATGTCTGACATCCTCGCACCTCCTTCAGCCTCCATCGCGTGTAGTCCGTCTTCTCGTGCCCGGCCTTCTCGCTCTGTAGCGGAATCTGCGCATTTGCAGGAGTTTCATTAACTCTGCGCTTCGTCGCGCCATCAGCTCCTGCCATCGTGCGTTGATCGTGTGAGATAAGTCAAGAAGACCGGTCAGAGGTTCTCAGAGCATCGTAGGCAATGGTGGGAGGAGTGTGGGGGATATGTCTTGCGGTGAGGTTGTCAGTCGGCAATCTTGGCGTAATATCTCCAACGGAAGGAGCAAGGTCATCACAGCACACTGCAGATGTTTGATGCAGCTAAGACATGTTGCGGGTACAGGAGGCATATATACATGAGCTCAGAAAGACTTTTTGCACCAGTTACACAGAACAGTTGAAGCCGCTCAAGCTTTTGAACAATAGCCTCTCAAATACAACTCTGCCTTTCTACCCTACGACAGAGCACACGAATCATCTTAGAAAGTCCATTAGAAACTTCATGAATACCCTTCCCTCCATGTTTCACTACACATCCATCCCAGCCACAATTCGCGACCCGCGCATCCCACCCCTGTCGCCATACAAACATCTCGGGCTCCTTGGCAAACCACCCTGCCCTGATCGACACCCTCGCATGCACCTTCCCTTCCCTTCCACGCCATGCACTCCTCAAGCCCCACCAACACTAACTAAATGCTAAAAGTATTTCCGTCCGTTGCCAAACTCCACATCGCAGCGCGGAAGCTCTTCTGCCGATTGCCGAGTGCGCTACTCGATGTTAAGTGGGACGTGTTGAGGAACGTTGACACATGGTGGACGCCACTTCGGACGAGGCCGATGGTGATGCAATGGATGAGGAAGAGGAATGGGAAAGTGGTGAAGATGGGAAGGGAGATGAACGAGGATGAGGATGAATGTGTGTGAATTGTTGCTGTTGCTCCTTTCAATGCTGCTGCTGCGTATGTACAAAGGCTACCACGCTATCAATAACCTCGAACAGAACAAAAAGCCTAATCAAGCACCCTAACAATGCTGAAGCGATATGCTGTGAAAAACGTCTCCATACTCCATACATTCAAAACTCCGCTTCCGTGCTCAAACGACCGTATGTGCCCCATATCCAATCAAGCCAAGCAAGCCGTGTGTGTGTGTGTTCAAAAAGAATCTTCGTTTCTGGGTATCGTGTAGAAATAAAGCAATCAATGGAATTCGACCTCAATCAATCGTCCAAGTCAGGATTCGCAATGAAAAGCCGTGGCGCGCCCATGGTCATCGTTCGCTCGTCCACGCTGCCCCGTCGCACCAAGTCATCTGTGCCCTTCTTTTCTGTCTTGGGTAAGCCAGAAGGCATAGCGCCGACCTCGCCGAAGTTTCGCTCGCCGCTGCTGCCGCTGCCGGAGCTCATGTTCGTCTTCGTGTGCTCGAAGTAGGCGTCCGACGAGTCGAACTCGTTCGGCGTGGGCTCCTCTGCCACGTCATCTAGGTCTTCGGGCGTGGAAATCTGTGGCGGCGAGGAGTTGGACGAGACGCGGCCGATGGGATTCGCGTAGGACATGCGGCGGCCTGAGCCGAGCGAGCTGCGTCCCGAGCCGGTGCGGTGGTGGTAGTTGCCTGTCTTCTGCGAGCTGCCGTCCTCGTCGCTGCCCTCGTCGACTTCAGAGGCACTCAGGCGCATGGGCACACCGGAGCCGGCGTACGTCTGCGGCGCATACAGCGAGGCCTTGGGCATGCCGTGGTGGCGCCCAATCTTGGACCGCACGCCGCCGACCATGCTCGAGGTCCCGGATGCGCTCCGCGGTGGTGCGTAGTGTGAGCCGCCTGCTACCTCCTGCACTGCCCTTGCCTTTGCCTGTCGCTGGGCGGCGAGTATGCGGGGGTCTTCGTACTGCGAGCGGTCGCACCACACCGTCGCCTTTTGTTTCCGCATCATGGCCACGTATGACGTGGGCGAGTTGCCCGAGCGAGCTGACGAGGAGCGGCGGAGGGTGCCACTGTTGGAGCGGTTCGGCGGCGTGCCCGTGGTGGAGCTCGTGGACGAGGTGGGCGTGCGACGGAGGCCGCCCTGGTACTGTGTGGGGTACTGCGAGTTCATGACGGTGGTGGTGGTCGTGGTGGTAGGCGAGGAGACTGGAAATATGCCGGAGCTGGTTGTTCGTGTGCGCGAGTGGCCGAGTTGTGCGTCCGAGTACAGCTGCTGGTTGGGCGGAGGGCGAACGGCGACGCCTGGAGCTGCTATGGGCTTGCGGCGCACTGGAATTGGCCCAAAGGCGGGTGCTGGCGACGGCGCCGACATGACTGCCGCTTGCATGGCGCGATTGAATGTGTGTACTGTGTATGTAGGGAGTCCCTGACTTGACGATCACGGGAAGTGAAACAGATCAACAGCGCCCTCTACGTCAGGGCGACTGCGACAATGAAGTGACGAGGTGAATAGGGAGGGTGAATTGCTACCAGCACACGGCTGCTGCCCACAGTGAAGGGGTGCACAGTGTCTTTGTAGCGGTGCGGTGGTGGGCAGAGTTTCCGAGGTGGTGATATGCAGTTGCTTGGCAACCGCTTGCAGGCGATATGCAGCTGTCAGCCTTCCCTCTGCTTCCGGAGATGGCCTGATGCAGCCCACGATTTGGTGATGCTGAGGTACTCGGATTGCCGCCGGCGATAGACGGGACTATGGCGAGATGGCTGCAGCGAAGCTTCGAGAGGGCGGCGATAGATATGGAGGGGCACGAGTTTGCAGTCGCGGGCGGGAGGGCCCTTATGGAAGCGCTGCGCTCGGCGGCCTTCTCGTTCAGACAATGCGCTAGGAAAAAGCTTACTCTAAGAAAAGAAGCGTCAGTGTGCGAACACGAGCCATTTCAATGTTTGGGGACCAGCTGAGTCTTGCATCCATTGAGCGTAGCGGCGAAGCGCCTGTAGCAACGTGGGAGCAGGCGTGCGGTGATTGAGGCATGGCGTGAAGCTGACTTACAAATTCGGCTCAGCGCTTCCTTCAGCTTAGCGAAAGCAGCACCTCTACGCGAACGGCCAGCGACAATTGCAGCAGGAGATATAGAGTGTATAGACTGGGAGTTCGTAGGATTTGCACGTCCATCGCGGAGCGGAAGAGGAAGGCTCTTTGTACGAACACGCCTCTGGGCTTCAAGCACTCCAAGCAGGCCGTTGGAGGCGGCGATAGCGCTAGAAATGTTCAAGCCGAACTTGTCTCCACCGCAGCCTGTCGATGACGAAATACAGCCCTCAACTCTCTACAAAAAGGCACCATCGTGATCTCCGTAGCCTGTCTATAATATCGCAGACTAACGCCTCGAAACTTGGAACTCGAGCGCGCAAAGGGCAGTCGAAACAGACGCCAGCGGAGTCCTATCCGCTTGAGGCTGCCGACCACTGTGCTGGGCACGCGCCCGTAGCGTTCCTTCACCTCCACCGCGTGCGGTACCTGTCGAATCATGGTCGAACGTGCGCCAGACTGATCGCCCTAGTTACATTTGCTACTCTGGCGCTAGTCACACATCGTATCGTGAGTGCGACATTTAGGAGATGGTACCACCGGCTCCTCTCGCAGGCCACAACCCCAGGCGCGATAAGTGGCATTGCGAAATGCCGCATAAGCAACCTGTACGAGACCGGATGGTGCCCTGTAGAGCCATAAGCGGCCAGCACGGGCAGGGGAATAGCCAAGTTTGGAGGTTGAAGATGCTTAGCCTAGGTACCACTGCATCGTGAACTTTGAAGCACAGTGTGGTGTTTCACGCCTGGAGTGTGATGTGATGCCTGGGTCTGCATGTCAACTCGGCATGTTCTCTGAAGGAGTTCAAGTGCTTATCATCTCGATCGTACTCGGCTTACCACGCTTGCATCTTGAAACTCGGCACCACAGGCTGAATTGCTGGCTTGATGCTGCTGCGGGGAACATGCAGAGCCATCTCCACCGAACATGTCCTCTCCATCAAGGTTCCTCCCTCAAAAGATCATCATAACATCATTCGCATCCAATTAGCCTACCAATACATCTCACACCCGACATCTTACTTATCGATTGCTAATACATAGCATTACTGTACATCACCCCGTAAAGACACAAAAATAGTGTGGCGTCGCATCCTAGAGAACCATCGCCCGCCACCAGGGTCCGCCGTAAGTACATAGCGCAGCGGCTTACGCTGATCGCTGCTGCTTGCAGCCAAGCACTGTTGTAACACAAGCACGTATTCGGCGCAATAACTGCGACCGCGCGAATATGGAATTCCACGATGATGAATGCGCTGGCATTGGACTTCAATTGAAGGCTTGACGACGCTCCAAGCTACGATTCCACCGGCGGCACTGCGCGATGCTGTGATAGGATGCATGCACAGGATGAGCTACCCGGCTGTCTCGTCCAATTGCTTCGACGAGCTTGCTTGCGTCAAGGTGTAAGGTTCACCGAGCTTCTCCGCACGGCATGTAGATGTACCGGGAATCAAATGGCACGTGTTGTTGTTATGGGATGCAAGCTGTTTGCTATCATATGTGAGTACGCATCTCAACAATTTGCTGGCAGCGTAAAAGTCAATCTCTATTCAATCATTGCAACGCAGCCTTGAATGTACCGGCAAACCGGTACCACTTTGATGGAGGATCATGGGTAAGAGCCCAGGCCTTCGTGGGCCCATCTTACATCTGCTGCGCCGTACTCACCTCATTTCTTTTGTTTGATGGACCTACCATAGTAAGAGCGCCCTAGTTCATCTTCAGAAATGGTCGTTCACAGACCAGACGCCCAGTCTGTCCATGATATTACCAGGCAGGCAAGGAATCGAAATCGAGAACAAATCCAAATTGCTCGAAGAGGTGCAATCTCAACGTTGTTAGGGTGAGCAGCAATAGTTGAACGTTGATGCAATTGCATTTCCTCAGTCGTCATGTCACTGCTGCGATGCTTCCACTTCGTCTCTTCTACACGACCGACCACAATGCGTGAGAGGTAGCCTGGGCTGAAGCCACACAATTCATGCTCTCCCTTTCTCGCGCGAAACTACTGCTCGTAAAATCATTGACGCTTTGGATAAAGACCTACCCGTCAGCAAAAGGAATCTCGCAAAGAGAGCGACTTGTGATACACACAAGCAGTGTCTGGTGACGGATGCTGGGCAATGGTGAACAGTTGTAGTGGTACTGACGCATCTCTCAAGCAATACAGTCGCGATAAATCTAACATGTGTACCTCGATTCAAGTAGGGAGTTACTTGTGTCTACCTCGATCCTCTCCAGATCAATGGCAATCTGTCCTTAACGAGGACAGTTGCCTAATTGTGTTATGATCACTCAACATATAGTATGCCTCTTACGAATAGCCATAAACTCCACAACCATCCAGCAAAGTTTCACCCCACAAGACCTTTGTCAACATGCCAGCCAAAGGTTTTCTAACCGCAGTCGAAAGTCCCGAGTACGCTCTTGCCATGCGCGCATGCGCGATCAACAACCCTGCATTCCTAGATCTGGCCCTCCTACAAACCGCCGACGATGATCTCGAGTTCATACTTAATTTGACACGCCAGAGTGCAATACGTAACAACGCAATAGCGATTTTGAACAGCCTCGTTAAGCGCGGTGTGAGTTTCGCGGACGTGAAATCTACAGACGCTTGGGGCAACGGGCAAACATCAACAACGACCCTCGAATATCTCCTCACTCAGGGCTGGGACATCAACACGAGGGCATACTATAGCACCGAAGCCAAACCCCTTATGTGGTTCGCGATCCGCAATCTCGAGATGATAAAATGGTGTCTCGAGCATGGCGCAAGCGTTCGCCCGCGCGACATGGAGCCGATCCAGGACAATGTAATCACGCAATGCCAGCTTCGGTGCGAGCAGATTCTCGAACTAGTCGCCGAATCAGGCGACGTGGCGACATTCGAGTTTCTGCGTTCGAAAGGTGCACCGCTTGGTTGACGCTGCCTCCACCATGCTGTCGAAAGCGCTACGCATGGTGATACTTCGCGCGAGGGGTCCGAATCGACAAATCACAAAGAGCGCATGGCGATGGTGCTGCATCTTCTCGACGTCGTGAAGATTGATGTCAATGCTCTGGATCAGCCACCGGGTCGCATGTTACCAATGCGCATGGGGACACCGATATGCTATATTCCTGGATCCGCGATGTTGGTGAGGGATACGCGGGAGCTTACTTGGCTGCTGCTGGATCGTGGTGCGGATCCAACGCCTGGACTGAAGTATGCTGCGATGGTTGATTACCCTAAGTTCATAGAGGACGTAGAGGCATGGAAGGCAGAGAAGCGCGGTGTGAATAACTGCTGTGTACAGTAAGACAGAGAAAGAGTTGACGTGGTCGAAAGGTGACGTATATCGTGCTGCAGAGGGTTGGCTTGATCAAAGGCAAATTGCTCATAACCTCAACAATCAGTAGTTGTTGCTTTGAGCATTTCTGATTCAATCCAGCATCCTATGCCTCAGTACACGTACGGAATCAGCTGATAGGGCGTATCCCTCTTGAACCGCTCCCAAGCCGCCCCATACCTCTTCCCACAATACTCATCCAACACCGGAATCGCCCTCTGCGAAAAGTCCCACGCAAAGAACGCTCCCACAGCCGCACCAAGTGCATAGCCCCCACCGGCAATCGCATACCCAGCCCTCCAAAGCGTGTATCCGCCGTAGTTGATATGCCGTGCGAATTGCCACAGTCCGCCCGTGTATGCCTTTCCCTTGTTGCTCGGATCCGCCTTGAATCTCTTGCGTTGTATCTCAGCAACAAGCTCCGTGAGTATGCCAACGACATACAGCCCACTCCCAATCATAAGCGCTGGCTGCGGGAAATTCGCTTCTGTAGATGCAGAAGTAGCGCTTAGGAGAAACGCGTACGATGCCACGGTGTTGAAGCCTGCATTGAATGCGCCCACCATGAGCGCGCCATCAACGGGCATCGGCTCGCCCGACAGCGCAGTCACCCACACACATTGCTTCGCTGCCGCACCGACAGCCATGCCAAACAGCACTAGGCGGTACGGCGACAAGCCGAGGCCATCTATGAAAGATATGCCAGTGTTGGCGGGTAGGCCCGCAGGAAGCGTGCGCAGGCCAATGCGGTGCAGCAGCGAGGTGCCGAGGCCGTGAGCGAGGATGGAGTATTGCAGGTATGGCTCTACGGCGCGGGCGAGGAAGAAGACGGCTTTTCCCGCTGGAGTCGGTGTGTAGTCGCCGCGGGCGATGAGGTCGCGAGATTTGGATACATCGGAGCGCGGGTCTTCGATGCTGTCGCGGGCGGAGGGCATTGTGGGTTGGTTGGCCCCTCAAGGTTACACGATGCTGCTTCCTATATACGAGCTTGTAGTTCGGCTTCGCTGTCTAGTCGGTGCTTTGGAAGTGCGAGGCTGATTAAGAAGAAAACATCTCGGGCTGTCTGTTATCCACTGCGTTGAGGTCATGACGTAGAGCTAAGCGAGTCTCGGTGTTTGTAGAGAGCGAGCAACATTGGCCTTGAACAACACTCGCAACAACATTTATATAGGCTTCTAACTTTAGTTGTGATAATTGTATATGTTGTTGTGGGGAATTGACAGCTGACAATGATGCACTGCTGTGTGGATCAGTCTCATCTGTGATAGGTTTAGCGCGGCGCGTCGACCCGTGATGTCGCGCTTTAGCGCCATCTCATCTCAAGTGCTCATAAAACAAAGCGCGCTGGACCCTGCATCTCTTTCACGCTCGTGCTTCGTGAAAGAGCGGTTTCGTCGCGTCTTTCGTGAGTTTCATTGTCACGCTTCCTACCACCCGTCAGCATCACTTGAGCTGCACCGAAATTGGTGTGGTTTGCTGTAACACTGCCCCACTATGCTCAGGATACGAAGAGGTTTGGCGCACGACTTGGAACATCTGCTTTTGTGCTTTTTCCTAGAACAACTGTGAGTACATTTTTGTTATCACCTCATATTGGATCCGCGCTTTCCTCCCATGGACAATGAACACGACACCAGAACGAACTTCCTCAGCCAGCATACATTATCACGACAATCTCATGATATCGCATCTTTACATCCATGACTATTACTTTTGGCGCTGCATGCAGCTACCTGCAGAGCGTCGAGAACATTTCTACACGGCAGCCACGACTGCCGCCAAAACAACTGAAGGAGAGCATTCGCGAGATCACAACGAATTGGTTCAGTAATCAGCGACACAACCTCGATCGCCCCGAGACGAATGGAAGTGCGGTACTGTCAGCACTCTTCCCACACCGACGGAAGGACCGAGTCTATGGCCTACAAGCGCCTCTACTCGCAAAGAAGCTGGTCACTTTGCTGAACTTCAACCATGGCCAGAGAGCACTCTTCGATGGCTGGAAGTCAGGAAAGATTGGTGACCTTGGCGCATACACGGAATGTACTATGGCCCCATGGGATGGCACATTCAGCTCCAAGCGCGCGATACCAATCGAGCGGGTAGACCGGCTGCTGGTCCAGCTTGCTGCACGCTACCGATTCTCCGATGAAGCTATCAGGAAGCAACGAGACTGGCACATGCGGACCGACACAGAGCTGAAAGAGATTCTCGTTCGCCTAGAGTCGTGGGAGGCAAAGTGGCTCGTTCGACTGATACTGAGAGATCATTGCACCATTGAGCTAGATGAAAAACATGTGCTCGGGCAGTACCACTTTCTACTCCCAGACTTACTCATGTTCCAAAATGATTTCGACACCGTCTTCTACATGCTGCGAGGCGAGTTAAGCAGCTACCCTCCTGCCCCAAATCAAACGCAAGAAAGGGCGATGCGCATTGAGGCTGCACAAAAATTGCATGCGGTGGTTGGTATCAAAGTCGGGCGACCGACATTTCACAAGGCTTGGTCATTCAAGCATTGCTTTCAACTGGTTGCACAGCGAGCTTGGGCTGCCGAAGTGAAGTACGATGGCGAGTACTGCGAGATCCACGTCGACCTCGATAATGCGCCAAAGGACATCAAGATCTTCTCAAAGAACGGGAAGGACGCCACTGCAGATCGCGAACCACTGCATGCGATCGTTCGAAACGCACTACGAATCGGACGTTCAGACTGTTTGGTGAAGTCGAAGTGCATTGTCCTGGGCGAGATGGTGCTGTACAGCGACAGGGAGAAGAAGATTCTGCCATTTTCGAAGATCCGCAAGCACATCTCGCGCTCAGGGTCCTTCATCGGCACTTGGCAAGATTCCTTGCCCCACGAGTGGGAGCATCTCATGATCGTCTTCTTCGACGTACTCGTTCTCGACAACGAGCCTGTCCTGCGCCGCTGTCTCCAAGATCGGCGGAAAGTACTACGAGATCTTGTGAGCGTCATACCAGGACGTGCCATGCGCTCTGAATGGACATTGCTCGACTTCAAGTCTGGAGACGGTGTAACGGACCTGAAGCAGACTTTTGCTCGCAACATTGCAGCCCGGCAAGAAGGCCTTGTCCTGAAGCCACTGCACGCGCCATACTTCCCTTTGCTCACCGAGCAAGGACATCGGCAAGCCAGCTTTTTCATCAAGGTGAAGAGAGACTATCTCGGCGACATGGGCGGAGAACGCGACTTGGGTGACTTTGCAGTCATTGGTGCAAGTTATGATTCTCAAGTGGCGCCAAAGAGTGATCTCAAGCCTCTACATTGGACACATTTTCATCTTGGTTGCTGCATGAACAAGCTGGCGGTTGAGCGAACGAAAGCAAGACCGAAGTTCAAGATCGTGGCCACACTGAGCCTCGATAAGTGCATACCTAAACCTGACGTAAAGTACATGAACATTGAAGGTTACGTACAACAAGCCACGCTTCTGAAAGGTGGGATAAGCGATAACTTCGATATCGAGCACGCCAACGGCTTTGACCGCCGAATGACTGTCGCCTTCAAGAAGCCTTTCGTCGCAGAGATTCTAGGCGGCGACTTCGAAAAGCTCCAGAATGAGACGTTCGAAATGTTGCGCCATCCTCGCATCAAGAAGCTTCACAACGATCGAGCATGGGAAGACTGCGTCACAATGAAAGATTTGGACCGCATGGCTCAAGAGACATGGGATGTACCCGATGCCGACAAACTTGACGGGCATGCGAGAGACGTAGCATTGCTAGTGAAGAAGTACGCTGGCGAGTCGCAACTATCGGGCACGACGGATGAGACTACACAAGAGACGACACAGCGCACGACACAAGAAATAGGAAGTACAGTTACGCCCCGTACGCCACGCGCGACGTTACCTCCACCAAGTGACGCAGTCGTCGAGGAAACACAGCAACATACATACACCACAGTCTCGACGAGCCAGGGCTCAGCAGTCAGTAGCACACAAGGCAAAGGCGTGCGCGCATCTCGAGAGCTTCGAGTCTTGGTTCGCGAAGACACGTTCGAGGGCATTTCCACCTCAGCTGCGCTGCCCACGCCCGCGTCTACGGCGCCATTGCCAACGCCCGGCATGACTCCATTAACTGCGCTGAAAAAGAAGCGCAGCTTCACAGAACTCATCAGCCCTCCCAACGCCAAGCGAAGGAAAATACTGAGTCCGTTGCAGAGCTCGGGCGGAAATCGTAGTCTGGGAGTATTCGATTACAATTCTCAAGAGAGAACTTTTCATATTTATGCAAAAGAGGAGTTGAAGGTGCAGGTTCATACTGGACCAGTGGAAGATGGGTAGCGGTACTATGTTCCGGTCGATTTGCGAGCTGTTGGTAGTTATCCTTAATTAGATATCATGTTGTATCCATATCCACACATATCCCTACTAGACTCCCCAGTCTCCCTCTTTCCCATCCACGTCTTTCAGCCGAAACAGCAAACTCAGATGATCCAGCATATCCTCCCTATCCACCTCGCCCCAAAACAACGTCACACTATCCACGGCCTTCCATCCCAATTGCTGCTTGTGCTGAATGAGCAACCACGCGACACCATTGCCATTCGGCGTACCCAACAGCGCTTTTGCTGCCTCAGTCTCAGACTCCCAGGTCAGACCTTGCGCATCAGATACCCAGTACTCCGGCGTGCGATGCTCCTCGCGGTAGTCAGCAAGTACGCGCTCGATCATAGCTAACGTCTCGTCGTTTCCTATGCGCATGCGGATGACGCAATTCAGATCGTTGGGCAGATGCTGTAGTCGCGGGTCAGTCCATTGCAGGTATACGATATCGGTCCAGTGCTTGAGTTTAGGTATCGGGACATCCATCTCTGACTCAGGTGCGATGTGCGCTGGACCGTAGTTTTGCTGAGCTACCAGCACGCCGTTTGTGCGATCCACATACGATCGGAAAGTCGCACTGGTTGGCGGGTAGACTGTACCGTCGTGGCTGACTGTCTCGTTGTGCAGGTCTCGAATTCGTACGGCGTTCTTGCGAGAATGAGGCAGGTCTAGGGGCGTGAAGATATTGAGGTTCGCAGCGATAAAGTCGTCTGGGCGGAGAGCTCGAAGGTAGCCCCATTGTTCTAGACAGGCTTGGTCTAGGAAGGGGGAGGTTGCGGACTGCTGTGGTGGGATTAGCATTGCGCCGGCTGCGGAGTCGCTTGCGTGCATCATGGTTAAGAGGCGTTGGCCTTTTGCTACGGCGGTGCGATAGATCGAGGCTGCGTCGGGCATTGCGGATTGATTCATGTTTGAAGCGACGTCGAGGGTCGAGGGGGTTGTGGTTGTGGCTGTACTTGAGTTGTGAGTATGAAGAAGGTGGAATGAAGCCGATGTGAAAGGCAGATGATATCTCGTGCTGATGTGAACGCCAAAAGGTCGGTTGCTATGATATATATTTCATTCTTTTCCTCCTGTGCCCATCTACGAAAGGCACTGTGAAAGAACAATCTTCAGCTTCAGTGAAGATGATCCGCTCATTGGTATGATCTGCTCTCACAACCGTACAACTCTTGGCGAAGACATGGACGAGAGGCCAACCGCATCTCTTCCGCCGTAGGCTGGTAAACAGCTGTCGTACCAGGAAGCTGTAATGAAGGGGCGAAAAATGCTTGAGATGATGCAATCCGATAATAGCAAGACGCTCACTACAGGCCCAAACACTCGTTTTGTCGCTCATACCTCGGTGAAGGATTGGGGCTACATTCACACGGTATCATCAGATCATAGTTACCTCAATAATGGTCTGCGGGAGAACCTCGACGCTGTAGGTTTGGCGTGCACCGGTACCGGCGTAGAAGTGGTAGACGAACACGATAACGACACTCTGCACGAAGGCACACTCTTCCCGGCCACCGGTGCCACCTTCAACTCGTTCATAGAGCGAGAAAGCGGGATCTTCATCGCTGCCATGAACTTTGGTCCAAAAGCGTCAGTAGAAGAGGCAAAGAAGCCGGACACGTTGTTACCAGATCTCCGGCATTGGAGTGACATTGATTTCTTGCAGTGGACTGACTCGGCACCTTAAAGCGCACCTGCTGATCTCAAGGTCGTTGTTCGGCTGAACATCGAGAACCCTGATACCTGCGTGGTTATGAGCCACATTCTGCAGCGCAACCCCGAATGTTCAGGTTTTAGTCATCTGTCACTTGAGATGGATAACGCAGAGGCGTTGGCTCTGCTCGGAACGCCGAATGGTACTGGCGTTGCTTGGCTGTTGTCGCAGTATCAGAAGGAGTTGGGTCATAAGGTTGTAAAGAATGTGACATTGTTTTGGGAGCGCTCTGCCATCAAGGATGAGGGGTTCAAGACCTTGCCCAGTCTGGTATTTCGACTAATGGACTTCAATAGAGAGACCGAAGGGTGGTAGCCATTACCATAGCTGTGATGGGATGACAAAACACACAGGGGCAGGAGGTGGAAAGCGCGTGGCAAATTGGAGTTGGTGGCAGCAACTAGCATTAGAGAGTTTCTTGGTCATGATTACAGCAATCTACGTAGCTTCTTTAAATGATATTTCATACTTAAAATGCAACAGAAGAAATAACACAAGATTATTGAGTGAAGGATGTGTGATGAAACAGGAAGGGACGGCTGGCGTTAACAACGCTGCCTAGCCTAGCGCGTGTGTGGCTTGACAATGTTACGGAGGCCTGTTAGCTATGTTATAATTAACGTATTCCATCATTAAGCTGGTCACATTATCAAGCTGGTCAAAAATGCTTAGTAACACTCTTTTCCTAATAACTCCTCTAATATTAACGTATTCCACCATTACCTTAACGTATTCCACCACTGAGTCGGTCAACCCACTGAGTCGGTCAAAAAGCCTTGGCAGCACACATTACTCTCTTAACGCGACATGTCTCAACAACTATACGCG
>Ga0265798_10004691_pt1 | contig 18744 bp, 21 predicted proteins | sample P3T30metagenome_FD_192430 | JGI IMG/M metagenome (GOLD analysis project Ga0265798, IMG submission 192430) | Plant litter microbial communities from East Loma Ridge, Irvine, California - P3 T30 | ecosystem: Environmental > Terrestrial > Plant litter > Unclassified | place: USA: California... | reverse complement strand
AAATACTTTCCGCTGCTCAAAACAACTTGCCCTTGCGCAGGGGGCTAAAAAATCTCCGGAGTCGATTTTTCCCGTGAGTCTCCAAACTTTCTTTATTATATTTGATTTTATCCTTACGATGTAGGATTATTTTTAGCTTCGATATTTTTTATTTTCTTTTTACATTCTGTTACTGATCCCTCAAATATCGCATGTGCTCTAGTTGAGATTTGTACCGACTTAGCAGTAGCCAAAGCGATCATTTCCTCGGTGAAATCTTGTTTATTTTTCTTGTTGTGCAGAACAATACGATATGAATTATCAAGCTTTTTTAAAATATCATACTCATCTTTGTTTTGATTGTCGAAAAAAACTCCAAACTCAGGATAGAATTCAGCCAGATATAATTGATGCTCTTCGAGGCCTTGGGAGGCTAAATACTCACCCATAAGTATCAGTTCCGCTTTTTGAAAAGTGAATTTTATTGCCTGGTGAAGATGGAATGCTGCCAGCAAGTAGTTTCCTGACTGCCTCAGCCATTTGGAATAGATGGAGCAATTATACGAATGTCCGTCAAGTATGCCGTATTCTATTTTTGCATTTAGAATCCTTCTTCTGGTTTCTTTATTATTTTTCAGGCGGAATGCTTTTTCAGATGGATCTAAAGAATAGGCAAGTTTATCGCCGGTCGCATGATTCATTTAAAAAAAGGCTTCCCGCATCCCATAGGTCTACTGCCCACCAATGTTGAAAAAGTGTATAACTGAATTTAGGGTAGTTCCTGAATAGCCTGCTTACAAACGGCTTGACATCCATTGCATCCATCTCGCATTCGTCGGATATAATAAGCGTCAGTATAATTTCAGGGCTAAAGCTATTGTTATCTATAGATAGGTATATAGAATGAAGTGGCAGGAAATCCAGTAAAGCTTTGATAACTTTTTCTAATTCCTGCCGCTCGGGGTGGTTTTCCGGGATTGTTATAGTGTATTCCATGATGTTTCATTTTGTATTTAAAAGCTCAATTTTCTCAAGTGCTATTTTGAAAGCCTTGTCTTGAAACTCCCTGCAACGGCTTGCTATGATTTGTAAATCCGGATAAGGCACTGCGTCAATATGCTATACCTCAATCGTCCCGGTCGCATGCACAATATTTTAAACAGTTCCTGCTCGTGGGGAGTATTTCGTGGAAAAATTTCCAGTGTGATCGCCGTTGCATAATCGCATAATTCAAAAAGGTATGTCGTTGAGAATTTCTGTGGATGGTAGCCCAGTATGGAATGTATCAGCATAAGACAAATATGTTCGACTGCAAGGTGCAATAAGACTGCGCCCGGCATTGTACTGCCATTTTTTTCTATAGCCGCTAATGCTTCAAGATAATCCAGTGCTGCTGTATTGCGGGTGTACAAGTATATCCGGCTATCGTCATAATTTGACTTTGGTTCGTCTACAACATTCAATAGGAATTTTATTTCCCTATTTTGATTTACAATGTTTCCCTGCTCAAAGAGCCGGTAAAAGAAATAATGTTGGTTTCTTGTTACTTCATGCAACGACTCTGTAGTATGTAATAAAAGCATGGCTGCTGCCTGGCTTCCTATGCTCATACTGATTTGTTTGTTGAGTTTCATTAAGCTGTTCTTTTGCAGCTTCTTTACAAATACGACAAGATAAAAATGAATGTGTTCGCTTTGGTTCTCTACAATAAAGATTCCTGTGCTGACGGTGTTTAAAGTATTACGATAGCCTAAGCAATAGACGGCATCTGTTTCTATAGTATCTGCTATGATGGTGCATATCTTATATAAAGTCGCTTTTGCTTTATCGGAAATGCCTTGCATCCATTTTGCCTCTGATGGGTTATTACTGTCCATATTTCCTAAGGTTTAAGTTAGTCCTGATTCTCAGATATATTCTTTTCCTGCATATCTTCTAAAGCCTTATTTACCAGTGTATGGACATGGTCAACGAACTCATTGCAACGTCCTTCGAGCAGTTCCATTTCATCGGTACTGACGATATCTTTGCCGCTATACCGTAAAGTCCAGGGCTGGCGGCTAAGCTGTTTTAATATCCGAAGGTCACTCTCGGTTCGGGTTGGAAAAAAATTGGCGATTTCAGGGCTGAAATGCTCACAGATTTCCAAGAGGTAGCTGATGGAAAAATAATTAGGGCTGTAGCCTAAAAATAGCCGTATCATCGCAAGGCAGGCCTGTTCAACAACATGGTGCAGCAAAAGGCCGGTCAGGTGTGTATACGATGAATCGTAACCATCGGCAACATGTTCCAACAGAATGTTCGCAATAGTATTCCTGTAGTGCAGGTACTCTATGGCAGGCGCTATGTTGCGCTGTTGAGGTGTTACACAATTTAAGGTTGTTTGGTGCTCGGAATTAAGGTAGATCTGCTGTCCGCTGCTTATAACTTTATAGAAGAAATATTTCTGGTCAGCCTGCTCTGTTTTTAGTTCTGCCACATTATGGATAAGTAATGTAACAGTATACTTTCCTTTGGATTTGCTTCGGATTTTACCTGCAAGGTCGTGGGCAGTATTGGGAGTAAGTCCATCTTCAAAAACAAGCAGGTAAAAATTAACGCTGCCTTTTTTTTCTTGAACAGCAAGGCTGTCTCTCGGGGGCAACGCTTCATTTTTTCCAAAGCAATAAATAGACTCTGTTTTAATGGCCTTTGTAATTATCCTGCTAATCTTATCCAGTGCGGTATTTTCATCATTGGTGTCTGACAGCTTAAGCAGTTTTTCCCGCACCGGTTCCTTGAATGTGGTTAACACAGCTTCACATGAAGAATGCTGTTCGTTATAGACTTTGCGGGTTTCCTTAAGCATCCACTGCATTTTTTTATAGGCGATTACTACAGTTTCCTTTTTGATTTTTATGTTACCCGTATAAGGGAATGACCTTGTAACAGTATGCAACAGTTCCACCAGTTCTGCTTCAGTCGGAATTGAACGGTCAAACAGCTTGCAAAATGCCGGAGCAAACTCTTCAGTGATTCCCTGCTGGTCATTAATGCTTTTGCCGCTGTAGGCTTTGCCGGAAGTCAGTTCGCCAACGATACCAAACAGCAGTATGATGTTTTGGTGGATGGTAAGCAATGCCAGTTGATGGATATTAGTTCCCATATAGTGTTGTGCGCCCCTGCTCATAGCATCAGCTTTGCCGAACATTTGTAATACATGTTTCGTGGCTTTGAGAAAGACACTTTGTGCAGCAGGTAATTTTTCTATCATCTTACTATAGGCGGCATCGTTCTTAAACAATGGCCTGCATGTCAGATACCATTGCAGGTAGTAAAGGTTACCGTTTTTCAGTTTATGGATTATATCAGCACTATCTATAATCTTATAGGGCAGCTGTACCGAATATTTTTCGAACAATTTTTCAGCACGGTCGTACATTTCTGAGGCGATCTCGTAGAAATTTCCTTCCATGACAATAGTCAGTATATCGCCCGTTTTGCCTGCTGTATTGGATTCATGTAGGGTGACGGCAGTTACATCCATCAAAACCCGAAGGTCATTAATGAGAGCTTCAAATTCTTTTCCCGGTGGGATTACGATTGCATCCATAAATTTGAGTTTTACCTGTTGAACATTCCTTTAAATTTGTATTTTTGTAATGACCAGCAAGTAAATAAGACTTTACGGTGTACCGAATCAATTTGTTGTGTATGGTACATTTGAACTCATGTATTTTACATCTTGGAGAATAACGCACCTAAATATTACCTTTGAATTATGAGTACTACAGCAAAACCAAACCATATAGGACGTAAAATCAGCCGTATCCGTGAACTTCGCGATATGAAGCAGGAGGCTTTGGCGCAGGCTTTAGGAACTAACCAACAGGCAGTATCCATTATGGAAAACAGTGAGACTATTGAGGAAGAAAAATTAATTGAGGTGGCAAAAGCACTTGGTGTCAGTGTCGAAGCGATAAAAAACTTTTCCGAGGAAGGTATGATCAATTACTTTAATACTTTTAATGAAGGAAATAACTTCAATCATTATAACACATGCACTTTTAATCCTTTGGATAAAGTAGTTGAACTGTATGAGCGTTTAGTTCAAGCAGAAAAAGATAAAGTAGCTTACTTAGAGAAGCTTATGAATAAATAGTAACGTTATATTACTACAACTAACAGATAAAGATGTGTGGTGGTCTTTTGGTTAATACATCCATCGCACTCAATATTACAAAATCTTACGATTAGGGTAAATAGCCTCGTATGATAACATATTAAATCCACTATTATGATTACTGAAGTTGTTAAGATAGAAGACGTGTCAGAATTTTTTTCTGACTTGTTTCGGGAAGGTGTCAATGCTCATCCCGACGATGATTTTAATGATTATATTAACTACGAAACAAAGGAGTTAACTTACACCTCAGAAGAGGCAACTTTGAGAAATACTTTGATGAATAAATCATTTGAAATATGTGAAAACGCTGATGTGGACATATATGACCTGATGATGGAATTACATTTAAAAGAGTCTGGACTTGATCGTTTCATACCATTGCCTTCACAAATTAATCTGGACGAAAATTAATTTTTAATTCTGCCGTAAGTGAAAGCGTAGATAGAGCCAATCATAATTTATTTGAATATCAGTTAAACTTTCTTATCAACCAATTTTAATTCAAATTCAAGAGCAAGGGAAATTTTTGTAAGGTAGTCTATACTAAAGCTGAATTTTCCATTTTCAATTTTTGAAATTGTAGAACGATCAACATCCATAATTTCTGCAAGATGATCTTGGCTATAACCCCTTTTCTCTCTAATTTCTCTTATCGCTATTCCAATCTTAAAACGATTATCCTTAATTAATTCCTTACTTGAATTTTCGGAACTTTTCATAATTAATATACGAATAAGGTACCAGTATGTTCTACACCCTGCTTATCCAAAACTGTTAAATATACATTCGTTTCAACACCTTTTACTCCGCGTGAAAGATCTAAATTAATTATCTGTTCACTAACACTTACTACTTTTCCTTTTACCTGTGAATAGTCAGATTTATTAATCGTAACAAAATGGCCGACTAAATCTGAGGTATTGACTTCGACTACTTCCAAATCTTCAAGAAGTACAGTATTTACCGGAGGAAATGGTAACCCTGTATTCAGAGCCTGAATCTTTGCACGGGGCCTTTCCACATCTTCATTCAATTCTAAAACGACATATACCTGTTCAGGATTTTCTCCTTCTAAAGGTGAATGGAATTTAGCGATCTGTCCTGGCTTATTTGGTTTCATAGTGAAAATTTTAAAATCGAAAGATTGAACTTCAAAATTAAGAAAAAAATACACTTGTGCAATATATTGAACATTAAAATAAATGGCAATCGAATGACTTTTAGTTCTAGTATGCAGAAACGTATATTTTGACAAAGTCTTTGGCGGCAAGATTAGATTTAGTAAGTATAGTTAATTGAAAAGTTCTTCGGCAATAACATTGTGGATAATTATAATTAGCTTGATTGTTATTAGCTGAGAACAAATTCATTAATTGTGTTTATACCTATGATTAAATAAAATAATTAGATACATTTGTGACAAAGCCTTTTACGTGATTAACAGAAATTGCCTAATATTAACCCAGTACCGTAATGATAGCGATTATAATGATTTTATTGGTCGTTATTATCATTTTCCAGCAAACGCTCAAAAGAATTATTTAAATCAGTTTAGCGAGTTACCGCTAGAGTTCGTATATTATGAGCCGGACAAGAAAGGTGATGGTATTTTCTATGGCTATGGAATAATAAGCAAACCCCCATTTTTAGACAAAAAAACTCCAGGGCATTATTTTGCAGAAATTACTGATTATAAAGAATTTTCAACCCCCGTTTCTTATAAAAATGAAAAGGGTGAGGTTTTAGAAAAGATTTTTAATACTGAATTTTACAATTATAACAATGCCGTCAGAAAAATCAAACCTGACTTCTTAGACAATTTGTGTTTAGATGGTGGCGTAAAATTGAATTTTACCGCTGACGCACATTTGGTTCAAGTTTTAGGCGAACAACTTATCGCTTCAGAACGTGTTGGAATTCTTGAATTAGTGAAAAATGCATTTGATGCAGGTGCGAGCTATTGCAACGTAATTATTGAAAACGTTCCAAATTTAGACCTCGTTCCCACTGAACTTTATGATTACAACGAATATGATGGCCCAGTAATCGTCATTGAAGATGATGGAAGTGGAATGACTAAAGATCAAATCGAAATGGGCTGGCTCCGACCAGCTTCCACAATAAAAACTAATATAAAAGAGCGTCTAAAGGAAGAAAAGAAAAAAGCTACTAATGAGGGCAAACTCGAAGTTTTTGAGAATTTTATCGAAATTTTAAAGACTGAGCATAAAGGTAGAATTCCATTGGGAGAAAAAGGTGTTGGTAGATTTGCAACTCATCGATTAGGAAAAAAATTGGTTCTTAAATCTAAAACCTCCGAGAATGACTACGAACTCGTCTTAAATATTAATTGGGATGATTTTAATTCTGAATACGGAATTACTAAAGATCTTGATTCCATAAAAATTAGTCTTACTCGACAATCTATTTCCCGCGATTACGGAACAAAAAATTCAGGAACTCAACTCATCATTTATGGTGGTCGCGAAGGATTAGAGTTGACTGTCGATGAAATCAAAGAAATAAACAATACGCTGTTAAAATTAAACAGCCCAAATCCAAGCCCAAATTCCTCGGCTCAACAATTCAAAGCCTTGTTCAAATGTATACAAGTTAGGAATTTACCGGCATCATTACCAAGCATTAGCCGGAATGATTCAGTTTTCAGCATTTCGGGAATTGTAGATGAAAATGGAATTTTCAACTTCGATTATGCTTTTACCCCGCCATATAATGATGCCATTCCGTTGGTTGGATTTGATAGAAGAGATGAGGAGATTGATATTAGAAAACACAATAAAGATTACTTTTTAAAAGTCGAAGATGGTAGAAGACTGTGGAAACGTCCTAGTTGCGGCTCATTTTACATACATATTGATATTTGGTATAGAGATCGTCCGTGGGTAAACTCCTCTGACAAATCTTTCTTAGATTATTTAAAAGATTATGGAGGGTTGACAATTTACCGCGATGGTATTAATATTTTCCCTGCCGAGTGGGGTGCGAAATACGACTGGCTTGGTTTGCGCCAACGTCAAATTTCGCAAGCAAAAAGAATATCTTATTACCATATGATTGGTAATGTTGAAATTGAGCAGTCTAACAATACAAATTTAGTAGATAAAACTAACCGAGAAGGATTAATTGTAAATGCTGCTTTTCTTGACCTAACGGAACTTGTTAAAGGTGTTGTCCACTTTGTTGAACTTGATTATATGGGCAAACGCGACGAATTGAACAGACTAACCGGAGGACTTATTCGCGAGCCACGCGTTTTAAATAACTTTACTCAACAATCAGGACAAATTTTAAACAACATACATGACAAGTATGATGTCGCATCAGATCCATATTTACTTTTGCAAGAGCTGGGAGATATTAGCGACCGCAAGCAAAAATTAGTTGACTTATCAAAATCGTCTAAAAACCTTCAAAAAAATTTAGATTTGATGACGGAAGTTCAAGATATGCTTACAGAACAAGCAGGTTTTGGGTTGGGAATAGCAGTTGCGTTACATGAAATCAATAAAGTAGCTTCTAATTTCTATTATGGAATTCTTGAAATTATCAAGAAAAAGCAATTTGACAAAGTAAAACTAGAAGATCTAAAGAATACTTCTCAGGCCTTAGAGTCTGAATTGATGCGTATTAGTCCTTTAAGAGCATTAAGAAATGAGAAAGATGTCACGTTCAAAGTATCAGAGTCGATTGAATTCATTAAATCAATATTTGATTGGCAGTTTATAAAAAACGACATAAGTTTTTCATATAATGTTGATGAGGATTTTGAAATATCGACACGTTTTGGTGCTTTAAATCAAATTTTAACTAATTTAGTCGACAATTCGTGCTATTGGCTAGACGATCCTGAAATAGTAAATCGTGAAATAAAAATAGTTTTAAGCAAAAGCGACAGGACAATAATAGTTGCGGATAATGGACCAGGGTTAGCGGAATCTATCCTACCATACTTATTTCAACCGGGTTATAGCTTAAAAGAGCCGCAAAGCGGCTTAGGCTTATATGTTTGCAAGCACTATATGAATTTAATGAAAAAAAGAGGCGATATATATTTAGTTAAAGAACGCGACCGTATACAACAAATGAGCGGCGCTCAGTTCTTACTTGATTTTTCTAAAGTAAATGATAATGGAGAGTAGACCAATAAATGTATTTTTATTAGATGATGAATTCCCACTAGATGACGAATTTAGAAGGAATGGCGTGTATAATTCCGCTATATCGACAGAGGACTTATATCACCTAGCCGTAAATTTCGATTGGGGAAGTTTATCGGATTTGCAGCAATTAATAAAAAAAATTGTTACTAGCGAGGCTTGTAAAATGGGCAATATTAACCTAGTTGGTTTTAGCACGCCTACTCAGGCTTTGTCAGAAATTGCAAAAGGCATTATGTTTCCAAACGTTATAATTTACGATTGGGAATATTTGAATGCACCTATTTACAGTGATAACGCAAAATCATGGTTATTGGAACTATTAAAAAATAGTAATGCATTTATATTTGTATATTCTAAGAAAAGCGAGGATATATCTCGTTTATTGAACGGGAAGGAGTTCATGGAATTTTCAAATAATTTTCAACTATTTCATAAAGGTGGAAAGCGTGAAGCATCTTTCTCTTCAGAAGAATTTATTCACCAATATATAATTTCGGCTGCTTCAAGAAGTGGTGAGGTTAGCATAAATGATATTCCAATACAGTTTACACAAAATCAATATTTGGAAACTGCTGCTGACTTACTATACTTGCAAAGAATATTAGGGAAAGAGTACGTTTTGGATGAATTAAAAAAAATAAATTTCTTTATAGATGCCGCTTCGGTTGAGAAAATATTAAACGATTCCGAGGGTTTTATTTTGTATAATGAAGAAAAAAAAGTTCTTTTCAGTCCCCTAGAAAACTTTGATGAGGAAAAAATTAAACCTTACATAAAATTAAGTTATTTAGATGTAGTTAAACAATTTAAAATTTCTAAACTTGAAGACACTTTAGAAAGAGGTTTTCTCTTCATTTAATTATAATCGTATGGCAGCACTAGATCAAAATCATATATTAGTTCTAAGTCCTTTAATAAACCCGTTTGATAGAAGTCCTACGAAAAAATTAGCGACACATTTGCTAAAAGGAGAAACTCACAATGATGAGTTTTTGGAATCAATACACGATGGTATAAACAATCATAATCCCCAACCATATTATGAACTAACGGTAGAAGAACTAAATACAAACCGCGTTGCCGAAGGTAGCAAATTCTTTCCTAAGTGCTATTTGTGGGTAATTGATGATACGAGTATAAAGATTATCTTAGAAAGTACTCCGAACACTAAACGAGGCGAAGAACTTCCTAACAAACCTTTTGTTTGTCATACTAATATTACTGGCTGCAAACCCGCTTATATTGGAGGTGAATTGCACTTTTGTGAAAACGGGATTATGTATGTGAATTTTAGTTCAGATAGATATGGACGACCTGAGACACAAGAAAAAAAACAAATGGCAATCCAATATATGAGGGATGTTGGATATAATGCTGTAATAACCCCCGATTTTTTTTAAATATGGAATTGCTCTCAATAGACCTTTTTAGTGGGTGCGGTGGACTTAGCGAAGGAATGCATCAAGCTGATTTTAAAACAACATTTGCTTTTGAAATTGATAATATCGCATCGAAAACGTATAGTATGAATCATAAGGATACGGAAGTTATTACTCAAGATATACGAACTGTATCAATAGATAAAATCAAAGAAAAATTGAATGGTAAAACTATACACTTACTGGCAGGATGTCCACCCTGCCAAGGTTTTTCTTCGATAAGAAGATTAAATCGTATACAACCTGTTTATGACGACAGAAACAACTTAATTAATGAATATGTCAGATTTGTAGAAGAACTTAGACCATATACCATAATGATGGAAAATGTTCCAGGTCTAATCAAATATGATCTTTTTGACAAAGCAATTGAACGTTTGAAAGAAATAGGGTATACATGGATTGACTTCAAGGTTGTCAATGTTAAAAATTACGGTGTTCCGCAAAATAGGAAAAGGCTAGTGTTAGTTGGGTCAAGGTTAGGTGAGATTAAGGTCGCGGAAGCGCTAAATGAAAAAGTGACAGTTCGTGATGTAATCGGGAATTTATTAGAACCTGCATTAACCGAGGATGCTGTACATAAAATATACCCAGTTCATACGCCGAACGTGCAAAAAAGAATTGAATTGACTCCGAAGAATGGCGGTAGTAGAAAGGATTTGCCAAAAGAATATTTATTAAAATGTCATGATAAAGTAAATGTAGGCTTTAATGACGTTTATGGAAGACTAAGGTGGGATGATTATTCAACGACTATGACTGGCGGTTGCTTAAATCCATCAAAAGGTCGCTTTCTACATCCTGAGCAAGATCGATGTATTTCAGCGCGTGAGGCGGCATTATTACAGTCCTTTCCGATTGATTACAAATTCCCGCTCGATGTGCCAAAAACAAATATCGCACTAATGATTGGCAATGCGCTTCCACCGAAGTTTAGCTTTTATCAGTCTCAAAATTTAAAACATCATATTTTAGAACATATTGGCTGATAAATTTTCAAAAGAAAAGCGCTCCGAAATTATGTCAAAAATTTCAGGCACGAATACCAAGCCGGAAATTGCCATACGAAAAGCACTTCACGCCAAAGGATTCCGTTATAGAAAAAATGTATCTAATCTCCCAGGAAGACCTGATATTGTTTTAAAAAAATATAAAACTGTCATTTTTATTAACGGCTGCTTTTGGCATGGCCATAATTGCAAAAAAGCTGCATTGCCGAAAACAAATTCTGATTTTTGGACAAACAAGATTCAAAATAACATATCTCGTGATTCAAAAAATACGCAAGAATTGGAATTACAAGGATGGCAAGTGATTATTGTTTGGGGCTGCGAAATAAATAGGAAGTCAGATTTATCTAACGTGATAAATGAATTAAGTTCAAAGATTTACACTGGTCTGAATAACATTTTATTGAATGGACTGGATAAACTAATCACTTGACCCTCTCCACCAATTTTAATGATACTGTTGATAATTTTCAGATCAACATAAATAGTAAACAAATCTAAATCAGCGAAAGTGGGTCAAGTGATTAATTTATCCATAACAAAAAAAATAATTAACAAGCCTGCGTTAAGCCATTATTTACATCAGTCATTTATCACACCACATTATTTATGGAAGCATCTACCACTTTTAAACAAATGTTGGCAGGAAATAGAATTTTTGTACCCTCTTATCAAAGAGCTTATTCATGGGATACAGCTCAGGATAAAGATACTCTGCCTAAACAAACAAATACTTTCCTGAATGACTTAGAAGATTATAACAGAAGTGCAACAAGATCTAAATACTATTTTGGTCATTTTCTTTTTGAAGAAAAAAGCGAAAAAGTATATGGTGTGGTTGATGGGCAGCAAAGGTTAACTACCATTGTTATTTTTCTTTCAGCTTTATTCCGCCAGTTAAAATCCATAAGGCCATTGACAGAATCTGAGCAGGAAACATTTGAAGATATCATTAAAAGGAACAGTACCTACCGTTTTGAAACAGTTGATTATGATGACAGGCTTTTTAAAGACTATGTTGTTGATCAAAACAAAAAAGATAAAAACGGTTTAAAAACCGTATCTGCAAGGCGCGTTGTTGCTGCATTTGATTTTTTTAGTTCCCATCTCGCAAACAAAGAGGAGGCGTATCTATTGAAAATGTTAGACACTATACAAAATTCTTCTTGTACTACACACCCAGTTAAGGATGAGTCTGAAGCGATTCAAATGTTCATTTTCCAAAATAACAGGGGTAAAAAACCATCAAACCTGGAAATTATTAAAGCCCAGTTTATGTTCAACATACATCTTTTCGGAAACGACGATAAAGATGCATTGATAAAGGAAATTAAAGATCGGTTTGAAGAAATATACAGATCTATATCGTCAATAGAATATCGTATTAATGAAGATGATGTTTTACTATATACGCTCAGAGTACACTTTAATTCTTTGTGGAGGACTAATGCTATTGATGAAATAAATAAACTATTATCTGAAGAAAACCCAATCCCATTCATAAAATCATTTACGCATTCACTTTCAACAAGTTTTGAGCATCTTACTACATTCTTCGGGAAAGATGAACGCGAGAATCTTGATATTCATTCTCTTGTTACTACCGGCGGTATAAGTATAGCAATGCCTTTTATTATAAAAACATATAAATTTGGTTTACCAATTCACCAGATTAATCAATTATGTAACAAATTAGAATCTTTAGTTTTAAGAGATAGACTAATAGGTACAAGGGCAGATGTAACTTCGCGTTTAAATGATGTTTATCAATCTTTTACGGCTGAAAAACCGGAAATTATTTCAATCATCATTCGGATAGACTGGATGAAAACAACCAATGACTGGTGGTGGGCCTACTGGAATAATGATGAGCTTCAACGTAGTCTGCAAGGAGGCATTAACCATCAGACCGGGAAATACCTGCTGTGGAAATATGAAAACCATTTAGAAGGACAGGGTAAAAGTGGTTACACAGCGACACGGTTTGATAAAATTGAAAAGCCTGAACTTGAACATATTGCACCGCAAACAGAAAATCCTGAAGCGGGGTATGATAATTATGATGATGACTTTAAAAACAAGTACATTAACTGTTTAGGCAATTATTTACTACTATCAAAATCGCATAATTGTTCAGTTGGAAATAAGCCATTTTTAACAAAACGAAATACATATAATCATTTAGAGCAACAACGCGAAATACAAAGGCTTACCGTCGAAAATATTATGTGGACAAAAGATCTTATCCAGGCAAGGAAGGAAAAAATTGTTAAATTCATTGTTGAAAATATTTAATACCGTAAATTTTATAATTAATTTATATGGCAGGAAATACCTGATTGAGAATAATTTAATCAATAAAAACAATCCTAATTATATAGAAGTATTTCTGAAAAAACTTTTCCGCATTAATAATTCCAATGCCCTAAAACGTGGGCAATATTATAAATTCTATGTTAGAAGAAATTAAGAAAGCCGGTAAACCATATGTATTTAGATACAGACAAGACAATATTTTTACGTTAGAAGAAATAAAAGATTCATATATTTATTTTCAAAAACGTGAATTATTGAATGATCCATTCGATTCAACACCAGACTTGGTTGATCTGAAATATATAAGTATCGATAATCTGTACAAAGCATTCGAAAAATTAGTTGGAAAACAAAAAACTGAATTTATTGTAAAAAAATTAAGTCAAAAGAGAGTTGAAGAAACTATACGTCATTCAATTCCAAGATTTATTAACAAACATGGTATAGCTTGTTTTTCAATGCTACCAGGAGTAAATATGCCATTATTAGCTAATTATACTAATAATCATAAGGGATTATATCTTCAATATAATATAGATTTAGATCTAGATTTCTTTAGCGGTCTGAAATTAATGAATTATCAAAAAGAATTAAAAAAAATCTCAATTGAGCTTCTTGAAAATGAAGAAGATATTTACAAAATTTTTTTTCTTAAACAAGAAAATTGGTCTTATGAGCAAGAATTGAGACTAGTTAATGAAGAATTTGGAAAATATTACTTAAAAAGAGAAGCATTGAGGAATATTATATGTGGATATAATTGTTCTGAAGAATATATTGAAAAAGTACTAGAGTCCAATAAATTAAACAAACACGTTAACGTTTGGAAAATGGAAAAACCTACAGTACATAACAGATTAAAATTAGATTTAATAGGATGATAACGCCTAACAGCCGCTTCAAGTAATTATGGATGTTTTTTGTCCAGAAGTTTTTGTCTCACGATAAATATTATCTTGGCTAAAAAAACTCGGTTCGCATTAATCCGCAACTGCGCGAAGCGACAAACGTTACAGAATACATTATTCTATATTTTCAAAAAACCTCGAAACAGGTATCAAGTCTTTGGTGGAAGTCCCGCTCACTGCACTAAAAGACAAATTACGCTACTGGAGGACAGTGGCGTTATTGTTTTTGCATTTATACTATTTAAGGTTTCGAAAAAAGTCAAAATAGGTGCCAATTGTTCGATAGAAGTTCCGCTCACTCCACACAAAGACAAACAACGCCACTGAAAGACAGTGGCGTTGTCTTTTTAATGTACTTCTAAAATTACATAGCTTAATTTTCCCAACAGGCCAGTCACATTGCATTTTTTTGTAGTATTGTAAAATTTTACAAGTAGCGCATATACTTTTAATCGTTTGGCAAAGGCCGTTTTTAAGGGGTCGTCCTCCAACAAATAATCTTATATTATTTTCAATTTTAATCCCTAAAATATACAAATGGACATAATTATTGATTCAAATGTTTTCAAACGCGATTTGAAATTAAAAGATAAAAACTTTGAGATATAAATGATTACATTTCAAAAACGCAATCGAAAGTTATATTTCCTGAAATTTTCGCGAAGAACTTTTTTTTCTAGCAGAGAAAAACTCAACCTACTAATGCGCGCACATCAGATGAGATGTTAGATTCATTTTTCTATATCTTTAATTTTTAATAAAATAGATGAATAACTTAAGAGGACTATTATATCCGGCACTGCATAAATTTTATAGTGCCTTAAACAGTTTAGAAAAATTTGAAAAAGGGACAAACTTTTTCGACAATATAAATTATCTGGATAATTTCTTTTCGGAATATAGAAATGTCACCTTTGTGCTGCAAAATCTTTAGCTAATACCTTATTCATGCCTACGTACGAAAAGGTGCGCGATAAATACCTAGTTAACCAAGTCGGTAAATGGTTTATAGAAAAACGGAACGAAGTACTTAAGCAACAACCTTTTAATCTGGAGAAGCGGATTGTAATTAATATTTATTTTGGTCAGACATTGTCACTACCTGAACTAGTTTTTACCATTGACAATGATGTCGAAATTTCGTCAATAGTTGATTCACTGCAAACGACATTTAGAAGCTTCGGTCAATTGGAAGTAATGTTTTCGGCTGAATTTTTATTTTATGAATATGGGCATAGTGAAGATTTTTATGATAATTTGATTTTCGGGATAAACCAAATGAAGCTTTTATTAGCTGATATGAAGAATCAAATCAATCAGGATTGTAAACTATCCGATGAACTGGAAAGTAAAATTGAAGTGATGAATTTCTATAAAGTACCCAGAGATATGCTTTTTGTTGACGATTATGTGTTTTACTGCAAAAAGGGATATTTTGAGAAAGCTTCAAGAATTGCTATGCGAATCGGTCAAGGCCAGATAAGGGTCCCTATTGAAAATCTAAATAAAGTGTATCCTAATGGCGACTTATTTAATAAATTTGAAATGATGCACCTAGTGATTTTTCAAATGGGAAAATCGCTATTACCTACTTGCCTGATATTATATAGTGATGATACGTTTGAATTAGTTACTTTCGGATTCTCGATCAAAACTACATTATACAGAAAGTTTAACGAAATTGCTAAACGCCTTGAAGTAGATAAGATAGTTAGCATCCTTTTCGTTTCAGAAATGTATATTTATGATAAAAATGATATAAATAATCTGGACAGCCGTGAAAGGGTCGAGCATGCTAAAAGCGAGATATTAGCATTTTACATGATCGATAATCATTTAGCAATTAAATCACATTCATATGACACAAAGCAAATTGATGATTTTAAATATATAGGTTCAATAATGTTTTCAAAATCCAGTGAGCAAGTACTACCCAGATATATGAATCCGGTCATGCAAGAGTTTACACGTTTGAAAACAAATTTCAAGTAAGTTTATGTTGGGTAATGATGTTCTCAATCGCTGAGATTACCTGGATACAATATACTAGGTCTATTAAGAAAATTATGTGAATGCAATAGATCAATCTGTGTTCGATAGATCCCTTAACCTTTGTATTCACTCAATTTCGACATGATTATCAATTAATGATTTTAAATATTGCTAAATAGAGTTAGAATAGGAACAAGGTTTTCGACTGTAATCCCTGACAGCACGATTACATATTTAAAATTTCCTGTAAAAATTTTGTAAATTTACAGTAATAAAATGAGTTACTTTGAAAGTTACCATATTGGTGTACCTGTTCAAAAATAATATTGGTAAGCCCCATTTTACTGGTGTTTTCAAGAGTTTTTAGGAGCCTCTTTTTCCACCCACAATAGTTTTTAATTTGTGTGACCTACAAAAAAATGTCTTATATTTGTATTGCAAATGCGTTGAATACAGTTAATTATCTTGCATTTCATATTCAGTTTAAGCAGGTATGCTTTAGATGAATTCTAGTTGATTTGTGGCAATTTCATGGCAGTGATGCTTTTGGAAATTCAAAAAACATAGCAATGACAAGGGTTAAGAGATAAAGTTCGAAACCCTCATCGCCCACACAAACAAAACAAAGCCATTGAATTTCAATGGCTTTGTTGTTTAAATAACTTATAGTAAACAGTCACACTCTCTTTTATGTTTAATCTGTTACTTTTAAATGATGAATTTTCCCATTAACAATATCAAAGTGAAATTTTAGCGCGATAGGACTTCCTGGAAATGTTCCTGAACATTCTGCAGTTAAAATGCTTGTTGTACCATCTTCGGTATATTCCAGTGGTTTCATCACTGATTGGTAGTTCTTGTTTGAGTAATCGATCCAACGCTCTATTTCAAATCTTCCATTATGTGTTTTACCTTCGTCAAATACTTCGGCAGTTTCTGAAAACAAATTTGCATAAGTCACTGCGTCAAATTCGTTCTGTGCTTTAATTAAGTCTGTTAATACTTTTGGTAAGTTCATTGTTATTATTTTTTAAAGATTATTAAATTGTTGGTACAGTACCGCCATCGATTACATATTCAGTTCCTGATAAATAACTAGCTCTTGGAGAAACAAGAAAACCAACCAATTCAGCTACTTCTTCCGGCTCAGCGGGTCTGCCGTATGGTATTCCTCCTAATGCTTCCATTACACCTTGCTGTGCTTCTTCTACGGTGCTATTTGCGTTTCTTGCAATCTCAGCCAACCAGTCTTTCGATGCTCCTGTATTGATCCACCCAGGAGAAACGGTCAGCACCCGAACACCTTTAGGCGAAACTTCATTCGATAAACTTTTACTATAGTTTCTTAATCCTGCTTTTGCAGCCGCATAAGGCAAAGTGGAGTCATACAGTGGCAGTATTCCCTGGATAGAAGCTATATGAATAATAACTCCGTTTTTTCGATCTATCATTTGAGGTAAAAACCCTCTGTCCAGTCGAACCGGAGCCAGCAAATTAGCCTGCAGGGTTGATTCTCAATCTTCATCAGATAATGCAGTAAAGCCACCGGCAGGTGTTGTTGAAGAACCAAGGTTGTTTACAAGAATGTCCAGCCTTCCATAAGCCGACATTACTTCGCTTACTACTTTTTGTGTTCCCTCTGCTTTACTCAAGTCGGACGGAATGAAATGCAGTTTCCTGTTTTCTTTTTCAGGTGGGTTCCGTGCGGTAATAATAACCGTTGCGCCCGCTTGCAGCAGCCTTTCTGCAATTGCCCTTCCTGCTCCTTTTGTACCTCCTGTTACCAAGGCAATCTTTCCTGATAATTCATTTTGATAATCCATGTATGTTATATTTTAAATTTCTTTGTACAAATTTCAGAAGTATGTTACTTCCTCACAAGTACGGAGTTACGATTCATGTAGGGATAAATTATTCCCCTATTGTACATGTAGGAACATAGGATTACTTTTGTAATATGTATGAGAGAAAAACAATACCTAACTTAAACTGCGGGCTTGACCTAATAGGTGAAGTGCTTTACGGCAAATGGAAGATACGTTTGCTTTGGTTTATTAATGAAGGCCATAAAAGGCCAAGTGAATTGCAACGTAAAATACCGGATGCAACACGCAGGGTTTTAAATATTCAGCTGAAGGAGTTAGAGGAACATGAACTTGTTTCAAAAATTATTTACCCTGTTGTGCCTCCTAAAGTCGAATATAGCCTGACAGATTTTGGAAAAACACTAATTCCTGTAATTTCAGCTATTGGGAATTGGGGAGATGAGCATGAAGAACGTTTACGTTCGCTCATTTTAAAACGTTTAGATTAATCACTTTAAGCTATTAATAAAACGCCAGAATTAAGAATAAGTGTTCGAATGCAATCCCTCATCGCCCACACAAACAAAAAAGCCATTGAATTTCAATGGCTTTTTTTTGTTTGTAAATAATTGAATTTTATATTGAGAACAGTGGGTTGATTAGCTTGTTGTGGCGAGTAAAATTCTTGACACAATAATCTTAACAATACTATACTGTTTTTTCTCTATATAGCAAGTGCTTCAGCCATTACTGTTATTTTTGCTGGTTCGCACTATTATAATCTTCTTCAGTTACGGGCTGCAGCCAGGTAACCTGCTCTTTACCCTTATAGTTTGTAATGGCAATATGCACCATAGGACTGCCGGATGTAGCTCCGTGCCAGTGTTCTACACTTTCAGGTATATTTACAACATCACCTTTTTTAAGAAGTTTCACGGGCATGCCTTTT
>Ga0265798_10004689_pt1 | contig 18749 bp, 17 predicted proteins | sample P3T30metagenome_FD_192430 | JGI IMG/M metagenome (GOLD analysis project Ga0265798, IMG submission 192430) | Plant litter microbial communities from East Loma Ridge, Irvine, California - P3 T30 | ecosystem: Environmental > Terrestrial > Plant litter > Unclassified | place: USA: California... | reverse complement strand
TGCTAATCTTTGTTGCTCTGCCTTGGTCTGTGGTGCGTTAGACAACGGGGTTTCCGCTTCGGACATAGATGGCTCAAGCGTGACTTGGCCACTCTCTATACTGGTGGCTATTGGAGTTGACAGATGAGTTTGTGGCGGTTGCATTTTTAGTCCTGGAGCACAATGTTGAGAATGCGGCGATCGTGAGCCTCTTACGGCATAGCCATTGTTCGACTTGAAAGCAGGTTTACTCGAGTCTCGCCTAGTGGGATACGTAGTGCTTGCGAGATCTTGGCTCTGGTCAAAGGGTGGCCATGGTCTGTCCTCTTGCTCTATCAAGTCCATCATGGTGCTGATGGATGGGCTAGTTGAGAAGGACTTTTCCATCCCAGTAACAGCAAAGCTAGTATCCATGGGCGCTACTGTAGGCTCCTCACTCATGGAAGGCATGGCTTCTTTTGGATAGCATGTTGACCTAATCTAATCAGCTCGCGCTTCGAAGACGAGTAATGCATAATTACCTCTCGATCAAGTCCAAGGTGTTTTCTTTTGGGTGCATGCGCTGGACATGTTGCTTAAAGTTGTCTAGACGCGGCCATGGCTTTTCTTTATTTCGGCAGTCCTCAGCAGCACATCGATAAGACTTTCTATTGAGATTCTGCTGATGAACGGTTGACTTGTGTCGATCAAGATCGTTCGTCGTCGCAAAGCCATCCGTTCGCTTGCAGTCCGGTACATCACATTTGTAGGGCTTCGTGTGCTTGAGCTCATGTTTGCTGGTGTGTTGTATCAGCAATTGACTCTGCTATCGATGTTGATGCTGCAAACGCACTTGTAATCTGAATTGCACTTGAGTATCTCTGCACAGTATGGACACTTCAGATTCTTCTTGGATCTGCTACTGCGGATGCTGATGCGGGATTCATGGTCCGAAGGTACCTGTGACTTTGCAGGAGGCTCAGACCCAACGTTCATGCCACTAAGTTGCTCCATCAGGGGTGCTGCTAGTTCAGATCCTGGGCGCCCGGGTTCATTGCTAAAAACAGACTGGGTGGTTATGTGCGAGGAGTAGCCCTCATCGGAAGGCAAAACTTGACTATCAACGTCAGACTCTGGTGGTTGATGAGTCCGGTAGCCTGTATTTGACTGGTGAGATGGAAATCGCGCCCTATCTGCACCTGAGCCTCGACGGTTCCAGGAGTTCCACGATTCTTCATTTCTATGGTCATAGCCGTAAGGAGACAACAGCGAAGGCCCGCTCCCTACACCAAAACTGGAGCAACTTCCTGTGGGAGATGGCTTCATCTGAAAGTAATTCACATTATTCAACGGTCCAGAGTTTACTGCAGCCCTTTGGGTGGGAATAGGGCCGAATCTACTGCGCGCCTGATTCCTTTCATCTTGCAGGCTTCGTGGCTGTGGCAACGGCTGCCAATGCTGTGTTTGGGGTGCGGTATTGATCTGCAGCTGTGGCTGAAGGTTTTGATATGGATACTGGTCATTGATAGTAACAAAGGGCTGCTGGTAGGCCTGGTTTGGGTTGGGTTGTGACATGTTCGCTACCGCGGGTCAGCATGCTCCAAAGCGCAAGGCACCAGCGTGGCCAGAGAGCATTCCTTTCAATTGCCTTCTCGGAAATCATCAGGCCATTATTCGATGCATCGGGAAGTAAAATGTGAAACCGCCGTCCGTAAGATAAATCCAATCTCGAGAAGTCAACACATACCTCAGTTCTGATCTTCGGCCTATGACACTAGCCTCAAGCCTGTTCAGGGTTCATGTGCAGTGTGCAAACCATCCAAGCAGACGAGAAGGCGCTCAGGTGTGCATTAGTATAAATCCCGTGGCAGTACACCGCCCCCGAGCTAACAGACGAGATGATGCAATGATCACTTGTGCCTGTAAGTCCTTCTTTCGTCCCACGCGCACGGACTCGTCGGTGTAAGGATAAGGGAAGGCTTTGAAAACACTATGTTGTTACCTCATTGCTTGGTCTCGCCCTGGGAAGGATACGCTTGAATGCATCTCAGATATCCTGAGGCCATGTTAAAAGAACGAAGAGATATGCCCAGGTTGCAGCTTGACTGCCGTGGCCATGGCAGTACCGTCTGCCCAACGTGGCACCATGATGATGCGGGTGCGTATGCGGGCGGCCTCCGGACTGGCACTTCAAACCAGGCAGCCATTGCCCTCTTTCTGCCTTCTGCAGCTTGATCCGTGCCAGTTGTGCACTACTGGCCTTCTAGACGGCTTGCAGATGGAGGACGTCGTCGTGGGTAGGCTGTGCTGCGTGGTCCTCCAGCTGCGCGGCCAATCGGTTGGCTGTAACCCGTAGTGCCTCACCGACGGCGCGAGTTCGCGTGCCGTGATGATGCATGGGACCAAGGCGCGGATAGCGGATGAGACTGGTAGGTTGGTCTCGGTGTCTATGTAGAGATAGAGGACCACTTTCCAAGCTTGCGGCGCATGTGGTCAGTGCACCACGGTTCACGACCTAGTAGTCGCATTTGCCATCGGGACGTTGCAAAGAATGGACATGAATTTCACCAGTCATTGACCAAACAGCAGGTAAGAGGGCCGGTACTAAACAAGCGATGCGATTAATGTGCTGATGTCTATAACATAATGCAGAACTATGACGCTATTGAATGCGACGAAGCAGCCAGCCTGTAAGCGAAAGTCGGCACTTCTCCAAGGCGTCTAAACCAGATGCGCATCGTGAACATGAAGTCATTTACCCAAGCGCAAGAGTGGATATCGTACGAAATAAGCATCAAAAAGAAATTCCAAGTTGTGCATCGCAACCACCTAACACGCCGCCACCTTGGTGCAACATCGGCGAGCGAGCCTTTCCAACCATCAACCCCCCCCCTCTCTCTCTATCGCTGGTTCTGGTATTGGTAATTGTGCTGTGCTGTCAGATATGACATGGCCGGGTAAGTGCTGCCTTGGTAGTGCATCCCGTTGCTGGTATCGTAGCTCACGTTGGACATCTCGGCCGTCAACGCCTGAGGATCGGGAGTGTAGTAGGAAGGAAAAGGTGCAGTTGTTGTGTCGACCGGGGAGTCCGTGTACATTGACTGCTGTTGCTGAACAGTACCGATTGGTGTCATTCCGTACTGCTCGAGTCCGTTTTGCATGTTGGCATTCTGGTATGGCTGACCACAGACCGTCAACCCGTTTGCATAACCAACTTGTGGCTTCGGAGGAGCCTGAAGCCCTGGATATGTTTGATTGGAATAAGGAGCTGTGTTGTTCGCGGTATAATTGACATAACTGTTGGCCTGACTTGATGGCTGTATCAATTGTGGTGGTGGATAGGTTTGCATAGTAGCCGATACACCTTGCGGCTTCAAGTCCTCGGGAAAAAGACTCTGGGGATCAATACCAGGTGCATAGGTCGCTTTGGGGGTGTATCGCGACGGATTGTCGACAGATGAGCGACTCGGGGTGACGGAAAGCTTACGGCTTTCAGGCAGCTCTACAACAGGACTGATGATGCTATCTGCGTTGAGATGCTTCTGGTCTACGAGTGGTAGAATAGGCATGCTGATCTGTTCCATGTGCTTCGCCAAGTGAACAGTCAACTTTTTCCAGCTGTTGCAAATATTTCCACAGAATCGACATGGCTCATCCTTTGGCTGCTTGGTGGTATCACGGCGACACTGCTCGACAATGGTCCAGATATCGTCTGTGGATGTGTCAGTGTTTGCTAATGACAAACTACGACACTTCTTACCTTGATCACCAGTCGCTGAAGCGTCCTTATTCCCCCCTCTACCAGTACGTTGACGTGGTTCGGCAATCTTGTGCTCGCGAACGAGATGCTGCACAAAATTGTCTTTACGATAGCATGTGTGACTGCAGTCAGCAATCTGACATGTCCAATTTTCCAATTGACGATGGCGCTCATTTTCGTGTCGAACCCAATCAGCCTTGCGCTTGAATGACTTGGGCTCACCGCAATTAGGAAAGGTACAGGTGAAGGGCTGCACATCTTCATGCACGTGTTTAGTCCAGTCGGACGGCTTGTAGAATTTCTTAACTTTGAAGCACAGGGGACATTCAAACTCAGCCGGCAAGCGTTTGACAGGGGGCAATGGCACCCCCGTCGGAAACGCAGCAGGGGCGACATTTCCCTCTAGAAGAGGCTCGCCTTCTTCCTCCGGAGATCCAGGACCAGACACTTGGAAGCCGATAAATGAGGCATCAGCGTCTTTCGCCCCGGCCCGGGCAGGAAGTGGTTTAGCCTCGCCACCAAGGTCTGTGCAAAACTCACCAGATGCACAAGCCTTACCCTGTACAGCGCTGAGATGCTTAACCTTGAATTCCAACAGTCTTTTGTATCTGCGCATCTGCTCCTGAGTGATGCGTTCAACCATGAAGTCAGCCAGGCGTGGATTGAGCTGCCGGGCATGAGTGCGGAAACCATCATAGGTTGGAATGATGGGATCAGTGCGAACTGTGAGGTCCATAGTCACGGGATCTTGGTCGTCATCGTCATCATCTCCAGCTGGGCTTGGCTGTGCAGAGGGCTTTGTGGCTTCAGTGTCTGCAAGTGGCGAGGCCAGCATAGGCATAGGCGGCCCTCCATGTTGTGTCATGAGCTCAGCAAGACCGGGTGATCTGCCTATATCACTTCTGCTCCGGCTACGTTTGATGACATTTCGAGGACCCTTGTACCAAGGCCCTGTTGATGTAGATAATCCAGTATAACCAATTGAATAACCATCCTTGCTTTGGGTACTCAAGTTTGAGTCGACACGGGGCGATTTTGGACGACCCCAACTACCGATGCGCTTCGGCTTATCGATGCTAGGTTCTCTCGACTTCTCTGGCACTGGATCTGGCTGTTGTACAGGTATGCTGCTTTTGCGTTTTAGGAGACCACTCGGTGCGCGCTTAGGGAGTATGTTTTCCAAGAAGCTGGGACGGCGTTGTCGCTCCTTGCTCTTCTTTGAATCAGGTTCAATCAATTTAGCTATACCTGGTGATGCGCGGATGCTGCCAAGATCGGACTCGCTGAGTCGGCGTGAACCAACAGTAGCAGCAAGCGAGGCTTGCTCAACGTCCTTTGCTCGTAATCGGAAACGCATCATTGCTGCATTCGAAGTAGGTGGCTGATAGCGAGCAGAGGGGTTCGCTACATGTGGTGATTGTGACGGTACATCCACCCATGGCTTGACGATGCCACCAATCTTTGACATGGTTTCTTGGGTGGGAGGGAAATAGGAATTCTCGATATGGCTTGCGTTGACATCTATGGCGGCAGGTGGAGACTCGGGTTCTGCTGAATCGTCATCGTCGTAATCATAGTCGCCGTAATCGCTCCGCTCATCAATGTATACACCGGGTCCAGGTATACCGCTATCGTCGATGCGATCGAAGTCGGTACGCACACCCAGACCAAAGCTACCAACCGGGGCCCGACGCTGGATATCGTTATGGCTTTTTGCTCTCCGTCGACCTGCAATGGGCTTGAGCAGATTATTCGAGGGTCCAGTATCGCCCACTTCGCTTCCAACCTCGCTCTTGGTAAGCCACTCCTGCACCTCGAGCTTCTTCTCATCCTTGGATCGCTGTTCGACAATCTCTTCTATAGTGGGTATCCACACATCCCCTATCCTTCGGCGGTCATCGGGATTGAGACCAGTTTGACCAGATGATCCTGTTGCAAGCCACGAGCCGTCTTCACTGCGATCTGGCCCGCGAATTCGCGGTTGTGCATGCACCTGCACTTGTGATTCGCCCTCGTCGTCAGAGTTGTCGTTGTGTGCGTACGGTGATAGATGGTTTCCGGAGTGCCGGCTTCCGTAACTCCGTTTGCTGGCAGGTCCACTGTTATCCGACTGCGACGGCGAGTCTTCCCTACTGTAATTTTCTACACGCACAATGGGGCTTGTCATGTGCCGCGTAAGGGGTCGGGGATTTGCTAGTGGCTCGTTTCCAGGGCTATTTGTCAACGCCGGACTTCGCATCTGCTTGGCAGGCGTTCCATGCTGGATATGAGGCGTATGGTTTGGGGGCGTGGACATGTTTCCCGCATAGTGCATTGAGGGGAACGCTGAACTGTCCTCGCCTAATGCCGGGCTAGAATTGTTGGTAGCACTTGGTGTCAATAGTTGATGGTGTGGATCCAGCGAGTTGTTGTTTGGCAGCATGGATGGCTGGGCGTTGTACGTGTTCAGCGTGCCCGGGCTCAGAACTGACATGTCAACATTTCCTTGGTAGGATGGGAAATTGCTGGTTGAACCGTTCTCAGTAAAGCTAAGGCCATTGAATTCGTCGAGAAGGTGCCCACTGAAGTTCGTAGCGGTAGCCGCATAGGCAGTGGGGTCTTGATAGTTGGGATCGCTCGTGTAACCAGCTTCGGGGCTGAAGTGTTCTACCGAATGCGAAGGTGAGATATTTTGGTCATTGCCATAGTAGGAACCCGGAGAGAGACGGTAGTTTTGTGATTGACTATATGAATTGGGCGGGGGGTAGGACATGTCAGGATGCAGTGAAGAGTCGAGAGAGGATCCAACATTCGGGGTGAAGACGGATTCTTGGCCAGGGGTGTTGGACGAGGCAAGCGACAGCAAAGACCCGTCGTAAGCCATGGGCGCCGGTTCCGCCGAGAAGGCAAATGCGCCTTGCGCATCTGGCATTAGGAAGTTCCCGGCTGCGGGCGCAGGATGGTAGCCGTTAGCCTGCACATCTTGAAGGTGGCGTTGCTGGCGCCGAGGATCCGGGTAGGGCTGTGTGTGGGTATCGACTGCTTGCATCGTTACTGCAACTACGCTGGACTGCCAGAGGCTGACTCGAAAGCGTACAAGGTAGCGATGCTTGCAAGAAAGTGGCGACAAGCAGCGTGGTGTAGATTAGTAACGTGACTCGCCGACACTGCTTAGGGTGGCATAGTGCTGCCTGAAGCCGTTACTAATGACGATGATGCGAGAGCCGAAAAGCCAGGAAAGAGGGCAAGTGTCGCAACGCGTTCGTGTGCGCAAATGGATTGGTCAGAGAGCGAGATGGGGAGAAAAAGTTATGGCGGTGCGGCCGAAGGCGAGGGTTGTCGGACAGCTTGGAGTTGACTGGCGATCTGCCTTGCGCAGGGCGGAAGTCTGGAGCCGTTGTGGCTAGAGGCAGTGTCGGCACTCCAGGTATCGACAGGTCCAGGAGTGGGTCGCGAGCGATCTCGGGCAATTGCGCGCGCGAGCAGCAAAAAAACAACAACGACTCGAGTTCCAAGGTAGGTTGGTAGAAGCGGCGTGGAGTTTGATGTCGACGGTGGAGCCAGCCGCAGCAGCCAGGGAGTCGTTCGAAGCACCGGTCAAGGCTGATTCCCTTTAAGATGTGCAGAATGGCAAGACCGGGGTAGAGGGGCTGCACGCCAAGCACACGCTGTTCACGCTGTTCACGCTCTCGAAGCAATGCAAGCGCAGGCTGGTCGGGCGTTGGGACGGTGGTGAAAGAGGCAAAAGGTGATCTGGAAACAAGCGCGACGGTACGACGGCAACTGTGAGCTTGACTGGCGTCTCGAGGCAGATTTGCAGCTGCGTGACGGGCTCTTGGCAAGCTTGATACAGGCGATACAGGCGGCACAGCCTCAGTTGGTGTAGGTACAGGTGCGGGAGCCGGGGGCTGGCGGGGCGAGCAAGTGGCTATGCTTGGATAGTAGAGCGCAAGAAGACGTCTGTCTCGTTCATTGTCCTGGAGTAGATGCTGTCATCGCATTTCGAGAGAGTTTGCGCTCCAGACGCCGCTCCAGACGGGAAGCAAATAGCCTGGCCTCATCTACCGCCCGCCTACGCTGGCGCTTAGCACTTCAGCAGCCGATGCCGATGCTATATAAAGGCAGGCCAAGCCTGCAGTTGCAGGTCGTCTCATACACGTGCCATGACAGCAGCATTTGCTAGTAATGTACCGGAAGAATAGGGAGCATGCATTGCCTCGGTCCACTCGTTTTCCATATCAGATTGGCAATGTCTGTCGCCATGCAATAGGTAGCGGTAGGTGTAGGATGGCCGGATGTGATCATCAGCCACGTTTGGCCATGAAGCTTTCCTAGCCACGTCGCAAGCGGGTAAGGTAGTGGCTGGCCTGACTTCTGTACTGTAGGTACATGGCCATTCTGGATAGCGTCCCGGACGGTAGTGGGGCAGCTCGGGAATATGGCCAAAGAGCCTCTCCACCTGCTGTGTTCAGCGTACACTTGCTTGATGGGGGTTAGGGCCGAGACATAAGCTGTCGTCCTGCGAGCTTGGGCGAGTAGCATGGCGGATATAGGAACTTCGGTAAGAGTACGCCGTACCCATGGATAGGTTGTGATATATAGCTACCGCGTGGGCCCTGAAACAACACTGCCGGCGTTGGAGGCTATGCAGTTTTGCCGGCTGCAACTTGCTGGGCCAAACGACAGCGCGGTCGCATCGTTGGTAAATTCAGGGTACCGGCAGAAGATTTCGTTTGAGCCTTGTCGAGATGGCAGCAGGCGTTGGGAGTAATGGAGACTGCACGGTAATGTAAGGTACCCGCTATCTACCTAGGCAAGTACCGTCTCGAGCAGCACTGGGCCTGGTGATTGGAAGAGCTGACGTCACAGAGCCTTCGGACTATCGGTACACCCGAGCTTTCGAAGCTATCGTGAGATCAATCACAGTGGTCGGAGTCTAGGCCCTTTTGTCTACATGCACTGTTCTATACTTGATCGGTCTCGGACTAATGGACAGACGTCTAATCGGAAACCCGCTCCAACGGCGCAAACACGTGGTGTATGGCCGAATGTGCCCCAACATGATGATTTCGAGTCTGTCCACAGGCCAGAAGCACCGTTTTCGTGACCCGTTGCAGAGAGGGTCTGGTGGATGAGGCTCTGGGATCAGGCTAACCGTATCCGTGGACGTTGCATCCGTCTCGCCATCTGGCTGGTGGGCAGGCGCAAGCATCGCGCGGCACTCTCCACCTGCAACCCTCGGTGGAACGGAGGCTAACAGATCCAAAGCATCCACTTCACCCACCGCCGCGAACATGGCCCGGCAACTGCTTCGGGGAGCATCTCTCCTTCCTTTCTCTACTTTTTCTCCCCCTCCTTCTCAGACCCGCCGTTATTACTCCGTCTCCTCCCCACCTCAGCGCCTGCGAGCTCCTACACGCCCTTGATTGCGCTTGCATGTGACAGCGTCACCCGACTTACTTCAACACCAGTTCCGTACCCCAAGTAGCATATCAAGCTATTCGAGACCTGCACAGCACCTACCACCAACTTTGCTCTTCACATACGACGGAGAAGCACGCCTCCTTTTGAGACGAGAAAAAGCACCTACATTCTGCAAAACATACGCCGAGCCACATATCCCCTCTACAAATACTCAACATTTGTGCGAACAGAAAGTCCTCTACATATCCTTGAAGACTGTCAGATTTCCACCTTGAGCTGTAGACGCCACACGCCACACGCCACATCGTCTCTCCCGCACCGCAGCCATGCCTGGTCTGAGCCAGATCATTCCCCGCCCCGACTCTCGGGAGCTTCTCCCACCCCTCCTCGCCTGTCTATCAACGGCCAGTGCATCAAAGGACGTGCCTCCGGGCCTTCTGCCTCTTCTGTCACCCATTCTCCGCCAGCGAGTCCAGCTCCTCTCGTCCACTGAGTGGCTGTCGCTGCTTTGCTGGGACCCAGAAGCGGCAGGACGGCTACCACAGATTATTGAAAAGATCAATGTAGAGCCACATCCGTCCTCGGGCGAGATTGAAGTGGAGGAGCCGGACCAGATACTGTACAGGCGGTCGGACCCTGAGACCCTGCATTCGAAATTGGTGCTAGGCGAATATGACCTCATACCTACATATCTTTGGTGCACAGGCGGGGAGGGGGGGAGCCGATGGTTGCTAGCTGAGCTGAGGGGGACAGCGGACGCCGAGGACGGCACTGAATGGTTTGAGAGCGTCTCCGAAGCAGACGAGGCGGGATACAGGCGAAAGTCGATCCCAGGCCAGAGCAACAACATCAAGCTTCAAGAAGTAGTCATACAATCAGAACCCGCTGCGATAGAGGAAGACGACGATGGCTCGTACTGGGCCGCCTACGACCAGACACCGGGACGCACACCGCAGCCACAGCGGTCCCCTGCTCCAAGAGCCGGCAGCACGACGCAAATCGGACCCACGCAATCAGAGCTCGAATACTTTGCGCGCTACGCCTCCGAGGTCCAGCCTGCGCTTGACGCGCACGACCCAGACGAGGAGAATACAGCAGCTGGTGAGTCTACGCTCAATGGCAACGCGCTCAGTTATAGCCGGGCACCCCAGACGGAACCTCTAGAGACATCTAACCTGGGTCCCAATGGGTACGACTCGTCTATGCCGCCAGCCTACACAAACGGGCTCAATACTAGAGTTATCCATGGCAATGACAGCGCAGTACACCTCGAGTCTACGGTACAGGACCGAAGCGTTGTAACCAACGAGCTCAGCCACCCGAGGCCCTCGTCTTCTGCTTCTTCAAATTCGGTAGAGAGACTTGAGCGAAAGGCAGAAGACTCTAGCCAGGCAGAACTTGCAATCAAGCAACATATTAGCACAGATATCAAGAGCTTGTTCCGCTTGGCGAGAGCATCGGGCATCGACAGGGAAGAGTTTGAAAGGATCATTCAGAGGGAGCTTGAGGTGCTACCTTTCCTCGAGCAGGAGATGTCATAAGGTAGGCAGGCGCGACAAGATTGGACACTTGGACGACAACTCAAAGGTCGCTCATATCAGCATTTGTTGGCGTTGGTAGCATATGATTCCTAGGAAGCGAAATCCCATGTAGCTTTGAACAAAGTTTTCCGATGCATTAGTGACAAATATCGCCAATGTAGCTTCAGCATACTTTTCCCGTGCCCTTGGCTTTCACGACTAGAGTAGGCAATGCCCTGTCTCTCATGAACATGTGGCATTCCTTATCGAACCCTCAACGCCCAATCTCCCGAATACCTCCCTCGAATGCATAACAACCTTACTACCTCCGCCTCTGCGCATCGCCGCTCGCAAACTGGGCGCCGCTAGCCTTGAGCTGCTGCAAGATATCTATGGCGTTGGAGCTGTTCAGGTTCATGGTCGTGTCCGTGCCCGTGCTCCCCCGTCCAATCTCCTCGACGACATTGTTGGGGTCGGCTGCGCCAATGACCGGGACCTCGGAAGCAAGCCATTGTTGGAAGGGCTTCGCAATAAAGTAGCCATCCGAGGTGAACCAGCGGGTCATGGGAGCGCGGATGTGGAGTGTTTGCTTGGGATTCGAGGCGTAGGGTGCGGGCGTGAAGACGACGTCGCATTCATAGATTGGGATGTGTTTCTTGGTGTGCGACGATATTCTCACCTGTTGTTGATTGAGTGTTGGTATTTTGCGCGCATGGAAGCAGTCGTCTTCTAGAGACACAGAGTGCTTGAACGTACCTTGCCCGTCTTGCCCTCACCCTCGTACACAACTCCCTTCTCCACGAACCATAGCCAGTAGCTGAAGATGCTGTTCAGGACAAAGTACGCAACGACGGCTGGGAGGGTGAATGGCTTGCTGGCTTCCCAGCCAAACTTCCAGTCGTAGTAGAAGAGCGCGCCGGCAACGGTGACGGCTGTGTAGCCGAGGACTAATCGTACATCCGTCTGCGTGTGGATTTGCTTGAATTTGAGCGAGTTTAGATAGTTGGGCAGCGCATCGTCCGTTGTGTTTTTGAGGTCTGCACGAGTCGTTCTTTTAGTACAACTGGGGAATTGAGGGTAGAAAAGGTGGCTTGATTGGTTGTCATACCCGGGAGTGAGTGCACCGCGATTTTCTGGGTGGCGGACATTGTTGAGATTCCAAACTTTGTATCCTACGCTTCATGTACAACTGGACAGGGTTAAAAGAGTGGTAGTTGAGCCTGTGGAAAGCTCTTGGAGATGTTGGTAGATGTAAAGTAGCTTTGGTGGGTGGACACCTTTCCATAACGGCAAAGCGCGGACCGACCCTCATGCCCCAGACTTTACTTTCCAAATTTGGCAACCTTGACTTCCGCGCTGATCTTGACGGTGGGAGCCTACAACTCAATGCTGTGTCATCCAGCGGGAGAGCCGTTAAGCTGGTCTTTGCTACACTGAGCTATTTCTACGATGATGAGATTGACCTAGAGGGTGCTTGATGACTACGAATTACTGCTGATCGTACCGTTCAACTCCACAGGAGTACCACGGTTGCCTCTGACTTGATAATGTGTCTATATAATGCATCCAGGCCTACGAGCATCTGCACACCTCTTCCCCAAGAAGCGCAAACCATGGTCTCCAATGTTCTTGGTAATGAGGATATCGGCTGTACCATTGGCGTGGCTGCCTTTCTCATCGTGAACGAGGTTGGATGACACAACGATACAACTACAGAGTCTCGTCCACATCAGCAACGTCGCCTTGAGCTCAAGCTACGGGCTCTCGAACCCAAACAAGATTTCCATGCAGAATAGCTGGCCAGCATTCATCGTGAGCTTGTTCTTGTCATGCACAGACGCCCTTGGCGTTAGCGGGAGCTTTCGCTTGGCGGTTGTCGTCGCGCACCAACAACCCACCGACTTCCACCCCTCCGCGCCTCACTACATCACGCCCTCTTCGTCCACTACCGGCACCATGGCACAGCCTGTAGTCCAGACGATCCACCGGGACCCTGCCCTGTTGTATGTGCAGCGCCGTTGACAGAGGGGGTGAAGACGACTAACAATTCTATAGCTGGTGGATTCTTCTCCCCATTACAGTGGTCATGGTACATCTCCCATGCTCTCTCCGTCTGTACAAACCCAATTGACATTCATCCAAAGGTTCTCACCGGCATCCTGCGCCACTACGCCATGACTTTACTCCAGACAACCCCCAAGAAACAGGAACTGGCCAAGATCCGGCAACAGCGCTCCCTCATCCGCGGCGTCAACCTGCGTACGAATGCGCAGGTGCTTTCGCCCAATGCCTTTGCTACGCGCAAAGCCTACATGGTACAGGCCTACCAGGAAGGCAAGTTTCTAGCGGAGCCGGAGCTGAGGGGAAAACCGAGGCCGAATCCTATGAGCGACCCGGCGGCCATGGAGGGCATGATGGGCATGATGAAGGGGCAAATGACGATGATGATTCCGCAGACGCTGATTATGGGGTGGATCAATGCCTTTTTCTCGGGCTTCGTTATTAGTAAGTCTTCGTATTTCATTATGCGGGCTCTGAGGGGCAGGACCAGAGACTGCTTGTGTCGTTCTCGCTTTCTCGCAAAAGATTTCCTGTCTGGACACGCCCTCCCGAGCGATTGAAATGATAGAGCCTACTTCCCGTCAAACCCCATCTCCGGCGCATGTCAGCTTCCGTTACCCGAGCACAGGATCGCGCTAGAGATCCGGGTGTTGCGACTGCATTCGTTCGAGACCATCTGGCTTAGGGGCGGCTATTTCGAAGATGCGCCACTTCACATTTCGAACATGGCAAACATGGTGAAGCGGCTGGTCAGACGATGGCCAAAAAGTAATTACAGACCACGCTAACCGCTGTTCTCCACAGTGAAACTACCCTTCCCGTTGACGCCACAGTTCAAGTCCATGCTTCAGTCTGGAGTAGGAACCCGTGATCTCGATGTCAGATGGGTGTCCAGTTTGTCGTGGTATTTCCTCACTCTATTCGGACTGCAACCCGTATATAACTTCATTCTCGGAAGCAACAATGGTATGTACAGCAGGACCTATTTCCTACTTGGGTCAAACTAACCGCTGTGCACGCAGCCGCCAATCAAGTCACGCAACAGATGGCCATGGCAAATCCAGGCGCGGGTGGCATGATGGGTCCTGAACAGGATCCTGATAAGCTCTTCTTGAGCGAAGCTGAGAATCTTGAGGTGCTAGAGCACCGGTGGATCCTGGACGGGATTGAAGAGCGCCTCATTGCCAAAATGGGGGCGTGATGTCGGCTCGTTGGCGGGGTTAGTTGCTGTCTACAGCACAGCTGTCGCAAAAAGGCACTCCAAAGATAGGCATCTTCTTCTTTTTTGGGTCAAGTGCTCACTTTGTACGAGACACGTAGACTTTCAATTCAATGAATCATCTCCCACCCATTCCTAAGCTCGTTCTTCGCAAGGGACGGAGAGCCATGTACCCAATGGGCGTCCATGCGTATCCAGAAACAGGACGTAAAAAGTATCATCCCACGCGCGATTGCACCATAGTACCTGAGCCAAACGACTGGTGTGAGATAGCCAGTTTCCATGACTGTCATCGTCATGTCGCAGTCGTACGGTTTGGGTGCCGCCGGTGGTACGGCTTGCAGGCACAGCCAGACACGATGCGGGGAGGATCATGTGGAGCAAATGGCATCTTCTGCGAGAGCAGCTAATTTCAGCTGCTTCAACCACCTTGCCTACCCCTGCACACAGAGCCGCCGGATGGTCTGTTGCGACCTGATAGCGAATCCATTCTGACGATAATCTTGTCCTGCTCACCCACGCGCTGACGCAGGGGCATCGGAATGCGAACCAGAAAGCCTGTGGTCCTCCTTTGACCTGAGACGGTGCACGCGCTTCGGCGTCCCAACACCCGCCATTTCCCCGCCGCCACTCGCCAGTCATCAACACCGACACGGCACGCACCGCCCCCAAGCAAGCCGCGAAGCCAAAGGACGCGCTTGTCCTTTCCGACATGGCTCCCACACTAATCAATACGATGCCTGAACCGTGGGGCGGGGACAGACGTGAATGGCTGCGTGCAGCTGTCAAAACAGCCCAGGCGCATCACATCGCTATCTTTCACCACCGCGCATGAGATGACAGCTTGATTGCTAGCGGCATGTCCAGTGCCCTCCTGGCGATCTACTTACGCCACATCACCTGGTGAGCCATGCTCCGCCCTATTTGGGTGCCTAATTCGAGTGTCCTCGAGCGGAATGCGCCCCATCTAGTGAGCCATCATGCAGCGACTCCCAATCAGATATTGCAGTACTCCACCCTCGACAGACCATGGCGTTCCCTCTTGATCGGAACCCGGGCGTCTCATCAGCGTCCCTTTTACGCGGCAGCCCTCGGAACAAACCCCAGTCCTCGATGCAGGTGCGGGTGCACAACAGCAACTGACCCCGAACGTTAATGCGCGGCCTCCTGATGAGTTCAAGGGTAACCAGCTCGTTCCCCCTACCAGCACAGCACATCTGTCGGTCATTTCGTTGCTCGGTAGCGTCTGGCCCCCAACGGTCAAACTGGTGGGCCCACAGCGCTGTATTCCCATCCTATGGTCCGCATCGTCCTCCCGATCACCTAGCGAGCTGCCTAGGCCGCGGATGCAGCTCAAGCACAAGAGTTGGCTTTGGTCGTATCGCCATACAGTAGCGATCTGCCAGAGCTTTGGCGAAATTGCCATGGATCTGCAGCTTCATCCTGGGGCTGGGCACTATCCGCTGTGTGCGGCAGGAGCCAAGTGTCCACGTAGGACTAGTGGTGGCTGACAGCAGTGCGTTCCTACCGAGAGTGGCCCACCGGTGAAGCTGAATTGCAGGGGAGTACATGGCAAGTGCAAGGTTTCGCAAGATCGCTTCTCATTGGTGGCTGCGATGCGGCTCTGCAAAGGCATACACATAAAACAGTGTAGAGCATGAGGGCCTGAGTTGGGTACATCATACCGGGACACTGGGCAGTGCAACTCAACATCCGGTTTCTTGCTTTGCTGCCTTGCCTTGTTACACCCATCAATCACTGCTCCGCCTCCTTTATCTTGCTATTTCTTCATCTGGTCCCAACGCTTGGACTGTGGCTCACGGGCAGTATCACGATAGCGAACACTTTAATCGTGCTGTCAGCTACGTGGTAAGTAGAGGAAACACATCATGCTGACGATGACTATAATGTTTCTAACTATCCAGTATAGACGTACAATACCTCGATTGGTACACGTACCGACCAGCCCTTATAGATAATTTCGGTTATCTGAACTCATCGCTTTGCGTAACTGTGGATATGTCTTTGAACGACCAACAGTTTGGGGACCTGCCACAGATACAAGCCATGGACGACTCTCATTTTCCTGGCTGGGCAGTGGAGCATTACAACTACTGGCAACCATACAAGCAACCTATGGCCAGCTTCCATATGGAAGAAGTCTACTTTGATGACTTTGACTGCGGCGCTATTAGCGTCCCACCAATGCAGCGGTTCATGACCGACCAGTGCCCGCTTACGCCCGGCATGCTTCATGCAAACATACCACTGGACGGCCGATATGAGAGACACTACGATCAACAATGGCCTTCCACGGGTTACTTCCGCAATATATCGCCAGACCGCACCTCGTCTGGAAACACTAGCCAAAAGTCACAAGACGAGCTACGATCACCGCAGATGTACCATACTGCCCCGCACTCGCATAGTAGTCCAATGGAACACTACCAATTGTCGCTTGCGTTCAATCCAATTGAGCAATTCCAAGGCGGGTCTTATCCAACCGAGACTCCCACATTTCACCAAAACATCAGCCTCCGCGAGCTTGAGTATGAGCCTCCAGTACACGAGGTCGTGGCAGAGGAAGTCGATGAGGTTGAGATGAAGAAAGAAGTTACCTGCGACAAAGAGGATGACGTTGTAAAGGAAGAGGCGACTCCAGGATACTTGGGCTGCACAGACTCTACGATTGGACATTCCGTACGGGATGCGCAATCAGTTGAGCCTGTCGATCTCCCAGACGAGCCCGCGTCCGACTCTGACTATAGTCCTTCGTCCACCCGCTCGAGGAAGCGAAGACGGTCTACAGCATCCAACAGCAGCTCAAGTCGGACATCAAAGCGCCGCAGCCACGCCCGAAAAGATTCTCACGTCACCAGTCCCGCTGCATCAGTCAAGTCTGACAAAAAGTCTCGTCGGACCTCAAAGGCCTCAAGAGGAGTCGTCATGGAAACAAATACTCAAGACGGCGAGCAGCGACCATTCCCGTGCCCGCTCGCCGCATACGGCTGCACATCCAACTTCCCCTCAAAGAATGAGTGGAAACGACATGTCAGCACTCAACATATTAAGCTCTCCTACTGGCGCTGCGATCTCTGCGCCCCCTCCATCGACCCACACAACAAGCACGCAGTCTATTACAACGACTTCAATCGCAAAGATCTCTTCACTCAACACCTCCGTCGCATGCATGCTGCACCCAAAGACAAGTCCGCGTACAACCATACGGAAAAGTTCCCTGTCACAGAGGATAACCTAGTCGAGGTCCAAACGCGCTGTCACCTCCAGTTACGGTGCGCACCACAACAGTCGAAGTGTTTGTTTTGTCCCCAAAAGTTTCATGGTGCTGCATCATGGGATGAGCGCATGGAGCACGTTGGACATCACCTAGAGAAATATCAGAGGAGTGGGTCAGGTTTGATCGATCCTGCTACGTGGAATGAAGATGAGGAGCTTGAGCAGTACCTTCTCGACGAGGGGCTCATAGTGAGAGATGTGGAAGGGTGGAAGATTGGTAATGGAAAGCCTAGGAGGCGACGGCATACTGCTGTGGAGGATAGTGAGGAAGGTTCTGATGAGGAGTGAGTGAGTGTTTTGGCTAGGTGTAAGATTTCCTTTTGTTCCCTCACGAACCATTGTTGTTACCATGACGATCGCTTGATTGATACCCTTTGTTTGTTTATTTGAGTTTGGAAATTACGTTTGAGCGTCTAGGTTCTTTTTTTTGCCCCCTTTTGGGGCTTCTTAGTCGGATATCTGTTGAATGGGATGTTCTCCTTTCCTTCATCACATACACACACAAAAATCAAACAATGACGTTTACCACAATATCCATTGATGGTTCTTGCCTGTCAGTCTCTTTATCAGTTTGTATCTTGGAATTTACTTCTTTAATACCTTGTTCAGTAAAAAAAATCAAGTCTACTCTAATTCGATACGGATGACATGTTCTCCCCTACCTTGTTTCCTCACTTTAAACATCTGGCCCTAAGAAATATGTCTCATTCCTCTCCCCTCCCCTAGAACAAAAGGTAAACCCACTCAGTGGCCTGCCCCCCACAAACTTGTGCCACATCTACGTCAATCCCCATCCATCTATATTTACACCTACTGACGTCCTCCCCCCACAACTCTCACCCAGACACAAACACCTCTTGTTTCCACCCCTCCAGTCTTATCTCTACATCTGCATACATAGCCACCATCACCATCACCGCTACCACTACTACCACAACGCTTACCATTACGCTCATACACTATCTACTTTAAGAACTCACCTCACCCAACTCTACCCCACAGCCGCTATACTTCACACAGTCCAAGACAGAATCCGTTTTTGTTTTCAAACCCCCACCTCAACAACATGTTGTAGTAATTGAGCAAATTACTCCGTTCACGGCTATGATATAATGTGCGCGTGCGAGCGAACAGATCAAGGTTAAGAGAATGCGGTGGTATGTTTGTGTAACTTTTAAATGTTTTATCCTGAATTCTGATGTGAACTGATGGGATGCTGTGTGTGTTGTAGTCTGGCCACGGTATGTGCTGGCTCACTCACGTGACTGGTGATGTTGTATAAATTTGTAAGCATGCTTTGTGATGTTACTGCTTCGGCCCATGCAAAGACTCGGATGCACAAGGCAATACTTTGGTTGGGTAAGAGGATGTGCGAAGTCGATGAAAAAGAAAGAAAAAAAGGCATGTTGTCAAGTATTTTTGTTCTCTAGATTATGAAGGTGTTACCCCTGTTGTCGTCACAACTTCAGCTCCTTTGACGAGCGCAGACATTTACTCACTCACTTTCCCCTTGGTAAACATATTACCAAAT
>Ga0265798_10004688_pt1 | contig 18750 bp, 20 predicted proteins | sample P3T30metagenome_FD_192430 | JGI IMG/M metagenome (GOLD analysis project Ga0265798, IMG submission 192430) | Plant litter microbial communities from East Loma Ridge, Irvine, California - P3 T30 | ecosystem: Environmental > Terrestrial > Plant litter > Unclassified | place: USA: California... | reverse complement strand
CATTACTATTTTGTAGAGCACGTACGCTGGCTAGATGGAATTGTAAACAATCCTTACCTTCGCGCACCTGCTTACCTAGCAGTAGTCTTTCTCTTATCGTTGGGGACTTCGTTTATACTTGCCCGATGGAGGGTAACAAAGCAATTTGTCACCTGACTCTGAAGTTCGTATCACAACGTTGGCGGCACCTCGGCCAACGGCTTTATTTCAAGTTCGCTTGGCATAGTATTTACGGAAGAAAAATGTTTCAAGCGCTACTGAATTGGCTGAACCCACGCCATGAATGGATCTTATCCGACGACCTTGAGCGCCGTTATTGCAGCATTTGTGGACGTAGAGAGCAATACCTTGATGGTGACGAGTGGCATGGCTTTTATTGGGAGATGACGCGAGCTGGCGACAAGCATGCTCATGTTTCCTGAATCTCGTATCAATTTGCCGCGTTTGATAAGCTGATACGCATCCCTTCTCTACTCGCTGGCCTCGGCGCTGTTTCATTGAGGCCACGCCTGGACGGTCTTCGCGTGGCGCGCCGCACACGTCGCGTGCACCTCCAGCAGTTGAGTGAGACAGCTTCAGATTATGTTTGCAACATTCTTCTTACGATTCGCCCCCCTCTCGTGGGAAAGTGTGAATTTTTGATTGATTTGGGGTGATACATTGGTACGGCCATCAGGTGATGGTCCCAATCGGAGGAACAATGATCAAATTTTTACGGGCAACTTTCGCTGTTATAGTGGCCACCATGACGATGCTTTCATCACAAGCGAATGCACAGTCGTTCTTCACTACGGTACTTAATGCCAACGAATTTCTAGTGCAAGACAAGGCTTATTCATCGCCGAATGGGCGATATTCCCTAATTTTTCAGTCGACCGACGGTAATCTAGTCGTCTACAAAGGGACTACTTTTACGTCCCCGAACGCTCTTTGGACTGCCAAGATCAGCGGGAAGGGCGGGAAATTTGCCGTTCTCCAACCCGACGGTAATTTTGTCGTGTACAAGAACTTGAACGATCCAGCGAGTGCCGTGTGGAACAGCGGAACTAGCGGAGTTCCGTATCCTAACTCCGGGGTATATGCGCGCATTGGCAATGATGGTAGCTTCGAAGTGCGCGGTTGGTCCGGTACTTTTGCAACGCCGAAGGACCCTACCGCCGGCTCAGGGAGTTGCACTGTTCCGCAACAATATGCTGTTTGCGTATTCCCCGGATCCGCTGCGCAATTTAACAGCACTGTCTTCGCTTGCAGTATTGCTGAGGCAATGAATACTGCTATTGCTACTGGTGCGACATACGGCGCATGCCGATAACTCATTTCGGACCGCGCATTGGCTAAGTTAAGTCAGGGCAGTGATGCCCTGACGTTTTACTTCGGCCAAGCTTGAACCGTCTTCGCATGACGAGCAGCGCACTCCGCATACTGGCGCAGCAGCCCGATCGCCCACTCTTGCCAGGCGTCAAAGTCGGCCGCTGCCGGGCTGGCTACTTCCGGACACCGTGCCGCCAGCGCGCTATCGAGGGATGCTTTTGTTGGCGGCTTCGATTGCAGCGTCGAGGTTGCGCACGCGGTCAGCATCAGGCACGCAACCAGCAGGGAGAGGTTTCGCATTGCGCAGCTCCTTGGTGAGCGCCGACATTCGCGGCGCCAGGGTGAATTGAATGGTGGCGAACTCGGTGGCCGCCTCGGTGATGCGCGCGGCGTCGGCCTGCAGCGTGGTCAGCGCCAGCTCCGACTGGCTGCGCATGGTTTCTGCGTGCGCGCGCTGCAGCTCGGCGATCTCGGCGTCGTGCCGCCAGCCGTTCGTGAACCAGCCGGCGGCGCCGGCCAGCGCCATCGCCAGCAGCAGGACCAGGCCGGCCAGCAGCGCGCGCGAAGATGCGGCGACGGCCGGTGCGGCGGCTGCCGCTACGACCGGGATCATGGCAGCCCCTTCAGGCACAGCTCGCGCTCGGCCTGGCGCCGGCGCGTGAGGCCGCGCACTTCCTCGTAGACCCACTGCATCACGACCTTGCCGCGGGCATCCTTGAGCGGCTTCCCGTCGGGGCCTTTAATTGGCCGCAGAACCTTGACCTTGTTCCAGGCGAGCAGCGCATTACAGGCGCCGACCATGTCGCCAGCGTTCGTGCGCCGCGCCATGCTCGAGCCGCAGAAGCCGCTCACGCCGATGTTGTAGGCGACGTCGACGAAGGCCACCTTCTGGCCATCGGTCAGGCGCGCCAGCGGGATGCATATGGCGATGCCGGCGGCGTGCCGCTCCAGGTCACGATCGAGCTGGGCGCGGCACTGCGCGGGCGTGTACGTCTTGCCCCAAGCCGCGTTCTCGGTGGCGCCGGTGCAGTACGTGAGCACGCCTGCGATGTCGCGGTAGGTGGTGAGCTTGGTGCCCTCGAACGGTGGAGTGAATGTGAACAGTACGGCCGCAGCGATGGCGCCGACCAGCGCAGCCAAGCCGCCGGGCCGCTGGATGGTTGCGCCCTTAACCATTGCCGGTCACCGACGGTTGCGCCACCACGCGCGCGATCGCGGCGCCGAGCGAGGTCAGGCCGGCGGCCACCACCAGGATGGGCGCGGTGCCGCTGGCGTACAGGTGCATGCCGGCCTCGATGGCCGATGCGATGGCGGCCAGCAGCGCGAAGCGTACCGACCAGAGTTTCGGGAATTGCTTACTTGCGTCTTCGATGAAATTCACGTTCTACCCTTTCGAGTTGAGCGCCGGCGGCTGGCCAGCGCTGGATTTGGTTGCGGGTTACAGCGTTGCTTCCGGAGCCTGCAGTTTCGCGAGCAGCTGCTCGAGGCGCAGCTCCCGCTCGCGACGCTCGAGGTCGGCCAACTGGCGCTCAATGTCGGCCAGCATCGCTTCGCGAACGTTCTGCTCACGCTCGCGTGTATTCCGCTCCCGCGTGTACCAGGCATTCAGCCCCAGCGTCAGCAGTGCGGTGAGGATGCCGACGATGACGCCGAACTGGGTCAGGGTCAGGGATGTGGCGACCGCTACAGCAGCGCCGGCGTAGCTGCCGACTTCCTGCGGGGTGATATTGCTGATGCTCATTGGCGCCTTTCGGTGGGGCATAAAAAAGCCCACCGAAGTGGGCAGTGTCTTGCGGTTCAGTGGCCGGGCCCGGGTGGGCCGCGAGGATTACATCCGTGCAGCGGTGATGAACAGTTCGTCGAGTGCGTCGTCATCGAGGCCCAGCGCGGCGCCCATCATCGTGACCAGTGGGCTGTTGCGGGCGACGACGCTCGAGTAATCCCACTCGATGCGCGCCGCCTCGCTGTCCGGACTCGGCAGCGAATCGATCGCCGCATTAACCTGCCCCAGCACGCCGCGCCCGAGCAGCGCCAGGCGCGCTTGACGCATGCTCACTTCCTGCGGCACGGTTGGTTGATTGGCAGCTGCCGCGCGCGCCTCGATCTCTGCCAGCTCTTCGGGGGTGGCGTCGCGTACGACGCCGTCTACCATTACTTGAATAGTCATTATGAATTCCTGTGACCGAAGACGCGGATTGTGCCTGCAGCGAACGTGCCCGCAGCAACAGTCAAGCGGAAGCCGGATACCGCGGAGGTGCCCGTAAATAATCCCTCCGCAAGAAGTGCGAATGGAGTTGTATAGTCCGAAGTGAGTCCGATGCCCCGTACACCCAGAGACTTGTATGTACTTGAGCTGGAGTTTGCGTTGCGCACCTCCAATGTCAGCGTCACCGCTTGACCTGATCCACTCGAGACTTGTCCCAGCTCAAACGCCGCGGCGAAGGTGTTTAGGTTGCTGCCATACCCAACCGGCCCGGCGTAACCAGTCGTCGCGACAGACCCAGCTACTGCCAGCGACATTCGCAGCGCAGCGCCCCCACTGGTGGTACGCAACCCTTGGACTTCGATCGTGTACTTATCGTAGTCAGCACTGAAAATATTCAGAAAATCGATAGTCGCAACAGGACTCGCGATAGTGGCAATGGCCAAGGCAAGGACGCCGTTTGCGCCAGGTTGGCCACGATCGCCGTTGCGCTGGAAAAACAGCATCAGGGCGTCGCCCGCAGCAAACGGGTTGGCTGAGCTGCTGTCTGTGCAAACGACGGTGAGGTTGCGGTATCCCACTGGCGAAGCGCGCGCGATGACGTCGAACATCATCCATTTGCTCAGGTCGCCCTGCTTCACCAGGCGGATCGAACCCTTGATGACGCTGGTCGAACTGTCCATTGTATCGATCTGCTTCGTGTAATCCTGCCCACCAGCGGTCAGGTCGAGACGCATCACCGTAGCCGCGCTCTGCGTTGCACTCGACAGCCGCAACTTTCCGGCGCCGGGGTCAGCGTCTGCGGTAGCGGCATCGAAGGTGTATGTCAGTGCGTAGGCGCCACCGGCAGCCGCAGCACTCATGTTCGCTTCGGTCGCGTTGGCCTGCGCTCCCCAAATTGGTAAGTCGCGCATCAGGCCCGACATTTTATTGTCGAAGTCCAGCTGGTCCTGGGACTGATCCGGCATCTGGGCCGGATCGAGCAGTACGGTAATGGTCATACGGTTCCTTCAATTTGCATGGACATGTTCCAGCGGGATTTGCCCTTGACCACAGGCTTGAGACTCGAGTAGCGACCATACGCAATCGCCAGGCCATAGTTGAGCGACCCGACCCATACGATCGGCCGCTGCCGGTACTCGGCCAGCAGCTCGTAGACGGCATCGACCCGCGATGCATCCACATCGACGTCGGCGCTGATGCGCTTCGCCCAGTTCCGGATCTGGGTTTTGCTGGTGCCGTCGAAGTTAAACGAGGTGTCCGAAAAGTCTTTGATCTCGGCGCCCAGCGTCATCAGGGTCTTGCCCAGGTCGGCGGTTGGCCCGATCGCGCACATGCCGCACTTGGCTGTGCCGCCAGGCTTCTTGATCGTGATCGTGATCAGGGCGTTTGCGAACGGCGGCAGCTTCAGGCTCACGGCCCAAGTCTTGCGCCGGATCCGCTTAAAGCTCCAGTTGAAGAAGCTCGACGCCGACGTCGACACCTTAAGCGACTGCTGCTCGCGGTAGACCAGCCCCTTCGTCCGGTCGACCACCGACACCCTCACCTCGCCCGCATCGACATTGCCGATGTAGAAGCCCTGGCTGATCACCTGGGCCGAAGCCACGATGATGATTTCCTCAGGGTTCGAGGTCTGGGTGTTGTTGTACTGGTCGAGCATGGCCCAGCGATTGGTCGCGCCACGCGGGGACCAGGCCGTCTTATCGGTCAGTGCCTTGCCGACGTTGCCGGCGACAAGCGACTGGAACACGTTGTGGCCCACAGGGTCGTAGGCCAGCGCATCTTTCGCGTACGTCGTGGCCGCGCTGTAAGCCGGCTCGACGATCGGCACGTTGGAATACACCAAGCCCGCGCCGGCGCTGATTACTTCCCCCGCGTCGAGCAGGACATACGGTGCCCGACTCAGGTCTGCCGGGTCGTACGTGACGCGCAGCACGTTCGGCGGCGCCATCTGCTGCATGCCATTCCGGTCGTAATACGGTGCCGAAGTAGCGCGCGTGCAGGTGACGTCACCCAGGGTGACAGGTTCAATGATGTCCATCAGGATCCTTATGCTGGAGCGGTTTCAGGGGCAGGTGCAGGAACAATCTCGGTAGAAATCGGCTTGCGTCCATTGACCATGTCATCCAGATGGCTTGCGGTATCGCTGGTGTGCGAGGCAACGGCCAACATTCCGGCTCGGATCACCTCGCGCAGCTCGACGTTTTCACGCTGCTGCGCTTCGATCGCGGTCGCCAAGCGGGCCACTTCGGCCGCCAGTGCCTCGGCGTTTCCGTCAGGGCTGGCCAAGCGGCGCATCAGCTCGCGGTTGTCAGCCGCGGGCATGATGCGCTCGCCCTCGTGGATCATTGCCGGCATGTCGGTCTTGACGTAGTTGGTACCGACTGCGAAGCCCGGCAGCTTGCTCGACGCATCCTTCTGCGCCGCCTTCAGCCAGTCCGCTTTCTCCGCCTCGCTCATCGTCGGGCCGTAGGCCTGCATCCAGAACTGCAGACCCTCGGCATCAGGCGCACGGCCCAGCACGCTCTGGTACAGCTTCCGGAGATCGGCTTCCGTCGAGTTGGCAATGCCGCCCACGATCTGATCGATCGGCGCGCCGCCGGCGGCAGCGTTCTTCCACCACTCCAAACCAGCGGCGTCGGGCGCACGGCCCAGGTTCTGCTGGTAGGCGTTGTTGATTGCTGCGCCCGCTGCCACGAGCGGATTGGCGTTTGCTGCAGCCATGATTCCCTGCAGCGACCTGACTGCGTCCAGAATCGACAAACCCGTTGTGCTCTGCCCTTTCAGGATGTCGATCTGATCCTGGTGGCGCGCGAGCATCGCGTCGAGCTGCTTGACTTGATCCTCGGCGACCTTCAGGTTCTTCTCTTCGACCGTCAGTGCACCATCGGTCAGCTTGGCCAGTTCAGCCAGGTCACCCTGGGCTCCGAACAGGTCGCGCTGATAGTCCTGGTACGTAGCGTAGGCCGCTGTCGATGGACCGTTGCCGATCTTCGACAGCGACTTCTGCAGCGCGTCCGCAGCAGGCAGCGGGCCGCCGGCCTTGGCGATCGCCAGCGCCGCGCGCACTTCCGCCATGCCGCTGTAGCGATCCTCCTCCTGCTGCTCCGGAGACCGCATACCGTCGAGCGAGCTGCGCAGCGCGGACGACATGGTTTTCAAGCTGTTGACCGCTTCGGTCCGCATCTGAATGTCTTCCTGCATCGCCTTCTTCTGGCGATCCGTCACGCGCTGGAGCACGCCGTACGCGGCATCGACGCCGCTCAGCAGCGCAGAGGCATTCGCCTTGACCTGCTCGGTCGCCTTGGTGACGGCCTCAAGCGCATCCGCCTCGTCCTCCAGGGCAAAGACGCGCTGCTGCAGTGGGCGCAGCGACGCGTCCAGCCCTGCCAGTTCCAGTGCACGCGTGGCGGAAAGCGCACCGGCCTTGTCGCCCAGCAGCTCCATGATCCGGATTTCAAGCTCGCGCTTGCTGCTGGCCAGGTCGGCCGCCTGTTCGAGCGCGTCCTTGTCGACGTCGGCGATCTGCTTGAACGTCGGAGCGATCTGCATCAGCGTGGCGTACGCGCGCGCACCGGCCTCGGTCGTCAGGTCCAGCCTGGTGACCACGCTGCGGAACTGCTGCAGCGCGTCCTCGGAACCTGTCTTAATGCCGAACTGGTCGAGTGTCGGCGTTATGCGCGCACGCAGCGAGTCGGCCCGCTCCTTGTCGGTGTAGAAGTCGGCAAGGAACTGGTCAGCGCCGGCCGTGAATTCGTCCAGGCCGCCGACCAGGTCGATCAGCCGCTCACGCGCGCCGACCGACGCCAGCCCAACGGCGTTGAACGTCATCCCCATCGAGTCAGTGACCACGGTGACGGCCTGGTAATTGGTCGCTACGCGAGTCAGTGTCTCGAGATAACCCTCGCCCACTTTCTGGAACTGGCCCAAGCCATCCACGGCGAACATGGCCAAGTCGTCGCCGACCTTGGAGAACACGGCCGAGAGCTCTTTCTCAATCTCGTCGGCAGACTTCCCTTTCAGGCTAATTTTTCCAAGATCGACAACATAGCTGTCGAGCTCTGCCTTGAAGCCGTCGGCACCAAGGCCGATCATCGTGCCAGCCTGCAGCACGGTGTCGTACAGCGACATCAGCACGCCCGAGATCTGGCGGTTCCCCTCCTCCCCAAGGCTCTGCGTTTTGACGCTGGTCTTGTCCTTGCCGAACCAGCCCCCGTCTTTCTTGATGTCGGCATACTGCATGGCATTCAGGCCGCCTGCAGCGATGCTCGAAAAGTCGGTCTTGCCGGCAGTGAAGCCGGTGTCTTCCACGGTTTGCTTTCCGCCGAAGACGCTGCCCAGCGCCTTACCAACGAACGTCTTACCGATTACGGCCCCCAAAACGGCGCCGAGTGCCATACCAACTGGACCGCCAAGCATCAGGCCGATCTGGCTGGCACCCATGCCGAGGTACGCCCCACCCATTGCACCACCCACGCCGCCCAAGACAGCACCACCCAATCCAATCGCTTTGGCGTCGAACACGTTCTTACCCATGTCCGCGCCGAACTTACCCGTCACGCCGGTGGTGCGTACCAGTAGCGACGAAAATTGCCCAATGCCCACCTCGATGTTGCGCAACGAAGCGAGCATGCCGTTGCTGACGGCCAGCCCCTGTAATGTTGCGCCCTCGATGCCGTCGAGCGCACGCGCGATGGATTCGGACTTGGCATCCGATCCCAGCACCGAGCCGCTGCCCTGTTTCTTCTGGCGCGACTCGGAGATCGGCACGCTGCTGCCTCCAGACACGCTCCCAATGGCGACGCCCAGGCCGGTCACGATAGCTGCCATGGCAGCCATGCGGCCGAACGCCGAGTATGGGTCACCCGCGCCTTGGCTCAGCACTGCCGAAATACCCTTTGGCACAAGCTCAGCCAGCGTCATCGCCAGCTCGGCCGCGTGGAATACCTTCGACACGCCCATCAGGGCTTCATAGCCCCTGCTTTGCTCACCGAAGAATCCGGCTGCAGCGCTTGTCATGGCGCCGTAGCCAGCCATGCGATTTTTGGCATTTTCCTGATTGAGCTGGTCGACGTACTCGAGGTGCTCGATCTCCGAAATTTTTCCGTTACGCAGCAGCATGTCGGCATTGCCGCGCTCCTCTGCGATTTTTGCCTGCCGCTTGCCAAACGCGTCCAGCGCGCTTGTCACTTTCGTGATCGAGTCACCCGCGGTGCCGAACGCTTCACGCAAGGCTTCACCGAACGTCTGTGCCCGCGTCGGGTCGAGAAACTCCTTCAGGCTGTCTTGTGCCTTCGTGTTCGCTTGAGCGATCCCTTCATTCACAACGCCCTGCTGCTTGGCCACAGCCAGGTTACGCAGCTCTGAAGCCTGACGGCGATAGACCTCTGCGGTGACGCTGCCCTTCTCAGATGCCTCCAGCTCGGCAGCAGTTTGTTCCTTCAACGCGGCCAGCGCGAGCATGCGCTCAGCCCGGAGAACCGCGACGCCTTCCGTGCTCAAGCCAATTTCCTCATTGGCCAAGCGCTGCGCCTCGACCTGAGCAGCGATGCCGCTCAGCTCGGCATTAGCTGCCGTGACGCCCTGCATGTACAGGTCGTTGCTTGCCTGGGCGCGATCGCGCTGCAATGCCGCCAGCTCGCGCTCGAGCTGCATACTGCGGCTGCCGCGTTCGATGCCAAGCTTAGTGATCTGGCCTTCGATATCGGTCTGTTGTTGCTGACTGCCAATCTTCGAGCTGGTCAAAGCGAGTTGGCGACGAAGCCCCGCCTCCACACGATCCATGTCGGCAAGCTGTTGCGCAGCCGTCTGGCGTAGTGCGTCTTCTTCCGAAATCATTCCCGCATCACGCTGAGCTTCGATGCGATCCAAGGCACGCTTTGACAGCGCGTCTTCAACCTCCCCACGCTTACGCAGTGCTGCGAGACTGTTGTCAATGCCGGCGACGTAGACGTCGTTGTATTCACGGCGAATCGCGCTCAGCCGCTTCTGAATTTCTTCTTCGGGCACACCCAGCGCTTTGCCTTGGGTCTTGGCTGCATCCATCGCCATCTCCCGCTGCTCTTGGCGGCTACGCAGGATCTTCGCTTTGTCGTCCCAATCTCGTTGCAGCGCTTCGCGCTGATTCGCGATGCTTTTGTCTTGGGCAGCCTTTTCTTCCGCCTTCGCCTTTTGCTGGATGCCTTGAATCGTGCGTTGGTTAGCTGCCAGCAGCGCCTGCTCGGACAACACGTCCCGGTCCTTGGAAGGGTCGTACGCTTCGCCATCGCGCTTCTGCCCGATCCGCTTGAGGCGCTCAATACGCGACTCCATGGCCTTGCTCTGTGCGTCCAGCGCCGCCATCTGCTGATTCGGACCTTCAACCCGGCCACCTGCGAACTCGACAACTGCGTCCCACGCTTCGCCAGGTAGCTTCTTCAGATTGATCCACCCCCGCTCCCAGGCCGAGAGCGTGGCCAGGACTTTATCCTTTTGGCTGGCCACACCATTGGCGTAGGCATTTTGAGCGATGCTTGCCGCATCAATCATGCGGCCCTGCTCTTGCGCTGCCTTGACGGCCCGATAGGTTTCGGTGGTCACGAAGCCGTATTGGTCGCCCATGGCGCGCAGCGCGGTGAGCGGGTCCTTGCCCAGTGCCGCAAATTCTTTCGCAGTGTCTTCGACGCTCTTGCCGAGGATGCGCTGCGCGTCGACAGCGACCGTGCCGAACTTCTCGAGGTTCGTCCCGGCAATCGCGCCGGTGCTTGCCAGAGCGGTAAGGACTTTGGCTGACGCCGCCTGCGAGCCATTGACCAGCTCCATGCTGTTGGCCATGTCGGCCATCTGTCCGGCAGTGGTGCCCGCGATGTTGCCGGTCATGATCAGCGCGCGCGAGTACTTGAGCGACTCGTCGTAGCCAGACTTGAACGCCAGCGCACCGGTGGCCACCAAGGCGGCCGTGACGGTGTACGGATTGATCAGGCCAAGCACTGCCCCACCCAGTGCGCGCGCCGCGCCGCCGATGCTGCCGAACATGTCGCGCAGCTGGCCACCCTGCTGGAGCAGAACCGTCAGCGGTGCTTGGCCACCCTGCAAGCTGACGATGATGTCGGTCATCTGCGCGGGGACGTTGCGCAGCGCGGCATTCATTGCAGCCGCCGACATGCCACCACCCTGCAGCGCGGTATCTGCCGCGCGCAGTTGATCGATGAAGGGTTTGGCGCGGGTGGTCACGCCCATCTGCGCGGCCTGCAGCTCGAGCAGCTCGATGCGCGTCTTCCCGATCGCCTGAGTCTGATTCTCCAGCCCTTTCAGGAATGAGTCCTGGCCGGCGCGCGCCTGCGCGGCTTCGCGCTGGGCCTGGGCAAGCATCCGCTCGCCGTAGGTGGCCTGCTCCTGCGCCAAGCGCAGGTCGCGCAGCTTGGCGATCAGCGGATCGGCTGCGCTCGACGCGCCGACCTGCGCAGCGCGGTAGCGGTGCACTTCGTCGGTGGACAGTCCGAATAACGCAATCTGCTCGCGCAATCCTTGCAGAAACGCGTTGCGCGATGCGTCGGCCTGCGCAGCTTCACGCTGGGCCAGCGCCGCGGCGCGCGCGGCGGCCTCGACCTGCTCCTGGGCTGCGCGCATGTTTTGCAGCTGCAGGATCAGCTGGGCGGCCTCCTGCGACGCGCCAGCTTGAGCAGCGCGATATCGCAGCACTTCTTCGGTCGATTTTCCGAACAGGGCGATTTGCTCACGCAGCCCGGCCAGGAACGATTCTTTGTTGGCTTGCGCCTGGGCCAGCTCACGAGCGGCCACAGCTTGGGCACGCGTCGACTCCGTCGCTTGGTTCTGCGCGGCCTCGACCGCGCGCAACTGGTTCAGGTATGGAGTCAGCGATGCGGGATCCACGTTGCGCTGGCGCGCCTGCGCTTCGTAATAGGCAGCGGTGGTGCGGCCGCCCGACTCCATGGCCATTGTCGTGCGCTGGATCGACGCAATGATATTGCGCTGCGCAGATTCCACACTTCGCGCGGCGCCGGCGGCACTGGCGCCCGATTGTGTGATCGCCTGGCCAGCGCGCTGCGCGGCATCGATCGCCGGGCGTAGCCCAGCCTCGACGCCGGAGGCATCCGCCACCACCCGAATTGTTGCGTTGTTGACGATATCGGTCATGGCGAGCCTTGAAAATAATTTAGCCCTGGCACGCAAGTGCTCAGAGCTGTGATGGTTGTTTCCTACTCGTCGCGGTCGTGCATAGCGCCGAGCGCGGCGTACTCCATCGTCTGAATGTCTCCTTCGAGGTCGTCATAACCCTCGGCAGACAAGCCCATCCGATCCATCTTGCGATGCAGCGGGCCATAATCGAGGCCGATGATTCCCATGCCCCCGGCGCGCCACTGCGTGCGCATGAACGAGAACAGGACGTAGGCATCCCAGTTCTCTGGCCACACCTCGACGTCTTCATCCGGGAAGTCTTCGGGCGTGAGGCACGCCGCCTCCATCTCGGCCAGGTCCTTTTTTGACAGACCCGGCTTGTACATGGATTCGGCGACCGCCCTTAGTTTCCCAGGCGGCCTTCGTTGATCGCGGTGCGGTAGTCGTCCTTGATCGCGTCGGCCATGGCCGGCAGCGTGTCGACCAGTTCAGCAACGCCGTGCTTGTCGAATTCAGCGTCCAGGTTCCAGCTGTCCACGATCGCCAAGATGTAATCGACAGCAACCTTGGTCTGGCGAGCCACGATCTCGGCCTGGGTCATCGTGAATTCAGGAATTGTCTCGCCAGCAGCTTTCGCCTTTTCGACGGCCGCCTTGAAGCGCTCGATTTCGACATTCGCTTCGTCTTTCAGCGTGGCTTGGAACTTGTCGGTCAGCTCAGCCAGTTCGGTGCGGCTGCGGTACTTGAACGTCACTTCCATACAGCCGGTCGAGCCGTCGAGCATGATGCACTTCACTTCTTTCTTGAAGCCAGTTGGGCGCTTGCCGAGGACGATCTTGTTTGCTTTGGTTGCCATGATTTTTATCTTTCAGATGGGTATAAAAAAACCGCGAGGGGCGACCTCGCGGTTGGGAAAAAGCCCGCTGGTGCGAGCTGGCAAAACTTGTTACGTGGCGTAGCGAACCGGGCGGTTCTGCAGCGCGCAGCCGCCCTTGACGGCCATGACGTTGCCCTTGGCCATGCTTGGGGTTTCGTCGAACGAAATGTAGCCGTTGAACAGGATCTTGCTGCCGCTCGGCAGGTCGGCGCGCAGGGCGGCGATCTTGCGCGAGTCCGCGATCTTCTTCATCGCCGCGTGGTGTGGCAGCAGCGGGTCGTCGGCGATCGTCAGGGCCAGGCTCTGCGCGTTGTAACCGTCGGGCAGATTGATGTCGTTCTCGTTTTCCATCAGGCTGACCGAGACGTACTTCGGATCGCCGCCGGACGGCTCGGCAGTCAACACCTGCTGGATCGGAATCCAGGTCGTGATCTTGCGCAGCGCGCCGGCGCCCATACCGACCGGGAACAGGTTCACTTCGGTGGTGTCCATGCCTTCCAGGGTGACCGAAGTACCAGTCGCGGCCTTGGCGCGGAACACACGATTGGTCATGCGGCTCCAGCCGCCGACGTACTCGAGGTAGTCGCCGGCGGCGAAGGTGTTTGCTGCAGTGGTGAGGACCGTTTCCGCTGCGTTCGATGCGGCCGTGACGCCGACAGCGGCGGCGTAGATGGTAGCGATTGCGTATGCGGTACCGGTCGGGAGCGAGAGTGCCATTGAAGGGCCTTTCAGTGAAGAGACCCGTTTCCGGGCCGTTGCGCCCGTTCGGGCAAAGAAAAAGCCGCCTGCGATTTCTCGGGGCGGCTGGGAATGAAACTGGTAGGGTCAGCAGAACAGCATGAATTCCTGCACGGCTCCGCGATATTCCGCATCGTATGTGTCAGCCGCAGTGGTCAGCACCTCGGCCTGCAGCGCTCGTGACGCTCGGATCGCGTCTTCGGCTTGCATAGCCACCTGCGACGCTTCGACGGATGTCGCAGCCCACGTGTTGATCTGCACGCGCGTGAAGCGCTTGCTCGGGCGTTCACCGGTGACGAAATTGATTGGGGGGCCGCCGATAAATTGGTAGGTGATATACGGCGTCGGCGTCTCAGGTTCCGCGATCCCGGGAAAAACCCGGCCATCGACCAAGTCGCCCAGCAACTGGAAAATTTGCTCGTGCGGTGTCATCGTGTGTTCCTTGCCATTTGCTCGGCCAGCGTGCGCGTCATGAGGTCAACCGCCTCGTGCTTCTTCATTTCGTAAGCAGGCCGCATGAACGGATATGCCCGAGTTCGCTTGTTTCCGTACTCGAGCTCTGCCGCGCGCCGGTGCGCCGCCCAGCCGATCGTGCGGCCGGTGCGTTTGCTGACCGTCGTATTTTTCGGAACAAACTTGTGCCCATTCTCCACCCAACGCCAGTAATAGGCGCCGTTCGAAGCTGCATTCCCGTTTCGAACCGTGACCAGATAGACCTGCTTCCTGGCGCCGTCAGATTCTTCCTCCATCCGCTTGACAATGATGTTATCAAAAAGGATACCGGTCTTTTTGTTCGACAGCGCGTTTTGCTTGGCCTGGTCGCGAAACAAGTCGGCGCCGGCGAAGCCGATAGTGCGCAGCATTTCTTCATCAACCACGCTATTGACCTGGTTGACGGTCTCCTGCACAGCCTCGATAAGGCTCGACGGATCAAAATCCATTATTTGGTCGCCTCACACACAAGAAACACGAAGTCCCGATCCTTCGAGTCGGGTAGCACCGCTTTGATGTCGTAATCGATTCGCTTGTAACGCGCCTTCATCGTCGCATCGACATCCGAGCGAACCCGGATCCTGATCGAACACTTCACGATCGATACGTCAGCATCCGCGCGCATAGCTTCGGCGCCGGACTGGAACTTTACATTCGCCCAAATCTCGGGAAGCCGCGTCCAGGCTTCTGGAAGTCGCTGGCCAGCACCATCCCGGGCCGTTGTGCGCCTCAGTAGCGCAATGCGGTCGTTCATCATGTGATTACCACCTCTGGCCACAGCAGCCGCTTAACGTGCTCGTTTTTCGTCTGCCCGCCGGACTGGAAGTGCTCACTCAAGCGCGCCAGGATGAAGCCGGAGATGGCGTCCGGAACGGTCGTGTGGTCGGGCCCGTAGCCGCATCGGATCTCAACCTCGACCGAGTTGACCGAGCGTCCCGTTGCTGGCCAGGTGCGGCCCGGTGTGGCAAGAATGAAGCCCGGCTCGCTTTCGCCGTCGACCTGGTAGTCCTCAGGATGGAGCGTCTGCAGGACCATGTCGGCGTCGTAGAACTTCAGGTGCACCACTTGGAGCAGCGGCGGCCGGCGAAGCGCGATTGCACCTTTGAAGCCGTCCAGCGTCAGGCGCCAGGTCTGCTCCATCACCGCGCGGTTCGTTTCGCCTTCCGCTTCAGTGGTATAGGTCCGGATCGCACGCTGGATTTCGCCATCAAGGGGCGACGTGCCGTCTTCGCCGACGTCCACGCGCGCGGCGGTGCGTGCTTCGGTCATCGAGACCGCCAAGCCGACAGGGGGAGTGATCAGCTTCCAGCTCATCGTGTCGGTCCCTGCACTGCTGGCGGGCGGCCGGCGCCGTGCGGCGCGCCAAGTGCTGCCGGCGCGCGCGCGTATTCGACGGCGGCCTCTTCCTGCTGCTTCAGCAGCTCGGTGTTCGGCACGCTCGGCAGTTGCGATGCATCGATCATCAATTGTCCACCCTGTTAAATTGAATGGTCCGGTAGAACCGCTCGCTGTTCGCACAGTCGATGCGCAAGTCGCAGTAATTAACGCCGGCCGGCAAGGTATCCATGCCGCCCAGCTTCACTAGGATCAAAGGACCCTGGATCACCGCAGGCACCAGCACGCCCACGCCCACCGGCAGCGCCAGCACCGCGCTGGCAGTAGTGTTGCTATCGGCCAGGTCGTTGCTGATGTCGGCCACGAAGTAGCTTTCGTCGTCCGCATCCTTCTCAAGCGAGTACGTGCCGACCTGCTGCTTGAACCAGATCGTGCGGTCGAATCGCTCGCCGTTCGCACACGTGACGCGGAACGTGCAGAAGTTGACCGCGTTGGCAGCGGCATTGAAGCCGCCCAGCTTCACCGGGATCAGCTTGCCTTGGATAACGGGCTGTTGGAGCACCGTCACGCCAGCGACGATTGGCTCGACGGACACGGCAGTTGTCTTACGCTCGTCCAGGTCGACTGTGATGTCAGCCACCCAGTAGCGTTCATCCAGCGGATGCTTCTCGCTCCACCACCGCCCTGCTTCCAGGTACGGCGCGTTCGGCATCGCCGCGCTCGGCACAGTGCCGAACTTCACCACGCGGGTACCACCCGGGAATGCAACCCGACGCGATTCCGCCACTGTCGAGGCCAGCACCGCATTCTGCGCAGGCTGCTCGTCCAACGTTTTGAAGCTATCCTCCAGCGGCGTGGCGCGGTTGCCAGCGACGTCGAAAGCGCGCATCCGCACCGAGTGCACAGTGCTCGCAGGTCTGCCTGAAACCGTGACCGAGCGAGCCGCATTAGCGATAACCGTGTAGTTCGCGCCGCCATCGATGCTGTATTCATAGCCAGCGACGCCAACTGCATCTGTAGCCGCCGGGCAGGACAGCGTAGCGCCCGACGTAGTAATGGCGGACACCGTAATTTTGCCGACCATCGCTGGCGCCGTGGTGTCGCCTCCCGGAACCGGCATTTCCCAAATAACCGAATTGGGCTGCGCCTCAAAATCAGGCAGCAGGCGCAGTTTGTTATCCAGCCGGAGCGCGGCTTGGTCTATGTACGCGCCGCTGTACGCGCCCACCGGGTGCGTGATCGCGTACTTCTTCCACGTCCCACCAGAGTCCGTTGTAGTGAAAAGGTACAGCTGGTTTGCAGTGCCCAGCGTGGCTGGTACGTTGTCGTCGGTCGTCGCAGCGGTGACGATGATCTTACCGTTGTGATACGCAACGTGCGGCGTGCCTGCGTCCTGCACGCCGTTGTGCGCCATTAGGCGCGTGCGCACCCACTTGTTGGTGGTCGTGTTGTACTTGGCCATCCACAGGCTACGGAAAGCTTCGTCCGGGTGCTGCCAGCTTGCGACCAGCAGCGGCTGGCCATCGGCGCCGATCGCGATGCGCGCAACGCTCGAATTGTGGTTGTAGTTGTTGTTCGGGAATGCGATGTCGCTGTCGTCCGTGCCGCTGACCAGGGGCAAATTCAGCGCCTTGCCGCGCATGGTCGTGAAGGTCACTCCGCCGTCCGTCGACTTGATCAGATTAATGTTCTGGCGCGGGTAGCCCGACATCGTGAATGGCCCGTCGCCCTGCAGGAACTCCGTCGTGACGTACAGCGTGTCGACGCTCGCAAAGGCGATCTCCATACCATACGAGCCAAGATATGAGGCCGCATTACCAGCAAGGAAATCAGCACCTCTGCGGTCGAACGTGGCGCCGTTCCATTTATAGATGCCGGCTAAGTAGCCATTACCGCGAGCGCCCATCCACATGCTGCCGTCGAACTGATTGCGGAAGAAGCGGCGGTACGAGCAGTTCGTGTCCAGACCAGTCGGCGCAGTCGTGGCTGCAAGCGCGGAAATGTCCTCAGTCGGAGATGCGACGCCACGCCACGACGTGTGGTGCGCCTCGCCGTAAGCGATCACCTTGCCGTCATCCGTCACGCACACGCTGCCGTCCCGGTGCCCGATAGTCGTATCGTGCGTGCCGGTGGTCAGCTGAACGTCCTGGATCATCTCATAGGTGTTTTTGTTCAACTTTGCCAGGCGCGATTGCTGCACGCCCCCGACGGTCACGGGGGCAACGACATAGACCGCGTTGGCGGTGGTCCAGATCGGCGTGTACAGCGACAGAAGCGAGATCACCTTGTTGCCTGAGTACGGCGTGTTGAAGCTCGCCGGTGACAGGTTGCCAGCAGGCGAGACGCTCGCTTCAACCAGCGCAGGAGTGGGGACAAGCTCGAATCCTCGGATGCGCATCGTGCCGCCCACGGAGTCCTGCTGGCGGCCAATTTTGAAGTGCGATATCCGGCCCGCATCTTCGCGAGTAAAAGAAAATGGCAGCTGCGACCGCTCGACAATGCCAGACCCTTGCGGCGGAACAAGGTTGATCACCTTGTTCGCATAGACAGGCTTTGACGAATCAGTCCACGGCTCATAGGCCCCGTAGAATCTAACGGATGCAGGCGATGGCTGACCCGGCGTGCCGGCCATCGACCACAGCATGTAGACGTCATACTTCTGCCCCACGACCGCAGTATCTGCCGTGAAATGGATTTGCCCCTGCGCGTTCGGGAAGGCGTAGGTGGCCACCCCATCGACGTCGTTGGCGGTATATGGCGAACCAGTGCTGACCGCCATTTTGGATGGCGCGATCGTGATTGTGGGGTTGACGACGTCGGTACCCATCACGACACCCGAATATAAATTGCAGCGCTCGTGCCGGTAGCGGTAAATTTCATGGGGCGCAGTCTTTCATGGCGGATCGGTTACAGCTCGATGGTTTTCATTCGCCCGCGCCGCTCGTACATCACCGTGGTGACGCCGCGATCGCGGAGCATGTTCAACGCGGCCGTGTAGGTTGCGCGGTCGATCTTGCCGACGGCGCCGTGCACGTACGCGAACCAGTTGGTCAAGTGGGAGACCGAGATGATTCCGTCATACGGCCGGCGCTCCTCGTAGCCGCAAGGCGCGGAGTACGCACGGATGGTCGAGACCTCGGGTTCCATGTGCAGGTGTGTCATAACGGTCGCTTTCTCTTAGCACTGTGCCGGGTCGGCTTGCACGGGGCGCGCCGAGCCGGTGCCGGGGATGCGGACTATTACTTCGCTGGTTTTGCGGCTTTGGTGTCCGCCTCGTACGGCTTTGCCACTTTGCCGTCGGTCAGGATCTTTGCCTGATCGGCCTCGAAGCCAGCGACGTCGCCTGGACTGTAAATTTTCCAGGGCTTGATGAATTCGACAGTTTCCACGATGGTGTTCCTTGATGAAGGGTTGGCCGACCTGCGGCAGCAGGCCGGCAGTCAGGTCGCTTTAGGCGCCCCAGGTAACCGCGGTCAGAATCGCGATCGATTCGACGTGGCGCGGGCCGAAGTCGTGCTTCGCGATGACGCGCACCAGCGTTTGATCACGCTGGAAGGCGCTGACGAGATTGCCGCCTTCGTCCTTGTACGTCGCTTCCTTCGAGTAATCGATCAGAAGCGTTTCGTCTTCGCCGATGAAGCAGTCGTTGAAGTCCACGAAGTAGATTTCCGACTGG
>Ga0265798_10004686_pt1 | contig 18753 bp, 10 predicted proteins | sample P3T30metagenome_FD_192430 | JGI IMG/M metagenome (GOLD analysis project Ga0265798, IMG submission 192430) | Plant litter microbial communities from East Loma Ridge, Irvine, California - P3 T30 | ecosystem: Environmental > Terrestrial > Plant litter > Unclassified | place: USA: California... | reverse complement strand
ACCCTCACGCGGATCAAATAGCGTATAATTCTTGCTCTAAAGATCACGCCGGCTTAGCTCATTTGGTAGAGCAGTTGATTTGTAATCATCAGGTGGCCAGTTCGAAACCGGCAGCCGGCACCAGAAAAACGTCTGAAAATCAAAGGCTTACATGCTTCTGCATGTAAGCCTTTTTGTTCAACACTTGCTCTTATCGCCTCATGTAACCCCCTTGTAACCAGTTCCTCCCGGCAATCGTCGAGTAGTAGGACTGCCAAGAGTATTCCGCTTGACACAGCTAACCAAAGAACACAACATACAGGTTGTAAAATGATTCCAGAGTTTGTGCAAGCGACGCAGCGCTATGAAGACAGCTACTTGCCACCAGGAATTTATGATGCCACGTGGCCAGAAGTATCGGCGAAATTCGGATTTTCCTACAAACGTCAACAGTTGCTTCCTGGGCTTAAAGCAGCGTGTCTGGCCCTTCGGCATGCTGGTGCTACGCACCTTTATCTAGACGGTAGTTTTGTAAGTGATAAAAAGAACCCAGGTGATTGGGATGCATGCTTTCCAGTTCAGGGAGTCGACCCCACCTTACTCGACCCTGTTTTACTCGACTACCGGAACGATCGAGCAGCACAGAAAGCAAAGTATTTCGGCGAGACTTTTCCTGCGGACGCTAGCAGTGGGGCTCTTGGTCCGCCATATCTTCAGTTTTTTCAAAAGAATAAAAAAACAGGTGCCCAGAAAGGCATCGTACGACTCGACCTCGGGAGCGTGACATGATCAGAACAACTCGACAACTTAACCTGACTATAGAAAGTGCCGCAGAATTTGAATCTGCAATAGAAAAAGCTCTTCTGGACGGACCAGGGGAAGGTGTGCATCCGATTATTTTTGCGGCACAAATTGACGGGATGAAAAGTCAACTTGAATCGTTGCGCCGAGAGATATGCGAGTATGAAAAGCTTTGCGCCGGCGATGTTGACTCAATTAACCTTTCCAGTTTGCAGGATCTCCCTATTGGCCTCATCAAAGCGCGCATAGCTAGCGGATTGACGCAGCAGGAGCTTGCTGAGCGCTTAGACGTTAAAGCACAGCAGATTCAACGATGGGAGCATGAGGATTATGAGAACGTAGGCTTTCGAAGGTTGGTTGACATCGCGAACGCTCTCGACCTCAATATCTCGGAGCACATCCAACTTCCTGCTAAGCCAAAGGATGCTATTACTGCGCTTAAGCAGATGGGTATTGAACGTGCGTTTCTGTCTGCTAGACTCGCTTCAAACGACGATGATTATGAGAAGCACTTGTGGACTGATCAAGATTTGATTTGTGCTGCGGCCCCACGTCTTAATAAAATTTTTGGTATTGGCCTGTCCGCAAACGGATTACTAGTCCATAGGGGTATGCAAGCTGCCGGTGCGAGTGGACGCTTTAAAATTCCGAGTAATGCCGATGCCTCGAAGGTAGAAGCATATTCCACGTATGCTCATTATTTGGCTAAGACCGTTGCTTGTGCCTGTGGAGACAGGCCTGCTGAAAGAGTTCCCCGCGATTGGCAAGCGCTTCGACAATTTTTGTGTGGCGATCAGCCCCCAACGTTTGAGGTGCTTTTACGAGGCGCTTGGCAACGGGGAATAGCAGTGCTTCCACTTGCAGATCCAATTAGGTTCCACGGAGTTTGTTGGCGCTTTTCGGGGCGTAACGTAGTCGTGTTGAAACAGTCTACTCAGTTTTCGTCACGGTGGGCATTCAATCTCATTCACGAAATTTACCATGCGGGGGAAACCCCGGATTTGGAAACTCTTGAATGTATAGAGGTGGATGCCACTGACATATCTCGGCGCGAGTCTGAAGACGAGAGCCAAGCGAATCAGATAGCCGGCGATATTTTATTGAATGGACGCGCGGATGATTTGTATAAGGCTGTTCTACGTTCTGCCGCCAATAGGGTGCCCTATCTTAAGAATGCAGTTAAAAATATTGCAGACCAAGAAAATGTGGATGTAGCGCACCTTGCGAATTATGTAGCGTTTCGCGTCAAATCCGAGTTATTTGTTACTTGGTGGGGCGCAGCTGCGAACCTACAACCGGAAGGCGAAGCTCCCTTGGAAATCGCGCGTAAGGTTCTGAATGAGAATCTAGACTTGTGGCGTCTCGATACGGATGATCGAAATTTGCTTTTGCAAGCATTGGCTGACCCTCATCTGCCGAACAATACAGAACTAAATCAATAGATTCTCGCCATTAACTTTGACGGAGTAGCCTCTGGATTTCGTTCACCGACCAAGCCGACCGCCTGCTAATTTTAATGAAAGTATTGGTCTCTGGTCTGTAGAGGCCGGTACTCGCATTGTTTGAGACCTCCGTCCAAAGTCGACCTTATTCGTCACACAACGCGTATGGCAATGCCGCATTACGCACGGCGCTCTCATTTTCCTTTAGAAGAAGGTCCATCCGTGGCTCTGATCGTCGGAGCTGGCTTCTGGCTTTCTAGCACTCTCAAGCATTACGGGCAGAGGTTGAGATTTAATACTCCTTGTTTGAAGTCCTAGCTTTTCCTAACACGCTACGAGTCCGAGACCGCCGGCCTAAGACACTCCGGTGTAGAGATGCTGGTAATGGTGGGCATCGCCTCGTTGCTGCTGCCGTCAGAGCTCCGCAGAACACCCAACAATTGTGCCAAAGATGCTGCGTGTGCTATTGCTAACCGTGCTATAAGTGCTCAAAATGACAATAGCAGGGCGGGCAAACCAGCCCAATTGCTCGATAGACGACAGATCGGTTAGCGCTTATCCTTATTTTTCGAACTTACCCCGTGATTAAACATGAGAACGACGCTCACGCTTGCAGTCTTGTTTTGTTTGCTTTTCAGCTTGTTTCCCACATTCGCCGGTCCTCGAGGCGGAGGTGGCGCGGTTTTCGTTAATGGGTACATCCGTAGCAACGGGACGTACGTTTCGCCTCATTACCGCTCGGCACCAGACGGGAACGTCTATAACAATTGGAGCACAGTTGGCAATGTCAACCCGTACACGGGCGATCCAGGCATCAAGCTCCCAAAGGCAAGCATCAGGCGCTCTGGAACTTCAAATGCCTCAAGCACCGTGCCCGTCTATTCTGAAGCAGAGGAATCTAATGACGATCGCGAAAGCATCGCCGTACGTATGTCAAAAGCAAGAGACGAACCTGTGCGGAGTGCGACTGAGCATACAAAAGCTAATTCAAAGCTTTCAAGCAAAGCGACTACTCAAACTAAGCAACTCGTTCACGCCGATATAAACTCACTCACCCAGGAGGAGTTAATTTCACTCGATTCAGCATGTATCCTTGCGAAGAGCCGGGGTCCTGCTTCGATGAATAAGTGCGTAACTTCGCACCTCGCAGATTTCGCACAGACGCCAAAGCGGCCTGACCTAGGGACGCTTAGTAGCGATGAGCGGCAATCAATTGAATCAGCGTGTATTTTGGCAAGAGGCAATGGATCGGCGTCCCTGAACAGGTGCCTCACATCGCAAATGCGAGCCTATGCCCAAGAACCGAAAGTGCCAGATCTAAGTGTGCTGACTTACGATGAGCGACAATCAATTGATTCAGCTTGCATTCTTGCAAAAGGAAACGGCCCTGCTGCCATGAACCGGTGTCTGGCAATACAGATCTCACAGCTATCGCGTGCGCCAAAAATGCCGGATCTCAACTCGCTGCAGCACGAAGAACGACAATCAATCGAATCAGCGTGCATCCTAGCAAAAGGAAATGGGCCGGCGGCAATGAACCGATGCTATTCATCGCAGTTCAAAACCTATATTCGTGGCCCGAAACTACCTGATCTCAGTGGCTTGACTTATGCTGAACGTCAATCGATTGATTCGGCCTGCATTCTTGCACAAAGCAATGGCCCTACCTCTTGGAGCAAGTGCCTTAGATCTCAGTTGCGCTCCCTGAACCTGAAAACGATCAAAGGGTAGACGCGCACTCTGCATGATTCGCTCCATTACACTTGTGCCGAAGTTGTGTCGCGGATTGGCGGCTAGCAGTATCTCCTTGTTCTTCACGGGGGATCGCCGGGATCTCATCTTGCTTCAGCTCCCGACGAACGTCTAAAGCAAAACTGAGCGTTGCCCGGTGCAAAACTAAGCAATAGTTAGCACCTCCATACTTCTGGTACAACACCCTTGCAAGGCCCAACAGCGTTCGCGCGCTCTTCTCCTTCCATATCTGAGAAATATAGGCAACTTGGGCTTGCAGCTGGCCAAGCTGCGTGAAGTTTCAACCGATAGTTTCAACCGATAGTTTCAACCGATAGTTTCAACCGATAGTTTCAACCGATAGTTTCAACCGATAGTTTCAACCGATAGTTTCAACCGATAGTTTCAACGATGGTTTCAATCGATTAAGCGGTTTTTGGGCCATGCCGACGAGATTGGCAAGTTCGCCAGCTTAGCGTCTAAGGGCATCATGGCCCAACCGCGCTAATGAGTCGTGATACCTAAGAAGACTACTGGGCCAGATGCGCCATTTGTTCCTACGTACATTAGTCCTAATGAAGCCTATAAACCAGCTGGACCAGTCCTGCTAGCGATCGATACACTTAGTGAGGCACAGATGACTCTGTAGTGAGCTAATGTCCCCGGACACCTCGATAGGTGGATAATTCACCTTCGAAGGAGTTTACATGACCAGGCTGCGCCGCAATTTTGACCCCAGCTTCAGGCTCGAGATCGTCCGTATGATCACAGACCAAGGCCTCAGCATCTCGCACGTGAGCCAGACAATGGATATCAGGGTGACCGCGATCCGTCGCTGGATGGAGCAGTACGAGGCCGAGCAGCAAGGCCAGCCGGGTATCGGCAAACCGTTGACGGCTGAGCAGCAACATATCCGCCAGCTGGAGCAGGAAAACCGTCAGCTTCGTAGTGATGTGAACGTCTTAAAAAAGGCATCGGCCTTCTTTGCCCGCGAGCTCAAGTGAGCTACCGGCGCATCGACGAGCTGCAAACGAAGGCCGTACTGTCGCACAAACCTGCCGACTTCTTGGCGTGAGCCGGGCTGGATTTTATGAAGCCAAGCGCCGTGCTGTCGCGCCGACTTTTTGCAAAGCGAGCGTGCATTTGCGTGCCGCGTACATGAGCAGTGGCCGAAGCTACGGCAGCCGACGCTTGGTTACAGCGCTGGCCAATAGCGGCCTTCAGGTCGGGCGTTACAAGGTACGCCGGCTGATGCAACAGGCCAGCCTGAAGCCAGTCTGGAAGCGTAAGTTCGTGCACACGACCGACAGCAAGCATGCACTGCCGGTCGCCCCGAACGTGCTTGCCCGGCAGTTCAATCCGGCAGCGCCGAACCTGGCTTATGCCTCGGATATCACCTACATCCACACCGACGCAGGCTCTACCTGGCTGTCGTGCTCGACCTGTTCTGGCGCAAAGTTTTGGGATGGGCAATGGCGCCGAGCATGCCGGCCACCTTGGTCTGCGACGCCTTGCGCATGGCGATCCAGGCACGCCGGCCAGCTGCAGGATTGATCGTTTATTCCGACCGCGGCAGCCAGTATGCAAGCGACCAGTACCAAGCTCTGCTCAATGAAAACGGCTTTGTCTGCAGCATGAGCCGCAAAGGCAATTGCTGGGATAACGCGGTCGCTGAACGCTTCTTCTTGAACCTGAAAATGGAGCGCGTCTGGCAGCGCAATTACGCGAACCATGCAGAGGCCAAGCTTGGCGTGGCCATTTACATTGCTGGCTTCTACAACTGCGAGCGCCTGCACTCAGTATTGGGCAATCTGCCGTCTAGCGTCTATGAGCGCACAATGGCAGAGAAAGAACTTATCGTCGTGTCCCAAATTACTTGACCACTACACTCTCCACTGCAAAGGGCAAAGGTACGCTACTTATTGAGAGCGTAAAGCCTATGGCATAAGGAAGCGATACGGTGGGTCGCAGTGCGCGACTTAATTGCTTGCATGGCGCTTTACTTTTGGGTAGTTGATCTCCTCGCCTTGAATAATCCCGCGGGCGATTGAGGCCTTGGTGAAGCGGCGTGATGCTAGCTCGACCAAGTGCAGACGGTTGCAGAGGAAGATCACCCGCTTGTTCTTCGATCGAGCACCACACACGAAAACCATGCCAATCTCGATCTTGCCCTTGCCGGAAGGCGATCGGAGCATTTTACGGACGATGTCCCCTGCCAAGGCGAGGCGGAGGTTTTGGACCGCGACAGATTGGTAAAGCGAGAGAGGGAGAGGGAGAGGCTTACAATCAGCATCGCCTTGGCGGGGCGGGGTTTGAGGCTCTATGTCTACTCTTCTCTTCTGGGTTGAAAGTAAGCCGCTAGCACAGTCTTCTGAGATGTCCGGCAGCTGCCATTAGATCATCGACTACCAGCTATTGCCCGGAAGAAGCAGGCCACGTATTGATCGAACGGGACTGCACTGCCAGAAAGCCGGCCTGAGGTACGGAACGGCTCCTGATAAAAACAATGGCACTGTTGCAGCGTCGTGTAAAGCCCTCGTGGAATCGGCAACGCACCACGTACATTCCCATGCACGCCTCGAGGAAGACGGAACCGCGCACACTCCTGAACCTTGGCGATTCGTTTGTCACCGTCACATTCACGTTGAAATTTGCATTCTTCGCAACTGCTGCAGGAGCAGTCACCGTTGTCCCTGCCATACATGATGCCCGAGAGACCCGCTGCCCGCTCCAGTGGAGTTAATCCGCCATCATTTCCGCTCTCGTAGCTCAAGTTCGAGAACTTTCTCAAAGGTACGCATAATGAATTATCGCGACAGCGCATTGATAAATCCCGTTACGTCCAATGGTTAGCAAGAGCATCACCATGAAGTGATATTTGGTGAGTATTCGTGACCCGTACGGGTCGTTTCAGCATGAAGTGTGGCATTGCTGAGCACGGCCTGTGCCGCATGATTAATCTCTCACAATAATGCTTTCAGGAATTAATTTTTTTGTAGATAATTCTGGAAGCAGGATTCCATGCAGCTAACTACCCGAGCCACCGAGTGCTCTTTCGATGGGGCGTGAACCATCCGCTGAGTGAAAGCCGGACACCCTCGCATGTATTTCCTCCTCGACTTCTGCTTCCACTAGCCCTAATAAACCTCGCCCATATGCACACTAGTAATATCACGGTACTTCAAGAAGAAGCCCAGCGCCTGATCGCCCTCGAGCGCGACATCTTGGAACAGATGCTGAGCGAACCAAGGATCCTAGGCGAGCCGGGCAAGGGATCGCGGGCAACGTTTACCCGCAAGCAGACCAGCTTTGATCTGGAAACCCTGCATGGCGAACATCTCAAGCTGCAGCAGCTCGAGCTCGTGATTGCCGTCGTGGGAACAATGAAGGCAGGCAAGTCGACCACGATCAACGCGATCGTGGGTACGGAGGTCCTGCCCAACCGCAACCGCCCGATGACAGCCATCCCGACCCTGATCAGGCACACGCCAGGTCAGGTCGAGCCGATACTGGAATTCGACAACAATGGGCCAATTGAAGCCCTGATGGTCCACCTACGCAAGGCAGCAGACCACTCCGGCAACCGGTCGCTCGTGCAGCGCCTGCAGGCCGACAGGGACATGGCTGCGGTGCTGCAGCAGCTCGACGCCGGAGAAGCGTTCCCTACGCGCTACCGCGGCGCGGAGGCGATCTTCGGTTTCCTGCGCACTCTGAACGATCTGGTGCGTCTCAGCGCCGCGCTGAATGTTCCATTCCCGTTCTCGGACTACGACGAGGTTCACGAGATCCCGGTTATACAGGTCGAATTTGCACACCTGCAGGGCACCGATCAGTCACAGGGTACGCTGACCCTGCTCGACACCCCCGGTCCTAACGAAGCTGGTCAGCCGCACCTGCGCAAGATGCTCAGCCAGCAGTTGGCCAAGGCATCGGCAGTGCTGGCGGTTCTCGATTTCACCCAGCTGAAGTCCGAGGCAGACGCGCAGATTCAGGCTGAACTGAAAGAGATTGCGAGTGTGGCCCAGGGACGAATGTATGCCTTGGTGAACAAGTTTGACGAGGCCGACCGGAACAGCGACTCGCCGGATGAGGTCAGACGCTTCGTGGCGGATGAGCTGACCGAAGGCCGGATTCCGACGGGCTGCATTTTCCCGGTATCGTCGCGCCGCGCTTATCTCGCAAACCGGGCGCGTACGACGCTCGCCACCGAGCAGGCACTTCCGTCAGCCGACCAGCATCCCTGGGTTGCTGACTTCGGAGTGGAAGCGTTTGGCGGCCGGTGGGCGAAACTGATCGGTGATTCCGGGCACGTGAAGGAGGCAGCGGCAGACCTGTGGGAACAGTCCATGTTCGAGGCACCTGTGAACGGCATCATCCGTTTCGCGCAAAGACGGGCCGCGATCCTTGCCCTCAGCTCGGCAGCATCAAAACTGCTCGATACCGCGACCCGACTGGCGAACTTCTTCAATACCCGCGAAACCGCCCTGGGTAAAAGCTCGCAGGAACTGCAGGACCAGATCGAGGCGCTCCAGAGCGACATCGACCGCGTTGAGGAAAGCGAGGCCGACGCGCGCAAGGTCGCGAATGCTACTCTGAAGGATCTGAAAAAAGATTCGGATACGATGATGAAGCAGGTGAAATCCGAAGTCAGTATCGCCATCGAACATATCTTCAAGGAACGGAAGAAAGAAGAGGAGGAGAAGGCAGCTTCGAAGCGCGAGGCCATGGCGGCGGCAGCCGGGAACTCAATGTCCATTTTCGCCATGCTTGCCGGGGCGTTTAAGGGTGCTGCGCGCGATCACGAGCGCTCGGACACTCCCTATTTCGATCCCACGACCCCAGTCATGCGCTTCACGTCGCGCTCGGAGGCGGAAGCAAAACTGGCCGCAGTACACAAGGAGCTGAACCGCATCATTCAGGCCGGAGAGTCGAGCATGAAGGACTCGATGTCCAGCGCACTGGACAGCTTCCAGCAGAACTTCACCGAAAACGTTTTGGCACGCGCCCGCCTTATCATCGACGAGATGCGCAGCCGGCTCAAGGACGATGGTTTCGATCTCCGCCTCGACATCCCCGAGGCCGCTACGCTGTCCCTGCCAGCTGGGGGGGCGCAGCTGATGGGCGAGCTGATCGCTGAAAAAACTGAAAGTCAGACCAAGTCCCGTCGCCAGAGCGGGGTCTGGGGCACTGTGTGCAGCTGGTTCGGTACCGATGACTGGGGCTGGGAAGACTATTCTGTCAACGTCGACGTCTACGAAATCGACAGCCGGGCCATCAGGAAAGCGGTCGGGAAGGACATCGATGCCGTCTTCGAGGGCCTGGACGAAGCACTGGTGGAAAAGATCCGCACTCCCCTGCAGAAAGGGATCGACAGGTTCTTCCACCAGTTCAGGGAAACTGTCGAGCACATCCGGGGCGACCTGCTGCAGGGCCAGGAGGATAAACGCCGCACCAGAACCGAACAGGAAGAGCTCCTGCGCTGCCTGGCGAACCTCAAGAAAAACCTGCCCGCCATCCAGTCCGATACCGATGGACTCAACCGCGATGTGAACGAAGGTCTTGGCCTCGGCGGGAAAGCACTGGCATGAGCGCAGCGATCGGAAAAGACTCCGCACTGCTTGAAGTCCTTGGCACGTTGCCGGAAAAATTTGTTGTCGACTTCGCCAACGGCATTGACGTCAGCCGCGATCACATCGCCGTGCAGCGCCAGCGTACCGGCATGTTCGACCGGCTGTGTGACGGCTTCACCGGCAAGGGCCAGCGGCGCCAGATCGAAGTCAACGCCAGCCTCGCCGATGGCGTGGCGGGCTCGCTGAGCTGGCTAACCGAGCTGACAGGGTCACTGGCGAAGAGCAACCTCGCAATCAGCAGGGTAAAGCAGCGGGTGGTCATGCTGCAGGGGACGCTGACCGAGGTTGCCGTTCATGCAGGCAACACGCGCGAGCAGCTGCAACAGCTCGAGCAGCACCTGAACCGACGTGCCGATGGTTTCGAACATGAGCTGGTGCGTATCGACATGGTCCAGCGCGCCGGCATCCATCTTGATCTTGTGCTGAGCAAGTGGCAGTCTGGTGTCTTTGCCCACCTGCCGCTGGCGGGACGCTGCTATGCGGCTCTGGAAGAGCTGCGCTGGGGTGCATTTGGCGACTTCTACCGCAACACGGCAGCGGTGCAGCGTTCCAGCCACCTCGAACTGCTGCGGCATCGCGCGCTCGGCCAGCTGGCTGCCGACGCCAGGGTCGCCGGCAGTGACCGCATTGACACTACGGGCTGGCTCTCCACTACTGAAAGCGTGCGCTCGGCCGATCTGGAGGAAGGCTTGGCCTATCTAGGCGACTGGGCTACCGCGGAGCGTGCGCCGTTCGTCTTTGCCGCTGCCAACGTCCCTTACGATCTGCCCATGCTGCTGCCGCGCCGTTGTTCGGCAGAGCGGCTGGCAGGCGCCCTGGTGGCCGAGGTATTCGACGGAGCGGAGGCATGAGCGGGCTGCGCGTAGGCCTGGTGCTGTCCGGGGGCGGCGCCAAGGGCGCGTACCAAGCAGGCGTGGTCAAGGCACTGGCAGAAATGGGGACGCAGGTTGAAGCCGTGGCCGGTGCCAGCATTGGCGCGCTGAACGGGGCCATTCTTGCTTCCACCCCTTCGCTCGCAGCAGGGGCGGCCAGGATGGAGGAACTGTGGCAGACGCTGGCAACCGAACCGCCGCTGAAATACAATCTTCCAGCCTATCTGAAGCTCGCTCTGGCCGGGGGCATGACCTTGTCCGCCGGCAATCTCGACGTCTACCTCAGCCGGCTTTCGGCACTGGCAGGAGTGAATATTCCTGCGGATTTTCTGGAGTTTCTGGGCGGAGGCGTGTTCTCGTCGGGCCCCCTGCACGCACTCATCAACCGCTACCTGGACCCGGAAGCGCTGCAACGTGGCCTGCCGCTCTACATTGCGGCGTACGAAAGCCAGGATGGCAGAAGCGACCTGCTGGCCGCACTTGCAGCTGAAGCGGGCCTGCGCGATACCAGACCGGCCGAGTTCTTCCATGTGCAGTCACTGCCACCTGCACAGCAGCGCGACGCCCTGCTCGCATCGGCCGCCATCCCGGTACTATTTGCGGCACGCAAAATCGGCGAGAAGTCCTATACCGATGGGGGGCTGGGCGGATGGATTGCATCGCAGGGTAATACCCCAATCACGCCCCTTCTGGAATCCGGAATCCGCAACGTTATCGTTACTCACCTGTGTGACGGCAGCCTGTGGAGCCGGCATGCATTCCCGGATGCCAACATCATCGAGATCCGTCCCCAGACATCAATCGCGCGTGGCGGTGGCTTCAGCGACCTGCTGGGGTTCGACCAGCAGAAAATACCGTCGTGGATCGCCCAGGGTTACGCCGACACCCGTGCATGCATGCAGCGCGTGATGGACGCGACGGCCGCACGCGATGCGCTGGGAGCGTCCGAAAAGGGTCTGACCGTTCACGATGACTCCCTGCCGGTGCTCGACGCGGACCTCAACGCCGCCATGGCGAGGCTGCGCCGATAACCGGCCGGCCGACGGTCCAAGCCGTCAGAGCGTCAGCCCGTACCCTGCCCGATCTCATTTTGATGACTGACCGTATGTTCACTATTCTTTCCGCTTTTGACGACCGGGCGCGGCCGAGAGGTTCGCGCGACCCGCTGGGTGCGGAAGCATGCTGGAGCCATCTCGGCCGCAGGCTCGTTGGTAACCTGACAACCGTTACCTGGAACCTCGACAATTTCATCGTCGCCCTGCTGTGCTGCCGCTATGCCCACCAGGAGCAGGACGGGGGTGAGCGCATACAGGAGCGTTACCTGCGCGCCGAACAGGTCGCTGCCTATCTCAAGCTGGCGGCGCAGGATCGCCTGAACGGCGTTCTCGGGATTACCCGGGCGGCAAAGAACTTCACCAGCAGGCCTATTCCACTTGGGATGGCGCCCGAGGCGCAGCTGCTGGCGAGCCAGGCCAGTTATGGGCTGTGGGGCCTGTATTCAGGTGCGCTGGAGGGAGCCGGGCTGATCGCGGGCGCGGATCGCCGGCTGACTCCGGCTGGAGAGGCACTGGCCGGCGCCACTGTGGCGCGGTTCAGTCCTGACCGCTGGGAGGAGTTCTGCCGCCTGGCTGGCCTGAACGCGCTGAACCGGGAGCTAACCCAAGCCCTCGCACCCGACTTTGTCGCCATACTCGGCGATCCTGCCCTGCGAGGAGCAGCTGTGGATGCACTGCTGGCCCGCCAAGACAGCTGCGCGCTGCAGCATGAGCTGTTTCCGCTGGCGCAGCGCTATCTGCTACAGCAGGAAGACTGGAGCCACGAGGACTTCTGCGAGTGGTCCCTGAAGCACGCCGAGGCAGGCGAGGAGCTCAGGACCGTGTTGCAGCGTATCCGTTCGCTTGATCCCCTGCTCAGGTTCGCAGAGACCGTAATGCAGTGGTTGCAAGGAAAAAATAATGAACCGGTCGACGCGCTCGAGAACGCATTGCGCCCCCATCTGCAGGGCCTGAGTCTGGAGCAGGACTGGCTGGCCCAGACCGATATGCCCCACCGCGCTTTCCTCAAGGATTTGCTGGCCGCGCTTTCGGACGGCGATGCCGCGGCCGTGATCCGCTCGCTACTGAAGCAGAACAGGGCGCTGATGCAGGCACGCGGAGGCGCCGCGTGGATCGAACTCGACGGCACGCGCAGGCTGGTGGTCAGGGTCAGGAACGACCAGCCAAGAGATCTTGAAGGCATGGGACGGACTGGCGCTGGGTGGAGGTTCAACTATTTCCTGTACTCCTTTCTTTCAATCACCAGGCAGGGCCTGACATGAAATCACTGACCATCAGCGAAAGCTTCAGGCAGGCCATTGGCGAAAGAACGGTTACGCGGGCGTTCTTCTCCACCTACTGCTTCGAGCCCGATTTTTTTGAACTTGAGGTGATGCCCCTGCTGCTGCAGCAGACAGCACTGTCGACCGACGACACGCTGCGCTACCACCAGCTGCAAGTGCTCATGAGCCTGCACAGAAACCAGTTCGCGGTCGCTTACGACCTCGATGTATTCAATCCTGAGTTCGCTACCCGGCTTGAAGTCGACTATATTCCTGTTCGCGTTCCCGGCGCCTGCCAGCATTCCAAACTGGCTGTAATCGAAGTACTCGACGCCGGCGGCGCTGCGTCCATTATCCTGGCTGCCGGCTCGTTCAACCTGACGAAGGCAGGCTGGTGGACCAACATCGAAGTCGGGCACTGGGTCGAGCTGAACCAGGCACATGCGCCCCGCAACATCGTGGAACCGCTGGAACGCGCGCTTGTGTTCTTCCAGCGTAATCGTCCGGTTCCGGTGCTGGCCGCACTTAGGGAGCGGCTTGAAAGCTGGAAGCCGGGACCGAAAGACCCTGGCTGCACCTTCTACTTTTCGGGTGCAGGCATCGGGCGGCAGTCCTTTCCGGACCTGCTCAGGCATGTCAGGGGCGGGCCGCTCGAAATCGTCAGCCCCTTCTTCGCCGAACAGGGTGACAACGCCAGGATCGCGAGCTTCCTGAAGCGCTACGACCCGGTTGCTCTACTGCTGCCGACGGATGAGCAGGGCGTGGCGACGCTTACGCGTCCTGTGCATGACCAGCTTTCCAGTCTCGTCAACTGGTGCCAGTGGAACAGGGAGCTGCGCAACAGCTTCGGCCTGCATGCGGACGGCGTGCGCAAGCTGCACGCCAAGATCTACGCGGGAACCTCCTGGTGCTTCGTCGGCTCCGTCAACCTCAGCCAGAAGGCATTCCATGACAATGTCGAGGCTGGTTTTCTGCTGCAGGGAACCGCGCAGCTGAAACTGCTCAGGTCCATGCCCAGACACCAGCTTTTCGCGCCAGTAGCTGCCGCAGAAGCGTCTGGCTGCCCAGACGCAACCGCTATCCCTCCAGTGGAGCTTGTCTTCGACTGGCGCAGCGGTCTGCTCGAGGCCTTCAGTCCGGTTGACGGTGCATTAACGCTGTTTGATCCGGAAGGCGTACCGCACGGTACTTATTCGCTCCACGCAGACACTCCCGTTATGCTGCGGATCGAAGGTCTGGCAGCCCGGCTCGGTCGTTCGTCGCTGGTTGCGGCATGCTGGACCACACCAGATGGAAGCTGCAGCGACAGGCGCACGTTCCTCGTTTCGCAACGCCAGGTGTACTGCCGCCCAGGCGCCCTGCCCCAGCCCGATGTGCACGATCTGCTCCGGATCTTCCAGAACCTGGATTACGCCACCCGCCTCGCCATGATTACCGAACTGGCCGCCCGGCAGGCGCGTCTTTCGAAGGACGGACTGAGCTCGAACGAGTTCCTGCCGCCCCTGCCTCCAGAGGAAATCCGCTCCAGTTTCTTTTCCGAGTTCTCCGAGGTGAACGGCGCATTCTGGCAACTGAAGAACAAGCTGAAACAGGCGCACGAAGCTGGACGGGAAGAAGAGCTGGCTTACTACCTGGACGGCGAACAGCCGGACTCCCTGACCAGCCTGGCGAAAGCACTCTCCAGCACGGACAATCAGCGTCAGACAGCACTGATCGTGCGCTACCTGACCCTTCTCAGCATGGATGAACTGCTGGCCACCTGGCGACCGGGCAGCGAGCTGGGGCTCAGGGTACAGGCCCTGATCGGCGCCACCGAAAACGACGAGGAGTTTAGTGCCATGGCGGACAGGGATGCGTTCTTGGCGTGGATCAAGGAGAAATTCAGCATGCCGGTCCGCCGGGTGAATTGTGCGCATGTAACCGGGGAGACAATGAATGGACAGGCTTGACCTGCAGACAGCTGCGGAACTGATCGACTTCGGCGGCAAGGGCGCCATTCCACAGGACCTGGCCCAGCTGCAACTGGAAGGATCGGTCGCCCTGCACAACATGCTGGCCGAACATGGGATGGCTTATCTTGCCGACGAAGTGGGCATGGGGAAAACCTACATTGCCTTGGGCGTCGTGGCGCTGATGCGCCGCTTTCAGCCCGGACTGCGCGTGCTCTACCTGCTGCCCAAGAATAACGTACGGGACAAGTGGCAGAAGGATTACCGTAGCTTCGTCGACAAAAATCTGCGGATGCACGACGGTATTGTGAAAGGCTTCGGCAGCGCCCCGGCCGCCCCCTTCAGGTCCTGCAGTTCGCTTTCGAACCTGGTGCAGGCAGTAGCCACCGACAGTGTAAGAGATTACTTCGTCTGTACTTCGGCCTTTAGCCTCCCCCTCGGAGGAACGCGCACCGACCTCGCGGACGCGCTGGAGCGCTTCAGACGCGAACTGCCGCAGAACGCAGCGAAGGTGGACCAGCTGCTCGCCCAGCTGCAACGCCCTGGGCTCGACGACAGCCGCCTGCAGGATCTAAAGCGCGAAGCGAAGCGCTGCTGGGCCGGCGCGCTCAATGCCATCCTGCCGCAGTTTGACGTGGTCGTCGTCGATGAGGCGCACAACTACCGCCGCGGCCTGCACAGCGCGGACCGTAACCAGCTGCTGGCTACCGTCCTGGGAACCGACTCCGGCGCGCCACGCCGTGTCGATCGTGTACTGCTGCTCTCCGCCACTCCATTCGACCGTGATATTGGCCAGTTGCGGCGCCAGCTGGAACTGTTCGGCAAGGAGGCGCTGCTCGACGTTGCAGACGGTGCGCCCTGGGAACGGGTCCATGCCGCACTCAGACCTTTCATGGTGCGCCGCCTGAACAGCCTGAAACTGGGGGAAAAGGAACATACACGCAACATGTACCGGACCGAACACCGCTGCGGAGAGAAAGCCGAGATCGTGCTGGGCCTGAAGCAGCAGCTGTTCGCGGCCCTGCTGCAGAAGAAGGTCAGTGAATCGCTGAATGAAAACAACAGCGGGAAGTTCGAGCTGGGCATGCTTGCATCTTTCGAGAGCTACCTTCCGTCGAACAGGGGGATGCCGGTGCAGTTCGATGGTGCTGCCGAACAGGCCGGCCCTGCCGGCAGCAGCGAACGCGACGCGCCGGACCGCACCGTGGTGGAACTGCTGGTCGACGATTACCAGAAGCATTTCGGCGAATTTCCGCCCCATCCAAAAATGGACCATGTCGGTCAACAGGCCGCCCGGTCGGCATTCGCATCGGACAGGAAGCAGCTCATCTTCGTACGCCGCGTCGGCAGTGTCGGTGAGCTGAAGGCAAAGATCGAAGACAGCTACAACCGCTGGATCGGAAACTACGTCAGGAACGATCCTGAAGTGGCACGCTGGTTTCGCACGTACAGCGAGCTTGTCGGAGAGCGCCAGCATGGCCAGCTCGACGAGGAGCGGGATGGCGACAAAAGCAGTCTCTCAAGCTTCTTCGCCTGGTTCTACAGGGGCGACAACGAACTGGTAGCGAGCGCGGGGAAGGACCTGGTGTCCACACCGTCCAACTTCCGTAACGTGCTGGCGTCCGCGAGCATGATGTTTGCCACTAGCTGGAGCAGGCTGCCCGGTATGCCGTGCCCGCAGAAGGTGGACTTCGGTCTGCCGGTCGAACTGCCCGCGCTGGCAGCCAGCCCTACCCGCATCCAGAACTTCGAGCGGGCCCAGTATGCGTATCTGTCCGCCGTTGCGCTGGGCGCTGCGGCGCGCGAGGCGCGTGTCGCGCGGCGTATTCTCGCAACCGCGTTCAGCGATGTCGTTACCGTTCGCGGCAGGGTCGACATCGAAGGACTGGCCGATACAGCTGGACAGCGCAGCCTGTGGGACGTGCTGCGCACGGAGCCGGCGCTTGAATGCCTGGGCCGCAAGTGGTCATCCGACACTTTCGATACGCTGGCCGGCGACGATGAAATGGCCGCAGAACAGCTCATCCGCGAAACGCTGGTCCATCATCGTCTGGCAGCCGCAGTGTGCCGCCTCGATCATCCATTCGTCGACCTGTACGCACTGCGCGCCAGCCGGGCCCGCGTGGACGAAGGATCTGCCGATGACAGGCTGATCCATTCGTTTGCCGGGCGGCTGCTCGAGCAGAGCGGGCACCCCAATACCTTCAGTTCGTTCCAGATATTGCGCGACCTTGCTGCCAACCTTGAATTGCTGCTCAAGCAGAACTTCGAGGACATCGATGAAAAGAAGCCGGCGGAATTCACACAATACATTACGCGCCAGCTGCATCCACTGTCGCCGGTACTCGGCGCCACGGGAGAAAACTCGGGTAGCCGGTCGGCGATCGCCAGGAAGTTCCGTATGCCAGGCTATCCGCGGGTACTCGTCTCCACTGACGTGTTCCAGGAAGGCGAAGACCTGCATACTTTCTGCGACAGCGTGGTCCATTACGGTATTTCAGCCAGTCCGATCTCGCTGGAACAGAAAGTGGGCCGGGTCGATCGTATCGGTTCACTGGCGCACCGGAACATGCGACCGTTGAGCCATGGACATGCGCAACATTTCATCCAGGTCAGTTTCCCGCATATCCGGGAAAGCCTGGAATTCCTCCAGGTGCGCCAGGCGGCTCGCAACCTGAACCAGTTTCTTTTATCGATGAACAGGGTCGGGGAAAAAGCGCCCTGCCCTTCCACTGAAGTGCTGCTAGCCCAGGAGCTGCTCGACCGCAGCCCGATCGAACCCGCAATTGCGGAGCGCCTGACAAGCCCCTTCCAGATCCTGCCTCCTATGCTCGGTGGCGCGGACCGCAGGAGCAACCTGCAGCATGAGCAGGCAATGCTCGATGCCCGTATCGCACACGGTCGGCGCCTGGTGGAAACTGTTCTAAGCGACGAGACCGGCTGCCAGGTCAGGCTTGTGCAGCGTTCCGGCCGGCTACAGTGGGATGGGCCGAACGGTCTGAGTGTGGCCTTGCGAGGGGTGCACGGCAGGCCACACCTGCTCCTGTCGGTTTCCGCACCTGATGCAGGTGCCATCGGCATGCCGGCCTTCGGGGTGCAGCTGGTTCCTGAAGATCTGCGCCGTATGCAGGCCAGTCCCCTCGTACGCCTGCATACGGGTGCCGAAGCCGCTGTTGCCCTTCGGCACACCCCACGGCGGAATGCCGAAATTTATGCGGGCACAGCAGATGTGCTGTGCGATGCGGAAGTGCAGGACCTGTACCGGCGCGTGGCAGACCCGTGCTGGAATGGCACCAGCGCCAGCATCGGCACACAGGCACTGCAGGAACGCATAGATGGTCTGGAAGGACCTCATGGCGCTTGGTCTGTCGTCAAAGGCAGCGGGAATGTGCTTGATTTCCATTTTCACCTGGAGCAGTCACGACAGCGTGTACAGTGGACGCTGTATGGCAACTACCTGCTCTTCACTGCGCAGGTACTTGCCCCGGACCAGACCGCAGACCTCGGGTCACATCCCGGGCAGCTGCTGCTGCATACCCTGCAGCGCAATACGGTCTTCGACATGGTCGACTTCCATATCGACAGCAGCTTGGCGCTCTCGGTCCGCGCCATGCATCCCCTGTATCACCTGAACCACGAGGAACTCGCGTTCACCGCTTCGATGGTTGCATGCGAAGCCGACCGCCTGCGGCAGATACTGCTCGCTAATCCAGAGGATGATGATCAGGCTGAGGACGACGAAGAAGCCGAACTGGCCCGTGCGCGAACGGTTGGCCGTCTGCGGCGCTGGGCAGAGGACAGTGATGCAATGTGCGTAGTACGCGACGTGCTGGCCGCCGGCCCAATGACGCCTGCAGAACTGATCCGCCAGACCGCCTATGGCCTGGGCTACAGGCACGCGACACCGGGAATCCGCACAGCGCTTGATGGCGTCCTGCTGGCGGCGGCACGCAGGGGAATCATTATCAGGGAAACAGGAACAGTTCGCCTGCTCGCGCGGTCCATTACCGAGTATGAGGACTACCACCTGAA
>Ga0265798_10004685_pt1 | contig 18754 bp, 11 predicted proteins | sample P3T30metagenome_FD_192430 | JGI IMG/M metagenome (GOLD analysis project Ga0265798, IMG submission 192430) | Plant litter microbial communities from East Loma Ridge, Irvine, California - P3 T30 | ecosystem: Environmental > Terrestrial > Plant litter > Unclassified | place: USA: California... | reverse complement strand
TACCATCAGCTCCAGTATGTTCTTACAATCGCCGATTCACTAAGAGGCAGCATGCTCGGAGCAGGTATCTCGGCGGCAACCCGGCCTGTCTGTAGTCATACCATGCACTTCAGCGTAGTATAACAGGTATCGATCCAACGAGAGGTAGCCCTCCCAACTCCCACGTCTCACCGGCAATCGTATGATCACGCGCTGGTACCATCCCCCTTCGCCTACCGTAACGACCGTCGCTCCAGCGAGATACAACACGCCCAACTCCCGTATCTCACAGGCAATCGGCTCATCACGCAGTACTACCATCCGCTTCAGCATACCGTAACTCCCATCGCTCCAACGAGACATAGCACCCCCAACTCCCACATCTCACCGGCAATCAAACCATCACGCAGTAATACCATCCGCTCCAGCATATCATAAACGATCATAGATCCATTGAGAAGAGAACCCTAATCTATCCTATCCCATCTATCTGTTCCATTACACCACCCCAGTAATCCAAGTTTCATCTTCTTTCCTCTCCTCTCCTCTCCTCCCTTCACCTCACCTCACAACCCCCACCCCCACCTCCGCCGAATACCCCAGATCCCCCTCCGCAGACTCCAGCTTCCGGAGCACTTTACCGCTCCACTTGGCCGCCCAAGCCCCATCGATCTTCTCCACCACACTCTTCTTGACGCTGCGCTGCAGCGTGGTCTTGGGGTGGCGGAGGAGGGCGGGGAGGGGAGGGGGCTGCTTTTTCTTCTTCTTCTTCTTCTCCTGGCTCTCGCCGCCGACGCCGCCTAGGTGCAGGGCGGAGGCGAGTCTGGGGCTCTTTTGGGAGAAGGTGGTGCGGAAGTGGTGGAAGCCGTGGTGGTGGGGTTTGGCGGGGGAGTCGGAGGGGGAGGTGGGGGTTTTGGGCGAGGCGGGCGAGGCGGGGAGGCTGTCGTCGTCCTTGGCCTCTTCTCTCTCCTTCTCGTCGGCTCCAGCCTCTTCTTTCCCATCTTCTTCCTCCTCCTCCACCACATTTCCAGCCGCTTCCTCATCCTCCTCCTCCTTCTGCTCGTCCTTCTCAATGTCCACGAGCTGAAACGACTTGGAAAAGGTAGCGGCGAAGCCGAGGAAATCCTCGGAGAAGAGGGCGGGCAGGCTGGCTCTCACGCTGTACTCGACAGGAACCGTATCCTCGCAGTCCGAAGACTCGGGCGGCGGCGGGGCGAGGTAGCCATGGGACGGCAGCAGGCAGACAGGAATGGAGAAAGCGACGTCCGCGCCGGAGAGACGGGCGACACGGCCGGTGGTGTGCGGCTCCGGGGCCTGGGAGTAGCTGGGGAACTCGTCTCCGGCATCGCGGGAAGAGCCCAGACGAGTAACGACGATGTCTGCGGAGCGGAGGTCTGCGCGGATGGGATCTGCGGTGCGCAGAGGCACGGAGGCGCGGCCGCGGAGGTTGGCGAAGTCGATGTAGAGGTCTGCGTCGGAGAGCCAGTGGGAGACTTGGTGTCTGAGGTCGTCGAGGAGGCCGCTCTGGCCGGCGTGCTTGCGGAAGAGCTTGGCGGCCAGCTCGCTGCCTAGGTAGTGGCCGGAGGCGCTGAAGCAGATTGACGGGCAGGTGATCGGGTGGGATTGGCTGGTGAGCCAGAGGAAGAAGCGCAGGACGACTGGGATCTTGTCGAAGAGGCGGGTGAGTGGCTCGACGAGCTCGAGCAGCTGTGTGAGGGTGAATTGGTTGTTTGTGGGAGACATCGCCGGTCTTGTCTTTCGGAGGTCTGCGCAGATTGCAGCGCGAGTGTCGACATCTTCATTGTCCTCGGTAGTCTTGTTGGGTTGAGCAAGCCGAGCGACCTTGACGTTGACGTGGCTTTGGTAGAGGCGGGTCGTGGTGCGCAATTCGTGCAAGACGTAATCGTAGACATCCTCGGCTTCGACGTCGTCGGGAGAAGGGGATCTGGCTGGTGCTCTAGCCGGCTTCAGGTCTTCAAAGTGCTCGTCATGCACGGTCTGGCGGTGGCGATCTGGGAATTGGCGTACTTTGACGGAATCGGCAGCCTGGACGCTCTCAGTGTTGTGTGAGTCGATGCGTTGGTCTCTCCCGATGGGTTCATGTTCATCATCGGGGACGATTTCGGGCCCGGTTTCCGGCAAATTGCCGTCAAACCAGTGCACGCCATAGACGTCGTTGATAGCGATGGAGCGGAAGAGCTTGATGGTGATGGCGTCGGAGTGGATGGCGAGTTTATGGCCTGAGCCCACGTCTAAGCCTGGAAAGGACTGTCAGCATAACTCAAACATAGCATAAGAGACGACAAGCAGCAACACGATGCTCAAACGGAGTCGAACTCACCAACTTCAAGCCCGTGCATCTCAATCGTCAAATCCAGCAGACTGAGTGTAAGCCCGCGAACCGTGACCAACCCATCAAGTTCTGAGTCGACGACCATAGAAGGCAGACAAAACAAAGCGACCTGGTCCCGGTAGAAGTGCACATTTCTGAGCGTACGCCTCAGCTTGGCCCGCGTGTAGCTCGAGACGGCGGCATACTGGACGAGGCAAGTCAGGCCGACGAGAGGCCAACAAGCGGCGGCGAACAGCAGACAGAAGAGCCAGGAGGTCGAGGCAAGGAGGTAGGCGGCGTTCAGGCAGGCGGCGAAAAGGTAATTGGAGATGGGGAAGTGCTCTGTTGGGGTGGTCAAGAGGAGGAGCGTCTCGACAGCGCAGCCAGAGATCAGCCAGCTGCCGACCCATGAGCCGATCACATACGTGAAGAACCAATCGGTGGGGATGTACATCGTCGTTTAGGGCTGGCTGCAAGGCGTTGTGGCGTTCTCGGTGCAGCAACAGTGGGTGGGTTGTTTTAGATGGGGAGGCGAGGATGTCGGTGCCGGTGAAGAGCCAATCGAGGGCCATGTTGCGTTTGGAAAGTTTGTAGGTGGGGCGGCGGCGTGGAGTGAAGTGAATGGTAGCAGCACTTGCAGATTCTCATATGCAATTGTTGTGTTCGCGAACTTGTGATCGTCGTCTTTTGGGGCAACACCGCGATGCGAATAATGACGGTGAATTGTGAGATGCTGTGACGTCAGCGGCTACATGTATACTTTCGAATAGGTACTGTACCAACACAATGTCTCCTTGTCTCTTTGTACCATCTGCAGGGTTTGATAGAGATGGGGAAAACGCGTAGAAAGCGTCTGGTTTTGCCGCGAGAAAGCATCATGAACGACGGCATACTGCAACCTGATGCCATGACACCAGCCATATCGCGTAATCGATGCAAGAAAGCATCCGATAGATACCGTTGATCAAAAGCAACCACCATATTGGCTACGCGGTTGTGCTGATGATACAACGAATGAGATACCGGTGATATACTTGGCTTACGTTCCAAACCCGGTACCCGCGTAACAGAACGAGTGAGAATCGACAGGGAATCCATAGCTCGCCTGTTGCTCGACACGAAGACTTGGAAAAGTATCAGCTATCGGGTGGAGCGGGCAGTTCTATATCAGAGTTGATATGCCGTTCGGAAGCATCATCGACCACTGTTCGATGTGTCCAGATACGCGAAGTCGAATCCTTCCGACTTCGAAGGTCTCGACGCAAAACAATAGTCCGTGATGCAACACGCACGTCAAGACAGGAACAATCAGCAGCGCTCGATTAGGTCTATCATCATCATCATCCGATCCAAAAAAGAATCCTTTACTTACCTACGAATATCATCACAAAACCAAAGCCCCGCCCAACATCATGCCCCCCATCACAACCAAGCCCATAGCAACACTCAACCCGCCCATATCAGGACCACTTCCGACTCTGAAAGCAGGCCCAGCACCCGCACTCGAACTCGCCGCCCCACCTCCATTTCCACCACCACCACCACCACTCCCACCCTTCCCACCCGAACTCGCACCAGCAGCCCCGGTCTGCGAAACCCTAGCATCAGCCGGAACAGCGTCCGTCCCAGTCGCTTCGCCAACGGTGCTAGTCACAGAGCTAGCAGTGAAACTCTCGCCTCCACTGACCGCAGGCGCAATACTGTAGCGGTTAGGTCCCACCGAGCTCTGCGATCCACTGTCACTCCCGACAGCCTTCTGCACGCCGCCAAGCCCAGCCTGCACCGGCACGATATCAGAGGCCTTAGAAGAGTCGAGCTCGGCCTGCGCGAGGGAGATCTGGCCGTTGTCGAGGTCGTAGACGACGTACATGCTTCTCAAGACGGCGTCGCCGAGGGTAAGGAAGCCTTGCCCTGAAGGCGAGGAGGGCGTGAGCATGAAAGCGCACACTTGCTGGGTGCTAGCCCTGTCGAAATACTGCGGCTCGTTGGTGGCAGGGTCATAGATGGGGACGATGAACTGGCGCGCGGGGACGTTGATGGAAATCTTGCCCGCGAACTCGACCGTCAGGCTGTCGTTGTTGTTGCGGTACTTGCAGTCGCAGAGGCCTTGGGAGTTGACGTAGGGGAACAGGGGCAGGATTCCTTGCTCAAAATACTGGGTTGGCAGGGACCAGGCCGATGAGCCGGTGTCGAGGAGGACGGCAAGGGCGGCATCGTTATTGCCATAGGCCGCGGTCGAGTCGGTGCCACCGGAGAAGATCGTGCTCTCTTCGCCGTTGTTGACGGTTGCGGAGAGGGAGGTGACGGTGGTGATGAATTGGAGGACGTTGCCAGAGATCAGAGAGGGGAGCAGGTTGATTGTTGTTAGGGGGGAGGTGAATTTGGATTTGTCGATGCCGCCAAAGAGGACAGTGCCGGATGTTGCGTCTGGGATGTGTTAGAGAGGATGCTTGGGAAGACAATAGCTGCTTTCGCTCACCAATATCGTTCAGATAAATAGAATACAAGCGGCTGTCGATTTCGCCACTCGAAGCCAGCACTTCCGGAATGTTGGGGTACTGTCTTTGACTCGCTTCATTCTCGCTGTAACCAAGACCCATCAAGCCGACAGCATATCCAGTTGTGCTGTCCACTTCGTCCGCAACGCCAAACTGAACGCCATCGATCCTCACATCGCCAATCCCGACAACATCCTCAGCAAATGGACCAACAGCGGTACTGCCATCGCCAAAGGAAGTGTTGAAAGCGGGAGATTCCGCGACAATGTTGTATGTTGATGAGTCGGCGTGGTTGAAGGTGCCGCCACGACAGCTGTAGAGGCCAGTCTTTTGGCAGGTATCTGCGGTGGATGAGTCGAAGTAGAGATCGCTGGAGCCGGTGTCGAGGATTACGACTTGTTCTTGAGGAGGGGTTCCGACAGTCACTAGAGGGAGATTGGGGTTAGCATGTGTCTTGACCGAATGCTATAATGGCCAATCTGGTGCTGCTCTAAAAGGGACATAGGCTTTGCGCTTCTACAATAGCAGCCTCTTCTCGTGCGACACAACATGTGCCTCCCGTACAGCCTCTCACACATGTATACCCTCTCACTCCGACACACACGGATCACTCACCCACTCACCATTTGCGTAGTATGCACCACCCGTACTCCAAGTCAAGACATCGTAGGTATTTGTCTCCACGGTGCCTCCATCGTCTTGCCTCCTCTTCAGCCTCGCAGGGGTGAGACCTGCATTCCTGTGTTTTGCGATCGCGATCTCAGGAAGCGCATGGACTGCAGCGCCGGAGAATAGGAGGCCGTATGCGACGGATGTCTTCATCGTCGTTGGAAGAGCCTCGTTAGGCCGGAGGAGCTGCTAAGCGAGCGGGCTGTTGTGAAGGACCAGTAGGGTAGGAGCGGGTAGTCCCAGCGATTGAGGGTACGTGTTGCAATAGTTGGTTAATAGATGGTGGTGGTGGTGGTGGTGGTGAAGGAAAGGGAGAGGAAAACAACAGCACTCCTACCCGTCTATGCAAACATGTGCATGTGCCTGTGTGCCTGCAGGCTAACATACAGGTTGACAGGCCACAGCAGGCAATAGCGCTATTGATGGGCGCCGCATCGTCATGACATTTGCTGGCGCAGGCGCTGCCGGCCTGTGACAAAGAAGGTCGAGATCATGGTCCGCGGCTGGAACTTGGAAGCCACCAAAACTCTCTCCTCGCCCCCAATCTTGCCGCCCTTCAAGCTTTCCACTTGGCACCTGCTTGGATTGATTTAGCATTACATAGTTCGTCATCATCCTTGCTGTCATTCAATCCCATTGTTCATGAATCAATCAATATATATCATCATCGTAGTACCATCAATTCGCTAATCAAATATCCCAACAATTCTACCTATTAACATTCACTGCAGAAATCGCGCAATCTCACACGATCGCCTCAGCCGCCTTTACTGCGTGCTTTTGTGTCTCCTCGGGATCCGCTCAGCCTCCACCGGACGTCCGGCTACGCAACTGACGACGACGACCATGGGCCCTCTCATCGAGAATAGCACATACCACCGCGTGATCACCGCAACAGCACAAGCAAGGCGATTCCGAACATGACAGCTCCAGCTGCAGACCACACCTTTCGCCGCTGGATGCACTACTGGACGGTACTGCCATACCATTCCACCTATTCCATTCAGCATAGCATCGTACTTGGCTTTGCCCGAAGCTGCGAAACGATACACTCAAGCTCCAGATCCTGTTTAGAGGGGAATTGGTCTTCGCTTCTCGACATACACATCACCCACTCGAGGTTAACCGCTCAGAGCTCCGCGGGCTCTACTGGCACCGGTGAGTCTTTTCCATCCATCACCGCACTACTGTTCTGCCACATTCACAAACCCCCTACTCTTCTTTTCGTCATGGAATAGCATTGGTGGTTTAGTGGTAAAATTGGCCGTTGCCATTCGAAGCCTTCGGGCCTCAGATGATTCGGCCAGCCCCGGGTTCGATTCCCGGCCGATGCATCCTTTTGTTCTTGATTCTTTTGCTCTACTCAACAAAAATCGGGTTCATTGAGACCTATTCGTGCCGATAGGCAAACGGAGGGGCTTTCTTTTGCAGCCACAAGGGAGGTTGTAGAGGACTCGTGTACCACTGGAGAACAAGCTTTCGCCATTCCTCTAACTAGCTGCGGCCGAGTTCGAGTTCTTCAAACACAAGGACCGCGAGGAGGAGCGAGGGCGTTCGGCCTCTGTTTCGGCTCTCAAAGGCGACGACTTCGGATTAGAGCAGCTGTCCGTAAGAGCCGAGTGTAGAGAGGCGTGATATTTAGATATGGAACAAACCGGGTTTCCTCGAAATTGCAAAATCCCAATCCATCTCATCCCTCTCCAAGACCAAACAAAGAGACATTGATCCTCATCCCCGGTATCACAGGCAATCTAGGCCAACACCTTCGCCCGCGCAGCCCTGGATCGCGAGCCATCAGGTCCACGGCCTCGGACGTTCCGCAGGCAATTTAGTTAAAATCCCATGCTCGCGAAGAGAGCGTTTTCCTAATTGGATGTCACGGAGCTTTGTACATGGAGTCCAGAGCATGGGCGCTGGCGATGGCAAACCAGCCATGCAGGTATGGTGTCCTTCCGGGTCTCTGATGGCTTTTGCCGTCAGGAGCTCAATTACCATCCAGACAGCCAGACACAGACAAAATCGAACGGGTTGTCCACTCTTCCTCCCGAACTTCCTTCTTGTGCAACCTCTTTGACGATCCGATCTGTTTTTTCTACTCGATAGCAACGGCTGAGCCGGTCACTTACCTCGTTCTCACGATGCCGTTTTTGCATATCTACAATGGTTGTCCCTCCTCTTGTCCGCTACCAGCTAGATCGGACGTCTTTTCTCTACATGGCTCTTGACCAATTGAGGACGCATTGTACTGTAACACCGGCGGCGAATACAGGGATCGTACCCTGGTGCGTCGGACCTGAAGGAGATAGGCATCAGAGCTGATAGTATGCGTATCTTGTACTACTGGGGAGGAGTAGAGTGGGATCCGATTCGAGAGAACTTGGTCAAGTGGTACATGTAGGTAGGAAGCTGTGGACTTGGTCAGAATTCCAGCCATGTTAGTACCTAACCCAACACTGCGGAGATCATCCGAACCCGGCTAGCATGCATCTCCCAATCCGGGCAGAGGACCCTTGACTCGAATCGCAAGATTGGTGACAGCAGTATCTCCTTTTAACTTCAGACTTGACCTCTGATCATTCTGTTGATTAACGGCCTTCCTTTTCCTCGCAAGTCATGGATCAGAGAGTTCGGAACGATTGGCTTCTCAACACACTGATTGCAGTCGATGCGTTCACGCCGGTCTTGTCTTGAATCAGAAAACCTCCCTCCAAGTGCACGCCTTACCGATCGACTCCAAGGCTCTTGTGATCCTGCCATTGTCATGTGCGAGCCATTACTCGTCAGACTGGACTGACGCAGCGTGCTTGACTTTCCTCGGATGTCGTAATATCAGGTTGGCTCTTGTCGCTCAGGAGTCTACGGTGGATGGCCAGCTGAAGACTGTCAAGGCGATTGTCAAAAAAAAGGTTCTTCCACGCTTTCGGCAGTAATGGCTGGCTCATTGGTGGTGTTCCACTGATGGTACAAGCTTGATAAACGAGAACGGCTCCGCCGGCTCAAGCACAGCGGTCTGTCTCTTGGTGATGAATTAAAAATTATTGTCCACAGAGGGCAAGGGCATGCGATTTCAGCCTTTGTCCTCCTCCTGCAACATCAGGCACAGTGCCTTACCCCCCCCACTTAGATACCGCCCAACTTCGCGCCCGGGTACCTGTCCTGCAGCGCAGTCCACAACGGCTTGCCCTCAAGCGTCAACTCATCCCAGACAGGACAATCCAAACTAAGCAGCGACTTGCCGCCCAGGATCCCATCAACAAGCTTCAACGGCGCCTCGAGCGTCTTGTAAAGGTTGTTCAGGTAGTTCGGGCTCGCCATCCTCACCACCTGCAGCGCAAAGCAAAGCAAGTTGTTGTTCTCGAGCAGCTGGCCGGCGTTCAGGACTCCGCCCAGGACGTCGTCGAGGTCTACGCCTGTGAACGAGTTGACGGTGCCGACGTTGCCGCCGACGCTGCCGAGCTCGGGGTACTGCGCGATCATGGCGACGGTGTCGAGGTTCAGCTGCACGAGGCCGTAGTCGACGGGCGTGTGGTACCAGTTTTCGGGGATTTGTTCGTGGCCCGGGCGGTATTCGAGGCGGCCGTAGTCGGCTTCGTGGACGCCGAAGAAGGATCGCAGGACTTCGTGGGCTAGGTTATGTCAGTCTCTGTTTTTCTTGCAAGTCTGGACGGCAGGCGACACTCACTCAGCTTTCCTTCCGATGTCCCGGCAGAGTGGTTCGCGAACAGGCGGCCGACGAAGAAGAAGCCGGCGTTACGCGCAAGCATGCCGGTGAAAGGGCCGTAGTAGAAGTAAGGGTTGTTCTCGACCGACTCGTGCCAGCGGTCCGACGACCACTTGGCCAGGACGTCAAACGAGAAATCCTCATTCGCCGGCACGGTGTTGTACAGCTGCTCGAAGCGGGTCATGTTCATGGTCCAGGCGTCGCCGGTGAGGTACAAGTCGTCACGGGTCGGGGAGGAGTCGGCCTCGAGCCAGTTGTGCGAGTGCTCGATTCCCTGGGGTGTGCCGAGCAGGCCTTGGGCGTTGTCCAGCAATTGGTAGACGGCGGTCGAGTTGCCGCCGATGGAGAAGGAAGGGTCGAGGGAGAGTGGGTTGCCGGACCAGACTGTGCCCATGATGGAGAGCAGGAGGCCAAGTTCGAGCGACATGCCGAAGACTTGGTGGATGGCGGCGACGGTGTCGACCAGGCCGGTCACGCCGCTGCGGTGGATGTAGCCGTGGTTGGCCAGGGCATTGAGGCTGGTGTGTGTTAATCGGGTGTGCTATTGTAAGTCTTGTTGTCGAAAAAGGACATACTGCATGAGCGTTAGCGCGAGTCTTCACAAGAATGAATGTGTCGCCCGTCAATCACTCACCCCAGGACAAGGTCCACGTTGATCCGTCTCTTTGGGCGGTTGGAAGGCATGTTGGCCAGAGACATCAACCGGCTGGTCTTTGAACAGTTTCAGAGCGCCCAGGACATTCTCAAGGTCCTCCTCGACGTTAGTGAGGATGCCAGAGGTAGCCTTGAGAAGACCTCCCAGCAGACCTCGCTTCTCGAGATCTTCAAGTTGTTTCGCAGGGAAAGCCAAGGAGCCGACGATGCAGCTCGCCGACAGAAAGAGAGTGGTGACGCGCATGGTGATGACGAAGTTGTGTGTGTATAAAGAGTGACTATGGTTAGGTGGATAACAATGCGTGCATGCGTGCGTGGTGACCGTCTCCAATCCGACTCGCCTCAATGTGGCTGACACCGTGGACTATATCTCGAAGAGCACGATCCATTCATCCTTCCGGGTAGAGGAAACCTTGGAAACCTTACTCTGGCCTCGCTTGCGGGTCTTGACTAAGGTTGCTGGTATCTTAGTCGGATTGACATGCTGCCATGAATCAACCGATGCCTGTGTGCTGGAGGCAGTAGTAGGAAGGAAGGGATCTACTTGGGGAGACTAGGAAATATTGGGAATTACACATTTCTTCAAGATTGGAGTCGAGTGGGTCCCAATGACCATGGCCACGTTTACCCCGGCCTGTCACCGAGCGCCACCGCCGTTCACTTGCAAGCCTTTGCATGCAACGATACCCCTGAAACCGGCTACGCACGCCATGTGAGCTGTCGTATCCGCTGGCCCGTGCCCCATCGACCCTGGCTTCTTCAATATCAAACCCTGTGTCCCTCTTCCTCCCCAACTCCTCTTTCTGGAACTCTCCGACTCTAGCTGTGGTCTAGCAGCAACATGGCCGACTTCCATAGGTCAAGGCTGGTCCTGTCGCGCGCCGTGCGGTGTATTGCCATGCTGGGCAGGATGGACGTCAAGAAGGCGATTTGGAAGACCCGGCATTGATCTTCTGACGCAGGCAAGGTAAGCTGAACCGACCATGCAGAGGATCGCTATCGGTATCCTTCTAAGCATGCATGCTGGTAAGGAATGTGTTGGTGTGTGTATTTTGTCAAGGCGAGCGCCGAGTCCACTTGGCTTGCTTCGAAGGATTCGTCTTTAAAGCTCCTTCGCCGTTGTTCTTTGACGACAGAGTGGATTTAGTTTACCGGTTCTCGACGACGACGACGTTGTGAAGACAGCATCAGCAGATATGCGTTTCTGGTCGTGTCTTCAATCTATCGTCGTCCTTGCGGCGGCGCTAGCATCTGCCAGTCCTACTCCCAGTCCTCAGACGGCAGGCAGCGAGACGGATGTTGCGACTTCAAGCAGCAGTGCTACGTCCGCTGCTGATGCGGCTAAGCAAGAGTTGCAACAGGCGGCGATGCTTCTTGCCAGTATGCCAGCATGTGGAGTGAGTGGCACAGGAAAGACTCCCTTTCGATTCTGGACGTTTCGCTAACCATCCTCCGTAAAGCGCGATTGCCTCACAGGCGCAATAGCAGCCTCACCCTGCGAGTTGACGGATTTGACTTGCAGTTGTAGCAATGCCACAATCACCGAACAAGTCTCTATATGCATCATGGGAGCCTGCACCGTCAAGCAAGGATTGAGTAAGCCTCTTCATGCTTTCACGAGGTTGTCGTGTCAATCATGCTGACTTTTCGTCAGCATCACAAAATGCCACTCAAACGCTCTGCAAACAACCGGTCCGCAACGAGTCCAAGACCGTGTCATATCTCGGAGTCGTCGGAGGTGTTCTAGCGCTCCTGGCATATGTCCTGCGCATGACTTCAAGGTTGCCTCAATTCGGCGGCCAACTTGGTTGGGATGATGCCGTGATTACTGTGGCGATGCTTGAAGTCATACCACTTTCTGTCCTCTCTGTCGTCTGTGAGTGTTTGCTCCTCATCATTAAAGACACCATGTATCAAAACTGACTCGACAACACAGTGGCCGATCTAGGTCTCGGCCAGGACATCTGGACAGTACCATTCGAAAACATCACCAAGATCCTCAAGGTCTACTACTTTGACGAGGACCTCTACCTGACCTGTTTACCGCTGGTCAAAATCTCCATGCTGCTGTTCTACCTCCGAATTTTCCCCCAGAAATGGTTTCGCATCTCGTGCTTCATCACGATGGCCGCCTGCGCCTCTTACGCCATCGCTTTCCTCCTGGTGTCCGTGTGGCAGTGTCGACCGATCGCCTACGCTTGGGAAAACTGGCACGGCGAATCCACCGGAGTCTGCAACGACATCAACGCCCAGGGCTGGACCTCCGCCGCGATCAACGTCGTGCTAGACTTCGTCGTCTTGGGCCTCCCCTTGCCAGTCATCGCCAAGCTGCAACTCAACAAGCGCAAGAAAGCGCTCTTCTCGCTCATGTTCTGCGTCGGCTTTCTCGTCACAATCATCAGCATCCTGCGCCTACAAGTCCTGGCTTCTTTCGGCGGCAGCAATTTCACTTGTAAGCAACAATCTACTCGTCCGCCCAACCACAGGACACAACATACTAACGATCACTCTCAACAGGGGGCTACCGCGCCGTCGGCTACTGGAGCACAACCGAGACCGACTTGGCCATCATCTGCGCCTGCATGCCCGGCATCCGCGCCCTGATAATGACCGTCTGGCCGCGCGTAATGGGCGGCACAACACGGGGCAAGTCGCCCATGCCCAGCTCCTTCGGAGCCTCGGGCTACGACACCAAGCGCACGCAGCCTTCGCGGAGCGAGATCGGGAACGACAAGGACTGGATCCCGCTGGTCGAAACCGTCACCGTGCCGGAGAAGAGCGGCGCTCTGCCGCCTGCTGGCGGCGTCGAGGTTGTCTCTTCCGTCAACGTTGACGAGGAGAAGGTGGTGGGCAAGGCGGGCGGGTGGCCGCTGGGCGGCGGGAATAGAACTTCGGGTGGCGTTTGGAACGAGCCTGCTAGTTGGGAGAGTTCGAGGGCGCCTCATACTAGGCGGGCGACGCTGGAGAGGAGGAATTCGGCGGGTGGGAGGTGGAAGATTAGTATGGATGCTGGTGGTGGGAGGTGAGAGTGTTCCTGTTCGTTTCTTCTGGTCTTGGGACTCTGCTTTGTCGGAGTTGTCTGCGGCGGTGAAGTTTCTCTTTTTCCGTTTTATTTCTCGAGACTGCTACATAATACCCCCGGTTGGTTTTTCTGTTTTATCTGTGCAGCGTGGAATCGCGCATGCAGCTTGATCTTGCGTGGAAGCTGTAGTTGCATACCAAAACGACATGTTCTACTAAATTCAACTCTATGATGGAAATGGAAGGCCTCAAATGCCAAAGAGGCCGTTGTACTCCAAACCCCGCAGTCAATGGCCTGTTTCACAATGCCGTTGTTATCTTCCACCTCACCATTTCCATCGACACCGTACAGATCATGTTGCCAGGTGGTCACCCATACCGGATCGCCTGTGATGACTTGTAAACGCAAAGATACTACAAACCGCGATGACTATAACCAGACGCTGTTCAAGATCAACACCCTCCACCCACTCCGAGCCTACTATACATGTACTGTATGATGGAACGATAGGCCGCCTCGGTCATCCCCAGCAGCGTTGTGGTCGAATAGACTTCGCCTATAGCTCGTTTCGAAATACCGTTATACATGCCGGGCCCGCTCCTCCGCCTCCTCCTCCTCAACAACAACAACAACAACCTAGATCCGTCCCTGTCCCCGTCACAGTCACCGTCACCGCCACGTCTAAGAAAAAGCTTGCGTACGCATGGCAAGGGAGGCTTGTCGCAGCCAATTTGGGGAGGGAGAGGAGCTTAGGGAGGGGGTTCACGTGGCACGCGCGGCGCGCCTCCCGGTCGATTGCACATACATGTACACACGTGCAGAGCAGAAGGAGCCGGCGGGCCTTTCCCACATGGGCACCTGTCAAGCAGAGATACTTTTCTTCTAGTGTGGGGGTTGCAGAACCAGCCTAAACTGAATCGAGGTTCTCGGGCCAGGGGTTTTCGCAACGGCTCGACTTTCCTTTCGACAAAAGGCCTTCAACAAATCGGGCCATGACACAATTTACCTTCCTTCCTCCTTTCCCGACTTTTCTTATCGTAACCGAAATCCCGATTGCAAGGATACCTGGACTGCAAACTGACGAAAAGGATCGCAGGAATATTGCTGAATAATTCTGGATGACTTACCAGCTCCTTGCGTCGATGATACACGCTCGACCGCCTCGGCTGCGGGCAGACTTTTGTCCGTTTCTTCACGAAACTTTGCTTCCGCTCGAGCCGTTTGGGAATACCTTGCTTTTTTGCACCGGGGCCATGCCGGTTGACACTGACTAGTATCCCATGGCAGCGGATACTATTCGTGTCCCTGGTTGGTTTGTTCGTCGCTCGTCGTCGATTGGTGAGTTGAGAGCTCGCGTGGCTGGCTAATTCCCTTCGGCAAGATGGCTGCGAACCCTCGTTCGGTGGTCCCTTTCTTCGACTCGTGTAGGGCTTCACGGGTGGCGTGCGCGGGAGGAACAAGGCGAACGCCTCTCTCACACAACACAAGGGGGCCAAGACAATATCAAGCAGAAGTGCTTCTCGTTTTGTCGCCTTGTACAGCTAATCGGGCGGGATCGACATTGCCCGTGACCTAATCGGTCATTGTGTACCTCAACTACATGCGGTGGCTTGACGACGACTTCACGGATGGTCAGCTGTTGAGATGAGATGGCGCCCAGACGTTACCGGTCGACTCTCCACCGGCCTTCGAATTCCCTCGTGCCATCTTGGTCTAGGAGATGAGTCCGCTCTCTAACTAACCGTTGTACCCGAGGTGAGGGAAAGCCGTTGCTCTGGCACCGATCCACGTGAGATAGAATCTCTCAACGCCGGACAAGCGAAGCTTCACAAACATCGACATCAGACTCAGGTCCTTTGTCCATCGCGCACAGGTCCCACAAACTCGACAGCCACCCATGACATGTGGGCAAGCGAGCTTGCGATCGGCGCTGATAATTGCTTGACATCCGACCACGCCCCCTGCAGGCCTGAAGGGAAGGAAGCCGATATCCGCAATCCTGCATCCTTGAAGACGCATCGTGCCCTGTCTCTACCACTGTGTGTATCTACCGATACATACACTACCTGCCCTATATCATCAACTTCTACACGGCTGTGAGGATTGCGACCAAGATCCCCCGTTGAAGCCATCTCTTTATCCTAGCCAGCGTTCTGCTTGGCGTTCCACTCCTTTACATCTCTATTATCGCCTTTCCTTTTCCACCATGTTGTTCGGTCGGACTCTGGGCCTTGTCGGCTCTGTCTTGGCTGTTGCTGCTGCTTCTAATGTGTAGGTTGGGCGTGTTGTTATTGGAGTTGAAACGGGCTGACACGGGTATAGTGACCAAGACCCGGAAATCGGACAGCCGCATCTCGAACGTCGTGCTGATGGCGAGACGATCAAGTACGGCTATGACAGCAGTGTCGAATACGACTATGTCGTCGTTGGATCTGGTGCTGGGTATGAGATTCGACCCGACTAAGTTGACGAACAACAATACTGACAACTTTCAGTGGCGCCCCGCTTGCATCTCGTCTTGCCCTCGCCGGCAACAAGGTCCTCCTGATTGAAGCTGGAGGCGATGCAGGAAACGACATCACACCACAGGTGCCCGCTCTGATGCTGCAGAGTACAGAGTACGAGCCGCAAGCATGGGACTACTTCGTCGACCACTATGCCGATCTCGAGCGCCAGAAGAGGGATTCCAAGATGGTCTACCGCAAATCTGACGGCGAGAAATATGTCGGCCTCTCGCCACCTGCCGACGCTGAGCCTCTCGGAGTGCTGTACCCTCGTGCTGGCACTCTCGGTGGATGTTCCACCCACAACGCCATGATCTCGGTGTACCCCTTTGACAACGACTGGAAGTACATCCAAGAGCTGACTGGCGACGATTCGTGGGAGCCGTCCAAGATGCGCAACTACTTCAAGAAGCTCGAGAGGAACGAGTATTTGCCAAACTCTGTCATCGGCCACGGTTTCGGCGGTTGGTTGAAGACTTCCCTCACCAGCCTTAGCTTGGTTGTGGAGGACCAGAAGTTGCTTTCGCTCATCATCTCGGCTGCAACAGCCCAGGGCAAGGTTCGTCGGCATTACTCCTGCATCGTCAAGATCACCAGCTGACTCCAACACACAGGGCCTCCTCGGTGGACTCCTCCACACCGTGACCGGTCTTGCCAAGATCCTGACCAAGGACCTCAACTCCGGCTTCTCCTGGCGCGACAGGACCGAAGCCGCCTTCCAAGTCCCCATCGCCGTCGACGCAAAAACTCTCAAGCGCAACGGTCCTCGTGACTTTGTCCTCTCTGTCGCCAACGCCGAGGGCAGGAATGGCGGCAGGAAATACCACCTGGACGTCGCTCTCAACACTTTCGTGACCAAGATCAACTTCGACACCTCCAAGGACACTCCCCGCGCCACCGGCGTCAACTTCCTCAACGGGGAGAGCCTGTACGCCGCCGACCCTCGCTACAGTGCTTCCAAGGGCTCCAAGGGGTCTGTCAATGTCAAGAAGGAGGTCATCATCTCCGCCGGCACCTTCGAAACCCCCAAGCTGCTCAAACTCAGCGGCGTGGGCCCCAAGGAGGAACTCTCCCGCTTCGGCATCGACGTTGTAAAAGACCTCCCCGGCGTCGGCACCAACCTTCAAGACCGCTACGAGGTCGGCGTCATCGGCCAAGCCCCAACCGACTTCTTCCTCACAAAGGACTGCACTTTCGGCTACACCTCCCCAGACCCTTGCTTGGAGAAGTGGCAGAACGGCCTCACGGCGATCGACAAGGGTGTCTACGCCTCCAACGGCATCGCCATCGCCGTCACCAAGAAGTCCTCCACCGCCGGCCAAGCGGGCGACGTCTCCTCCGACCCTGACCTCTTCATCTCCGGCGCTCCCGCAGACTTCAAGGGCTACTTCCCCGGCTACGCCAAAGACTCCCTGAAGGACGCCCGCCACTGGGTCTGGATCATCCTCAAAGCCCGCGCGCGCAACAACGCCGGCTCCGTGACGCTCAAATCCACCAACGCGCAGGAAATGCCGCAGATCACCATGCGCAGCTTCGACGAGGGCACCACGGCCTCGGGCGCCGACGAAAAGGACCTGCAAGCCCTCTACGAAGCCGTCCAGTTCTCCCGCCGCGCCTTCGACGACCTCGTCCCGCTCGATGGGAAATTCGCAGAGACGTGGCCAGGCGCGAATGTGAGCGCCGAGAGCGACGTCAAGCAGTTCATCAAGGACGAGGCGTGGGGCCACCATGCTTCTTGCACGTGCCCGATCGGCAGCGACGACGACCCGATGGCTGTGCTGGACTCGCAGTTTAGGGTCCGTGGGGTTGAGGGGTTGAGGGTGGTGGATGCGAGTGTTTTCCCTAAGATCCCAGGTTATTATATTGCGGTGCCGATTTACATGATTAGTGAGAAGGCGGCGGATGTTATTATTAATGGCTCTTCGTAGGGAAGGGCTGAGTGTGGAGGATTGGTGGAAGTCGCTTTCCAGGACGCATTCCGTCGTCGGTTTAATTGGTGGTTAGGTAGTTGTTGTGCCGTCCTACGATCTTTTAGTATCATTCTCTCGCCCTTCTGATGGAGAGAAAGACACGAAATAAATGCGGCTTCGCACAGTCCGGTCTTTTCGAGACTTACTCTTTGATCAAATTACTCCGTCCGAGAAAACGCTATCGCGTTGCTTACTTTGCCTTGCATCCACTGGACGGAGTCCTGGCCTCAGCGTCGTCTACAAGAGAGCAGTTTCTCCAATGAGCTCACGTCCCCGAGACTCACATTCATGGCTGCGTTGCATGCATGCAGTCACTTTCACTGGTGGCCAGTCGTAGCGTTGATCCGGTTGTCACTGACTTGCGAGAACAGACAGTGAGATGGACTCCCATCCTCTGCTGATTTCTGATACATGGTAATGGCCATTCTATTCTTTAGGTCTCGTGTTGTGTAAATAATTTTCTGTTAGCTGTGAACTGATCCTCCCCCGTCAGTGCTGCAATGTGGGTTAACTCAAAAGTCGAATCTCAGAAAGCGTCAGACATCGCATTACACGGCGAAATACCGACTGATCTTATGTTTGACTAACCATTAGCTATTTACAATTGCCTAGGATGCCATCCAAAACCATATGGACCCGTCCCATGCCTCCATGAACAATCGAACACAAGATGAAGTGTTGTGATCAGACGATCGAACAACCCCAACCCGAACCCTAAGAATCCCACATTCCGCGGAGGCTTTCGGCGAGCAATCAGCGCAAGGCACACAGCATTGGATGCTCCCCCCGTCTCCATCACGGGCAAGAACATTACCACTCTTTTCCCTAACATCACAGTCGACAACACTACTTCAGTCCCCCATGCGAGTTCCTTTGGGGTGGCCTGGTCCAGACACCTACAGGCTGATGGCCATTCCCGAATTTCCTGCGATCTAATGAAGACGCATTCAGCGGACGCCGATGCTCACGTGGAACTCTACGGACGGGCTGGAGGGTGGGTAGGTACTATTGATTCCGCGTAGTGGTATACTACGGGTCTTCGACTGCGGCGGCTGGATGCTCGCCTGTACTGTGACTACAAGATTGATACCCAACGAGCCCGAAGTCGATTCCGTGGATCTTGGCCTTCGAGGTGTTTGTACGCGGTGATGGCGGAGTCCCAAAAATTGCAGACTGGGCAGTCAAACTGGACTTCTGTGCGCTCGTTCGGTACTGGGAGGGTTTTGGCGAGCTCCCTGAGCCATACGATTGCAGATTTTGGACGGTATAGAGTGGCCTGGCCATGCAGCTGAACACCTGCACCTTGGACCGCTACTGGGCTCGCGGTGGCATAAGTGCTGGATGGAACAGTATTGTCACGAAGCAACTGGCTCGTTGACTTTCGACTTGCGGCGAGTACCTCGAA